>Ga0214180_1000496_pt1 | contig 13977 bp, 12 predicted proteins | sample TroBogEpilimnion_22_FD_153018 | JGI IMG/M metagenome (GOLD analysis project Ga0214180, IMG submission 153018) | Freshwater microbial communities from Trout Bog Lake, WI - 16OCT2007 epilimnion | ecosystem: Environmental > Aquatic > Freshwater > Lake > Epilimnion/Euphotic zone | place: Trout Bog... | reverse complement strand
TGGCCAACCAGGGGATGAACTATCTGGCGACCGGCGAGAACCCGCCGCGTCTGGGCAACCAACATCCCAACATCGTGCCGTATCAGGTGTTCCCCACAGGCGACGGCTACATGGTGCTGTCGGTCGGCAACGACCCCACGTTCAAGCGCTTCTGCGAGGCGTTCGAACTCACCCATCTGTTGACCGACGCACGCTTCGCGACCAATGCGGCGCGCGTCGAAAACCGCCAGTTGGTGACGGACACGCTGACCCCGGTGATGAAGCAGCATCCGACGGATTGGTGGATCGAGCGGCTGGAGACGCTGAAAATCGGCTGCGGCCCGATCAACACGCTGGAGAAAGTGTTCGCCGATCCGCATGTCGTGGCGCGGGAGATGGTGCTGGAAATGCCGACTCCGTCCGGCACGCCGGTGAAGGTGATCGCCAATCCGGTGAAGCTGTCGGAAACGCCCGCGGATTACCGGATCGCACCGCCGACGCTGGGGCAGCATACGGATGAGATTCTGTCCGGGCGGCTTGGGCTGGACGCGGCGGCGATCGCGGCGCTGCGGGAGAAGGGGGTTATTTAGCCCCGCCTACATCCGTTGGAGTTCCGCCGCCAAACGCTCGACCACCGGCGCCCAGGCGCCGGGTTCGGGCTGGCGGAACAGGCGGAGGGTCGGATACCACGGCGAGGTATGTCCCCCCTCCAGCCATCGCCAATCCGCGAGATGCGGCAGCAGCACCCAGGCCGGCCGGCCCATCGCGCCGGCCAGGTGCACGATGCTGGTGTCGACCGCGATGGTCAGGTCGAGGCCCTCCAGAATCGCCATTGTATCGTTGAAGCTTTGGATCTGCGGGCCGGCATCGACGAAGGGTCCGCCCGGGAAGAACCCCTGGAACTGCGAGCGCGCATCCCCCAGTTGCAACGACACAAATCCGACGCCCGGCAGGTTGGTCAGCGGATACAGCGCCGACAGAGCGATACTGCGGTTGCGATCATTGTAATGGGTGGGGTTGCCGGCCCAGACCAACCCCACCCGCAGCGTGCCGACGGGGAAAAACGGGTCCAGCCGCACCCGCCATGCCGCCGCCAGTTCCGGGTTCGCACGCAGGTACGGGATCGGCGTCGGAATCGTGTCCAGCCGCGTGCCGACGACGAACGGCAGGCTGCCGATCGGCACGTAAGCGGCACAATCGCCAGCCTCATACCAATGCTGGGTTAGCACGCGGATGCGAGGGAACTGCCGCACGATCGGCCACATCTCTCCCGGGCAGCACACCGCCAGATCGGGGCAGCGATCCGCGACCCAGGGGATGTAGCGGGCGAACTGGATGATATCCCCCCTGCCCTGGTCGCAGAAAATCAGCAGCCGCCGGTTCGGCATCGGCTGCCCGAACCACCGAGGCCAATCGTCCGGCGGAATCCCACCGGCGGTCCCTGGCACCTTCAGCCGCCACTCGTACTCCGCGAAACCGTTGGCGAAATTGCCCGTCCGCAGAATCGCCTCCGCTTGCAGAAAGCGCTGAGAGGCATAGGCGTGCTCCGCCGGTTCCATCGTCGTGTCGGCTCCGTCGTTGCGAGAGTATCCTGCGCGGTTATGATATCCCCGCGATCAGGAGAATCCCAATGCCCGAAATCTACGTCCACGCGGTCGAGGGCCGCAGCATCGAGCAGAAGCGCGCATTGGTGAAAGACATCACCGACGCCGTCGTCCGCCATTTCGGCGCCGCGCCCGATCGGGTGATGGTCCAGATCGTCGAATCCCCCGCGCACAACAAGGCCAAGGGCGGCGTGTTGTTCAGCGACCGTTAATCAGGAAGTTTGTTTATGAAAATCGGTATGTTCATCAACACCCAGTTCCCCGAAGCCGACTCCGTCGCCGCCCGCATCCCGGAACTGGTGGAGCAAGTGCGCGTCGCCCGCCAATCGGGCTTCCAGTCGCTGCTGTTCCCGCACCACTACCTGACGGCCCCGCTGCAAATGCTGCAGATCGCCCCGATGATGGCGTACCTGCTCCGCGAGGCCGAGGGCATGACCATCGGCGGCAATATTTTGCTGCTGCCTTTGCTGAACCCCGTGCACGTGGCCGAGGAAGCGGCGACGATGGACGTGCTGAGCGGCGGCAAATTCATCCTCGGCGTCGGGTTGGGGTATCGCGAAGGCGAATTCGAGGCGATGGGCGTGTTTTTGAAGGAACGCGCGCCCAGGTTCAGCGAAAGCATCGCCTTGATGCGGCGGCTTTGGACCGAGGACAAGGTGACGCATAAAGGTCGGTTCTACTCGGTGACCGATCATGGCATCAGCCTGCGGCCTTTGCAGGCGGGAGGCCCGCCGGTGTGGGTCGCGGGGCTGGTGGAGGCCGCGGTGAAGCGCGCCGCCCGGATTGGCGACGCCTGGTTGATCGCGAACGCGACGACCTTGGGGGCGACCGAACCGCTGATGAAGCTGTACCGCGAAACGCTGCGCGATTTAGGCAAAACCGTCACCGAATTTCCCATCGCGCGCGAATGTTACGTCGGTAAAAGCCACGCCACCGCTATGGACGAATGCCGAGCGGCGCTGGAATACAAATACAACTCCTACGCCGCTTGGGGCATGGAAAGCCCGACCGCCCACATGAGCTTCGAGGAAATGGCCCGCGACCGCTTCATCATCGGCGACAAAGTCTCCGTCAAAGAAGAAATCGCCCGCTGGGAAGAAACGCTCGGCTGCAACCATTTCGTGATGCGGATGCAATGGCCGGGTCTGCCGCAGGAGGCGGTGTTGGGGTCGATCCGGCGGTTGGGGGAGATTTACGGGTAGGTTTTTCGAGCTGTCGTCATGGCGGGCGAAGGCCCGCCACCCACGACTTTACCACGCTCAGCTGTCCCGTTGAGCGATCAGCACCGCCGCCAACGCCGACCAATGCTCGGTCAACAACTGATCCAGCGTGAACGGACACCGCTCGGGCAACGGATCGGGATCGCGCCCATCATAGTGCGCCGGCGCCACTTGCTCCCGGGCGACGCGGTAAATCCGATCCAGGTCGATTTTCTGTCGCATGGAGGGGACGTAGCGTTGGGCGGCGTCTGCTTGGAATGACACGACCTCGGACCGCCAGTGACCCACCGTCAGGCTTTCCGGCCAACCATGAATTTTGAGCAAATGCGCGAGCAGGAGCCTCAGGAAGCTCTCCACCGCGCTCAGTTGCGAGTTTCCCACGTCCTCGATCTCCTCGACCACGTGTTCCCAATCGACACCATTCACCCGCTCCCCCCGCGCGACGCGGCGGAGGAGGTCGGCCTGATGTTCCGACCAGGTGAGGATGTCTCGTGCGTAGAGATCGTCAGGCATGGAAGGAGCGTAGCACAACCGGGTGTCTTGACACCAGAACATCCGCCGCCTGTTGTTACCCCAACGAACGCCCAAGGGACCGCCAAATGACCGATGCCGCCACCTTCCGCGCCCAAACCCGCGCCTGGCTGGAAGAAAACTGCCCGCCCGCCATGCGCACCCGCATGCCGGAGGAAGAACAGGTCGCCGGCGGCAAACGCGCGGAATACGTGCGCCCCGAGCAGAAAATCTGGCTCGACAGGATGGCGGCGAAGGGGTGGACGGCGCCGACATGGCCGAAAAAATACGGCGGCGGCGGGCTGACAGCCGAGGAAGCGCTGATCCTCGATGAGGAAATGCAAGACCTCGGCTGCCGCACCCCGCTCCGCAGCATGGGGCTTTCCATGCTCGGGCCGACGCTGTTGGAATACGGCACGGAAGAGCAACGCCAAACCCATCTGCCGAAAATTATCTCGGGCGAAATCCGCTGGTGCCAGGGCTATTCCGAACCCGGATCGGGTTCCGACCTCGCCAGCCTGTCCACCCGCGCCGTGCTGCAGGGCGAACATTTCCTGGTGAACGGCCATAAAATCTGGACCTCCAACGCGCATCTGTCGGATTGGATTTTCTGCCTCGTCCGCACCGATCCGACGGTCAAAAAGCACGACGGCATTTCCTTCCTGCTGATCGATATGGACGATCCCGGCGTGCGTCCGCGCCCGATCAAGCTGATCAGCGGCAAATCCGTGTTCTGCGAGACGTTCTTCGAAAACGTGCAGGTCCCGGCGTCGCATTTGGTCGGCCAATTGAACAAGGGCTGGACCATCGCCAAACGCCTGCTGGAGCACGAACGCAAAGGCATCGGCGGCATCGGTGCCCGCCAACAGGCGAAATTCGAATTGCCGCCGGAATCGGTCGCGAAAATGCACGTCGGCGAAATCGACGGCCGCATCGCCGATCCCGTCATCCGCGACCATATCGCGGCCTATTCCATCGATGCCCACGCGTTCCAACTCACCCGCCGCCGCGCCGCTGAGGAAGCCGAATCCGGCGCGCCCCCCGGCCCGCTGTCGGCGATGTTCAAATACTACGCCACCGAACTCAACAAACGCCGCTACGAAATGCTGCTGGAGGGCGAGGGTTTCCAAGGCCTCGGCTGGGAAGGCGACGGTTTCAGCGAAGACGAACTCCGTTTCACCCGCGAATGGCTGCGTTCCAAGGCCAATTCCATCGAGGGCGGAACGTCGGAAATTCAGCTCAACATCATTGCCAAGCGCGTGCTTGGCCTGCCGGATTAAGCGCCATGGCCCTGATTTTGAACGAAGAAGCCCGCATGGTGCGGGACACCGCGCTGGAATTCTTCCGCGAACGGTCCCCCATCGTGGCGTTGCGTAAACTGCGCGACGATAACGACCCGGATGGGTTCGATCGCGCACTGTGGCGGCAAATGGCGGAACTCGGCTGGACCGGATTTCTCGTCGGCGAAGACCACGGCGGATCGGCCTTCGGCGTCACCGGCCTGGGCCAGGTGATGGAGGCCGCCGGCCGCACGTTGGCCGCGACGCCGCTGCTGTCCACCGCCCTGATCGGCGCCAGCCTGCTGGAACTGGCCGGCACGCCCGATCAAAAAGACGAACACCTCCCCCCACTGGTCGCCGGCGAACGCATTTTCGCCCTCGCGTTGGAGGAAACAGCCCGCCACGCACCTACCAAAACAACCACCGTCGCCGATAGCGCGAACCGCATCACCGGAACGAAACGCTTCGTCCTCGACGGTCACATCGCCGATTACCTGATCGTCACAGCCAACGACTCCCTGTTCCTGGTCGATGCCAACGCCCCAGGCGTGACCCGCACCCGCACCATCATGGTCGACAGCCGCAACGCCGCGATCGTTCATTTCGATAACGCCCAAGCCGAACCGTTGGGCACCCGAGACCACCTCGAAACCGTCCTGGACCGCGCCCGCGCCTGTCTCGCATCCGAAATGCTCGGCAGTGCGTCCGAGGCCTTCGAACGCACCGTGCAATACCTGAAAGATCGCAAACAATTCGGCGTGCAAATCGGAACATTCCAGGCGTTAAAGCACCGCGCCGCGCACATGTTCTGCGAAATAGAAGTCACCCGATCCGCCGTTACCGCCGCTTTGTCGGCCCTGGACGAAAACGCCAACGACGCGGCGGAGTTATGCAGCCTCGCGAAAGCCAAAGCCAACGACACGATCTTCCTGTGCGGCAATGAAGGCGTGCAGATGCACGGCGGCATCGGCATGACCGATGAGCATGAAATCGGCTTCTTCCTCAAACGCGCCCGCGTGGCTCAGGCAACGTTCGGGGATGCGGCGTTCCATCGGGACCGGTATGCGGCGTTGATGGGGTACTGACCCACCCCCACCGTCTTGGTCGGGTCAAGCCCGACCAAGACGGATACCGAACATATCTTCCGCCACCACGTCCCGCACCATCTCCAGATCCATCCCGTGCGCCGCGATCATATCGGCCGTATCGGCGATCACTGCGTCCACGTCCGCCATCATGGTCAACCGTTTGTAAACATCGGGGATGTGGATACCCATCGCCTCCCCGATCAGTTCCATGAAATTCAACAGTTCGAACGACACATCCTTCTGGTAAGGCACCAGATCGCGATGGCAGCCATGGAAGATCGAGGCGAACGTCGTCACCCCAGCCTCGGCCGCCGCTGCGAATTCGCGTTGCTGCAGCTCCTTCTTGAACGCCGGCAACACGTTCAGATGCACGGACTGTGTGCTCATGACCGGCACGTCCAATTCGACGACCTCCAGTTCCGGGATCGCGCGCAAAACAGCCTTCACCGCTTCCATCACCTTCGGCAGAGCCGACCGCTCCTGCAACGCCACCCGTTTCCGCACTGGATGCACGAACAACGCCTTCAAATCCTCCAGCCGTTCGAGGAACAGTTCAGCGATGGGTGCAATTTCGAACGGTGTGGCCCCGAACGACTCCTGGTACGCCGGCAACGCAACCTCCCCAATCTGGATCTGGCAGCTCGGGCACCACGCCACCACGCGTGAGGCCCCTGCCCGGCCCAACCGTTCGATCGTGTTGTAACCGACCCGACCGGCGGTTTTGGCGTCGCCCTGCTTGAATTGCTGAATGCCGCAGCACATTGCGTTGCCGCCCATCACTTCGTACGACACGTGCAACGCATCCAGCACATCCAGCACCAGCAGCGCGATATGCGGCGTCTTCACCACGTTGCAGCCGGTGTAGAACACGATGTCCGGCGCACCCTCATACTCGCCCGCCGGCTTCAACGCCGGGTTCAACCGCGCCAACACGTCGGGCGGCAATTGCAGACGGGAAATCACCCGTGTGCCACGGCTCATATTATTGAAATACGCGTTGCCGGCCTTGCGCACAGCGGCCTCTCCGGCGCGCCCCTTGGCGGCGATCCTGGCCAAATTCATCATCAGACGCGGGTTGATGCCGTAGGAACAATCGGGAATGCACTTGCCGCTGTTGGAGCATACGGTCGCCCAACGTTCCGCCCCCGGTGTCCCCTCGCCTCCGCGCAGCAGGTCCAGCACGCCGGACACCAGCGCCGGGGCATCGGACGTATCGACCCCAGCGGGTTCGGTCATCGGGCAAGCCTCGGCGCATTTGCCGCAGCGCGTGCAGGCATCCAAAATATGGTCCGTCTGCCCCCGCAGCACATCGGTGAATGAGATATCCATCGTCAGCCCCTTGAAGCCTGAGCCGGAACCCGGCCCTTCCACAACAGATTGACGCCGACGAACAGCGCCGGCAAGCCGCATACCACGAACCCTATCCCGTAATCCCCGGTACCGTGCAGCAGCCACGCATAGACCAACGGGCAGGCCAACGAGCCCATCTGCCCGAACGACAGCACCCCGCCGGTCGCCGACCCCACCATCCCCGAAGGCGCCAGCCGAGCGGTTTCGGACAGTAGAATACCGTGCCAGGACAAGGCGGTCGCGCTCAGGACCCAGGCGGCGGCTTCGATGGCGACCTCCGGCCAGGATTGCGTCAGAAACCCCATCGCAACGGCGCTGGCTGCCATTCCCAGCGCCAACCCCGCCATGACCAGCCGTGCCGAGACGTAGAAACTGCCGAGCCAAGACCAAAGAACGCGGCAGGGGATGGCGACCATGACGGCGACGGAAAACAGATAGCCGGCCGCGACGAGATCGTAACCGATATGGGTCATGTAGATGACGAAATAGCCACTCATGACCGATTGCATGCCGTTGAAGGCAAAGCAGGCATAGGCCAGACCGCGTAACGACGGGGTGCGCAGAACCGAGCGCATCGTTTCGGGGAAATCGCCCAACCGGAATTTCCGTGTGGGATCGCGCAGATCGTCGAACCGCGCCCGGATCGTTTGCAGCAACAGCACGAATACGACACATGCCGCCGCGCTGATCAGCATCGTGCCGCGCCAGCCCCAGCGCGCCGCCATGCTCGGCGCGAAGGCACCGCCGAGCAGCAGGCCGATGGGGACGGCTGTCTGTTTGACGGCGAAGACAATGGGGGCCAAACGCGGCGGTGACCAGCGGCCGAGCAACTGGGAACTCGCGGGCGTGGCGCAGGCGGCGCCGGTCGAGCCGATCAAGGCCAGCAGAATGAACGCCAGCGCGTTACCCCAAGTCGCGATCAGCATACCCAGGGCCATGGTAATCAACGCGATCTGGCTCATCCGCATCGGCCCATGCCGGATAATGAAACTCCCGCACCCCATCTGCCCGGCCAAAGCGCAACAGGCGGTCAGCCCGAAATACACCCCCGCCATAGACGGCGGAACGCCGATATCCGCCATGATCGCCGGCGCCAGCACCGCCGGCAGCACCTGCGCTGTCGACAGCAAAACCTGATGCAGAAAAGACGCCGTCAACGCGACCGGCAGCATCCGCATCACGCGGGCTTCTGCCGCAGCAGGCCGATGCCCACCAGCAACGATGGGATCGCGCACACCACGAAACCGATGCCGTAGCTGCCGGTCAGGCTCAGCAAAGCGGAATAAACCAAAGGCCCGATTAACGCCCCGCACTGCCCGCACGACAGCACCCCAGCCGACACCGGCCCGACCGCATTGCTCGGCGCCAGTCGCGCGGTTTCGGAGAGCAAAATGCCGTGCCACGACATGGCCGAGGCGCTCATCACCCCCGCCGCGAGACCGATGGCCGCCAAGGACCAGGCGCTGGTGAAGCAGCCCACGGCAATGGCACTGGCCGCGATGCCCAAGGCCAATCCGGCCAGAACGATCCGCGGCGAAACGTAAAAACTACCCAGCCAGCCCCACAAAATACGGCCCGGAATGGCGATGGCCACGGCGCTGGAGAAAATATAACCGGCGGAGACCAGCGGATATCCCAACGACGTCAGGTAGATCACGAAATACGACGTCATCACCTGCTGCATGCCGTTGAATGCGAAACTGGCGGACGACAATGTCCGCAACGCCTTGCCCCGCAATACCGCTCGTATTGTTTCGGGAAAATCCGACAGCTTGAACGTGCGCCCCGCCTGCCGGTCCACGTCGAAAATCGCCCGTAACGGCTGCAACAGGAACACGAACGCAACGCAGGCGCCGGCACTGACCCAAACGGCCCCGCGCCACCCCAAGGCCTGAGCCACCGTCGGTCCGAACGCGCCCCCCAGCAGCAAGCCCATCGGCACGCCGGTCTGGCGGATCGAAAACATGAGGGGCGCCAGCTTCGGCGGCGACATTTTGCCCAAAAGCTGAGAACTGGTGGGCGTGGAAATCGCCGCGCCGCCGCCGCCGATCATGGCGGACAGGAAGAAGGCGATTTTCCATCCCCCGGTCATGCACAGCATGCCGAAGGACAGCATCAACAGCGCTACCTGACTCATGCGCAACGGGCCGTAGCGCATGATGAAACTGCCGCACCCCATTTGCGCGACCAGCGCGAAAACCGAGGTCAGGCCGAAATACACCCCGACCAGCGACGGATCGAACCCCTGTTCGACAATAATCATCGGCGCCAGCACCGCCGGCAGAACCTTGCCGATCGAGACAAAGGTCTGCTGCATGAAGCTGGAAAACAGTGCGACGAGAAGCAGTTTCACCGGGGTTTACGCCATGATGTAATCGGACCGGTCCAGTTTCTCGGTCATGCGGCGATAGTCGATCAGGCGGAACGGAGAGTTGGTGACGACCTTGCCGTCCTTGTTCTTATACCAATTGCCGACGCCCCGATGCGCCCAGACCATTTTGGCATGGGTTTCGTCCAGCAGTTCGTTGAAGGCGTCGTGCGGTTCGCGCCGCACCTCCATCGATCCGGCGCCGGTTTCGATCAGTTCCCGCAGGCACTGCATGATGTACCGGACTTGGCATTCGGTGTGGTAGATCGCACTGCCGCCGTGCGCGAGGTTCGTGCCGGGACCGTACAGCATGAACAGGTTGGGGAAATTCGGCACGGTAATGCCCAGATACGCGCGCGGATTGTCGTCGCCCCAGATGTCGCGGATGGACTGGCCGTCGCGTCCCCGGACCTCCATCGGCCACAGCATTTTCTGTGCGATGAAGCCGGTCGCGAGCACCACGATATCGGCCTTGTGTTCGGTTCCGTCCTTCGTGACGATCGCATCGGCGATCAGATGCGAGATTGGATCGTTCGTCAGCGTCACGTTCGGCCGGGTCAGGGATTTGTACCAGTGATTGTCCCGCAACATCCGCTTGCCGTAGGGCGGATAAGGCGGCACGACCTTCGCCAGAAGGTCCGGGTTATCGCCGATCTGGGACTTGATATAGACGGTAATATCCTCCCGGAATTTCTGGTTCGCCGCGTTCAGCGATTGATCCGGCGTCGCCCAATTCGGATCGACATGCAGCGAGGCATGCAACCCGTCCGACGAGGCCCACATCAACTGGAACCGGTACCATTTCGCGTAGAACGGAATGTGCTTCAGTGCCGCCATTTTCCCGGGGCTGACGGCGGCATGGTAATTCGGGTTGGACACCGCCCAATGCGCCGACCGCTGGAAGATTGTCAGATGCTCGACGTCCGGGGCGATGGTGGGGCCGACCTGCATGCCGCTGGCACCGGTGCCGATCATCGCGACCCGTTTGCCGCGAAGGTCCTGCGTCGCATCCCAACGCGCGGTGTGAAACACGGGGCCGGCGAAATCGTTCAGGCCTTTAATATCCGGGATCGACGGCCGGTTCAGTTGCCCGACGGCGCTGATCAGGGCGTTGGCCTGCACCGTCTCGCTACGCCCGTCCTTTGATCGCGTGGTAATATCCCAACGCTTGTCGGCTGCGTTGTAAATCGCGGACGTCACTTCCGTATCGAACACGATGTGGCGGCGGATGTCGTATTTGTCCGCGACGTTCTCCAGATAATTCCACAGCTCGTTGCGCTTGGAAAAATGCTCCGGCCAGTCGTGGTTGGGTTCGAACGACAGGGAGTAAAAATGGTTGGGCGTATCGACGCCGCAGCCGGGGTAGCCGTTTTCCAGCCAGGTACCGCCGACCGTGCGGTTTTTCTCGTAGATGACGAAGGGGATTCCCGCCTCCTGCATCTTGATCGCGATGCACAACCCGGACACGCCGGCACCGACGATCACCGCTTTGAATTTATCCAGGCCTCGCGGTTCGGTGCGCCATTGCACAGTTTTTGGATCGCGATCGTCCAGCATCGTCTCTTCGCGGATCATCGGCATGTATTCTTCGGGGATCGGCCCGCCGACGCCCGCGGACAACATCCGGTGTAAAAGATGCGGTGGCGGTTCGGCTGGCAGGGGGCGGTCGGATGCCGCGTACTCAAGCAGGATTTCCTTCAGGCGCGCACGCATGCGTTGCTTCAGGGCCTCGGGCGCGTTTTCATGGAAATTCCACGGGCCAGTGATGAAGGGTGAAACTTCGTCGAGCCAGGATTCCTCGCCGCCCAGGTGTACCATGACCATCAGCATCGGGGCGACGTCGGCACCGGATAATGCGAGGTCCAACAGCGCTTCGTCGGCGACCAGAGCTTGCAGGTTGGTTGGCATGGATCGGTTCCCTCCATTTCGTCATGGTCGGGTCAGGCCCGACCATGACGTGTACTATCATCCCCCGGTGAAAACCGGCGGCCGCTTTTCCACGAACGCCCGCGCGGCTTCCGCATGATCCGCCGTTTCCCGGCAACGCAGCATCCCGTACGCTTCGAAATCCAGCGTATCCGACAATGACCCTTCCTCGGCCGCCTTCATGTTGCGTTTGATGTAACGCCACGCCATCCGCGGCCCATTCGCGAAGCCGCGCGCCAGAGCCATTGTTTCCGCCACCAGCTTATCGTCGGGCACCACACGGCTGGCCAATCCCAGCGACAGAAGCCGCGCGGAACCGATCATTTCGGATGTGAAATATAACTCGCGCGCCAACGACGGCCCGACGATGCGCGTCAAAAAGTACGACCCGCCGTAATCGCCGGACAGCCCCACCTTCGCGAACGCCACCGTCATGCGCGCGCTTTCCGCCACCACCTGCATATCGCACGCCAGGGCCAGAGACATCCCCGCCCCCGCCGCCACGCCGTTCACCATTGCAATGGTCGGTTTCGGCATCTCGTGCAGCAGCCGCGACGCCTCCATCCCCGCGCGCAGGCCGTCCGCTCGCTGTTCGGGTGATTGCGTGGCCTTGCCCGCCGTCGCCGCCTGCACCGCGACATCGCCGCCGGAACAAAAACCCTTCCCGGCGCCCGTCAGCACCACGCACCCGACCGAAGGATCGGCGGCGTAACCCGCCAACAGATCCTTCAACCCGGCGATCATCCCCGACGTCAGCGCGTTCAGCCGCTCCGGCCGGTTCAGCGTGACAACGGCCAGACCGTTATCGACGCAGCAGAGGATTTCGTCGCTCATCAGTGGTCTGCCCGGCCGCCACGGTGGGAGAACGCGGTCTCGGCGGAGGTCATGAATTCCAGGAGACAGGCGTGACCTTCCTCGGTCTTGCGCTTGGCCCGCAGGATGGCGTTGCCGACATCGTTCGGATCGCTGACCCGTTCGCTCCAACCACCGAGGCTCTTGGCCAGATCGGCGTAGTTGCCGCCGAGATCGCGGGCCTTATGCAGATCGTGCGACAGTTTCATGTGCGGGATTTCGATGGCCATGGTGTTGTTGTTCAACACGATGGTCAGGATCGGAATGCCGCAGCGGACAGCAGCCTCGAAATCCAGACCGACCATGCCGAACGCCGCGTCGCCCATGAAGTTGACGCAGAACTTGTCGGGCGCGGCCACCTTGGCGCCGATCGCCAGACCCAGGCCGGTGCCCAGCTGGTGCGATTTGCCCCAGCCGAGGTACCCCCGCGGCGTCGTCGCCTTGTAGAACGGCAGCAGCTGATCGCGCGGACTGCCGGAATCGTGGGTTACGATGGCGTCGGCCGGGTCGATCACACGCATGAATTCGTTCATCACGCGATACGGTGTCATCGGGGTTTCCGCCGAGTTTAGCTTAGCGTGCCAACGCGCTTCCCAGGCCGCGCGTTCGGTCGCCAATTCCGCCGCCGGATTGCGGTTGAGCAGCTTGCCGGCCAGACGCTCCTTCACCGCCGTTATGAGATCCTTCAGCGTTAGGCGCGCATCGCCGAGCAGCGCGATTTCGGTGGTGTTGGCTTTGTGGAGATCGCGGGTGTCGTTGGTCGCATGGATGATCGGCACGTTCTTCGGCAGCGGCGGCGTGGTCAGCGGGTGATTATTCAGCCCGGTGCCGATGCCGAAAATCAGATCGGCCTTGGTGTACAGATACATCTGGCCGGGGCCGTTGAAGGTGTTGCCGCCCGAACCAAGCGCCAGCGGGTGGTTCTCCGGGAAGGCGCTCTTGCCGTCCACGGTCGTCATCACCGGCGCCTGCAACAGCTCCGCCAACTGCACCAACTCGGCCGAAGCTTCCGCGTACAATACGCCTTGGCCAGCAATGATCACCGGCGCCGACGCCGCCAACAACCGCTTCGCCGCATCGTCCGTATCCGCCGGATTCGGCGCAGAGATGCTCGGGCGTGCCGGCGTGTAGTTCAGCACGTCCGTGCCGATGTCGAGGTCCACCAGATCGCGCGGCACCTCCACCATCGCCGGCCCAAGTCGCCCATTCTTCAGTGCGGCAAACGCCCGCCGCATCACCGCCGGCACGGACGCCGGCAGCATAATCTCCTCGACCTGTTTGGTGACGGAGGCGTAGCTGACCTGCGACCGAAACGTTGGGAACACCTGCGACTGGTCGCGCGCCTGCGACAGCGGCAGGAACAGCACCGGCGACGAATCGGAATAGGCCGAGGCGATGCCGGCAAACGCGTTCTCCGCCCCCGGGCCGTACTGCATCGCGAAAACGCCCGGCGGTTTGCCGTTGGTGACACGAGCATAGCCGTCGGCCATGTGCACGCCTACGCGTTCCTGCCGGCAGATGACCGGCCGGATGCCGCCGGCCACCGCGTTCTCGATGATCGATGTGGTGGGGAAGCAGAACAGGGTTGTGGTGCCCTCCCGCTTCAGGATTTCGACGATGGCATCGGCGGCGCGCATTTGGGTTCCCTCCGGGTGTGGCGTTGGGCCGGAAGGTAGGCTTGGGGGGTGGGGGTGGCAAGGTTTGGGGGGATGCGTGTGGCAAGCTCGTGATCTGTCCGGTTTTCGTAGCTCGTGAAGTGTCCGGTGCCATGTTTCTCCTTGAACGGGGGATTGCATGGAT
>Ga0214180_1000483_pt1 | contig 14194 bp, 8 predicted proteins | sample TroBogEpilimnion_22_FD_153018 | JGI IMG/M metagenome (GOLD analysis project Ga0214180, IMG submission 153018) | Freshwater microbial communities from Trout Bog Lake, WI - 16OCT2007 epilimnion | ecosystem: Environmental > Aquatic > Freshwater > Lake > Epilimnion/Euphotic zone | place: Trout Bog... | reverse complement strand
GAGGATTGCTCACAAAATGAAGCCCACGGCGCGGTCCAAGCTGGGCACCCTTTCCCGTCGGGCTCTGCCTTTCCGCCAGTTCACGCCGGTTGTGCGTGTCTGGTACTGCCGTAACGTTCCTCACCTAGGCTAAGAACGTGCGTTCACCAACTGACATGTCCTCTGCCCCCCGTCGCCTAGGCCGATTCTCTAGGAGAGTCTGGATTGGCTTGGCAATTGCCCTAGCGGTCATTCTCTTCACCTCACTGAAGACGTTGGCGGTTTTTTGGACCGATCAAATGTGGTTTTCGCAAGGTGGCTACGGCTCTGTCTTCTCGACACTCTTCCTATACAAAGTTGGACTGACCGTTGTCTTTGGACTTCTTTTCGCGGGGCTGGTGTTTGGCAACTTGATGCTTACTCATCGCTTCAGGGCCAAGAATCTGTCATTCGAGCCCGAAGATGAGATGACGCGCCGATACCAAAATTTCGTAACTCCCTACGTCAAGAGAATTTATGGTGCAATCGCCTTATTCCTTGGTTTTTTAGCTGGTCTTAACGCCGAGAGCCAATGGAAGAATCTGGCGCTCTTTCTACACGCTCAGAACTTCTCGAGCATCGATCCGGTCTTTCATAAGAACATCGGGTTCTATATCTTTACGCTGCCATTCTTGAGCTTCATCGCCACTTGGCTGCTGGTCGCGCTATTTGTAACGCTATTACTCACCACCGTTTTTCACTTGTTCAACGGCGGAATTCGCTCCACCAAATCTTGGCCCATTGTTTCATCAGCGGTTAAGGTCCACCTGTCTTTAATTGGTGCAGCAATCGCAATCCTAAAAGCGGTCGGCTACCTGCTGGCTAAGTGGCACTTGGTGACGTCATCGAATGGCTACGTACAAGGAGCCGGTTACACCGACATCCACGCTCGTATTCCTGCCCTCACAATTCTCTTCTACCTTTCACTCGGGTCAGCGCTGATACTTCTCGCCAACGTCCGTCGTCGAGGCTGGTCGTTGCCAGTCGTAGCTGTAGGCCTCTGGGCATTTGTGGCCCTAGTTATCGGGGTTGCCTATCCGTCAATTTTGCAGGCCGTAAAGGTCAGTCCAAACCAAGCGTCCCTAGAGACCACTTCGATTGAGAACAATATCGCGGCCACCAGAACCGCATATGGGATCACGCATGTAATGAACGAGAATTTCCCTGGTGCCACCAAAATCACCTCGGCTCAATTGGCTGCCGCACAGCCAACAATCAACAACATTCGCTTATGGGACCCCGCTGCGCAGATTTCGCTGGCGACCACTAAACGACGCCAAGCCATTCGCTCCTACTACACCTTCACTTCAATGGGTATGGACCGTTACGTAATCAACGGAAAGGTCACCCCGGTACTTATTGGGGCGCGTCAGCTAAATCCCGCGAACCTGCCGAGTCAGGGCTGGGTTAACCAGCACCTGCAATACACGCACGGAGATGGTGTAGCGGTACTTGAAGCAAACCAAGTGAACTCCGTCACTGGAAACCCAATTTGGGCGGTCGGCAATGTGCCACCAACATCAGTTTCGTCGATGTCGGTGCTTCGCCAAGCTGGAATCTATTTTGGAATCAAGGATCCAGGTTGGGTAGTAGCAAACACCAAGCAGCCCGAACTCGATTTCCAGGTGAACTCTGGCGTTAACGCTGGACAACAGGTCGAGACCCACTACACCGGTGACGGCGGGGTCAAGGTGGGGGGATTTTTCTCACGCCTCGCTATGGCTCTTCGCCTAGGGGATTTCAACTTCCTGATTTCAAGTCAGATCACCCCAAATTCACGGGTGCTCTTTACACGGGACGTCCAGGCAATGGTGAGCAAGGCCGCGCCGTTCTTGAGCTTCGATTCACAGCCATACGCAGTGATTAATAATGGCGCATTGGACTACGTATTGACCGGTTATACAACTACCGACCAATATCCCAATTCGCAAAATGCCAACACCCTTTCAACCAACTTAGGTGGGCTTCCCGGAAGCTTTAACTATGCACGTGCTTCGGTACGCGTGACGGTCGACGCTTACACGGGAAGGATGACTTTCTACGTCACTGACCCTTCGGATCCAATTATTCGGGCGTATGAGGCCGCATTCCCGAAGATGTTTACCTCGCAAACCAAGATGCCGGTGACAATTCGACACCACCTTCGTTACCCGACTGACCTCTTTGATGTACAGGCCGCCTTCCTTGGTCGTTATCACATCATCAACCCACGCGCCTTCTACTCAGCGGCAGACCGTTGGACCTTGTCTCCCTCAGCTGGAGCAGGGTCCGCAACCCAAGGCCTTGCGCAAAACGCTTCGGGAACTGGATTGGCTTCTATGAGCCCTCTAGTTCAGGTGGCGGCACTGCCTGGTTCCAACGCTCAGCAATTAACTGAAACCTTGGCCTATGTGCCGGCGGGAAATGCTTCGCAGATTCAAGGATTGACTGCTTTCCTCATCGCAACCTCAGATCCGTCTAATTACGGTCAGTTGCACATGTACGTGACCCCGAGAGGCACAACGGTAACCGGTCCGACCCTCGCTGACTCAGAAATTAACAACACGTCGGCGGTTTCTTCACTAATTACGTTGAATGACCAACACGGATCGCAAGTCCTACTTGGAGCCGACGTAATGGTGCCACTTGATAACAGCTTGCTGTACATTCGTCCTTTCTACGTAACCGCTTCGGTTAACCCGATTCCGCAACTCCGTTATGTGGTGGCGGTCTATAACCAAGACGTAGCAATCGCACCTACCTTGGCCGGCGCTCTTTCTCAAGTTCTAGGGGCGAGCGTCTCTACCGGAGGAACGGTTAGCCCAGGTTCGGGCAAAACAGTAAAGCAATATCTCCAAGAAGCAGCTACCGATTACACAAATGCCCAGACCGCTTTGAGTAACGGCAATTTGGCTGAGTATCAGAGATATGTCAACGCCATGAATCAAGCCATCAAGCAAGCGCAGGGAGCCTTGAAGGGTTAGTCGTTTATCCTCGATCAGATGATCGACTTGGACTAGATACATTCACATTGACTCAAATTTGCTGAATTTAGAACTAGATTGTGCCTATCGTTTTCAGGAAGTGACTTTAAAAATGCTGGCTACACCAAAGAGACTTCTGGCCGGTGTTGTTGTGATGTCGTCGCTTTCAGTCCCACTTATGATGTCTGATGCGCACGCAACAGTCGGCGCTAGCCAATTTACAGTTGTAGATTCCTATACGAGCACGCCATCAGCCGTTGCCTTCGACGCAAATAACAACCGTTTCGTTGCCTTTGACAAGGGCCCCCGCGACCAGGGTTCGGGATCGATTCTTGAATATCTCGCCTCGAGCCCTCAGTCGTCTGTGTATGCGAGTGATGGTGGTAACAGTTCTGGATTGGTTTTTGACAGCTTCACGGGGCAACTAATTGAAGTTAAGCCGACCAATATCTCAGGAACGACAGTTTTTTCAGTGGGTGCAAACTCACTTAATTACTTAGATTCCATTGATAATGCTACGGGTGCCGCCGCTGATAGCAATGGCAACATTTATGTAGTTACTGGAGTTGATGGAACAGTTGATCAAATTTCAAGCAGTAATTCGGTCGAGACAATCACTAGCGGATTAGCTAATCCAACGGCTGATTTGGTTTTAAGGAATGGCAACCTACTGGTTGGGGACTGTGGAGCGGGAAGCACCCACGGGAATATTTTTTCTATTGCGATTCCTGGTGGCGCCAAACAAGAAATTTCTCGAACTTTGGTCTGCCCTGACGGTTTTGCCATTGGACCCAACGGGGCTCTATTCGCGAGTGACTTCAGTACGGGAATCTTGTATCGCCAAGCAGCATCGGGGTCATTCGTCGCAGTAGTCCACGGGCTTCGTGAACCAGAGGGAATGGCATTCGACAGTGCTGGCAACTTGTTCGTAGCAAATTCTGGGGCGAAACAACTCATCGAAGTCCCGGTGGCCAACATCGCCGCCGAATTGCAAATAAAACACCAGAAGGCCTCGACCACCTCAAAGACGGCGAAAATTAGTTGGACCGGTTCAGGCTTTTCAACGTCAACGACCTGCAAGCTCTATCGCAAGAGTGGGGCGAAGTCGGTAAAAGTTGGAACGAGCACTGTTGTGGCACAGAAATGTTCTTTTGCCCACCTGGTTAAGAACTCAAAATATGCAGTCGGTGTTGTAGCAACTGATGGCACTCTGACAGGCCCGACCTCTTGGATCAGTTTTAAGACGAAGGTGAAGTAATGAAGCCAATATCGAGACGTTCATTCTTGACAGCCTTCGGTGTGATTCCAGCTGCTCTCGCCTCTCAACTACCAACGAAGAATGCTCGCGGGAGCGTGGGGTCACAAGTCTTCGCTCGAACACCAACAGTTAGCGGTTACCAGCTAAGTGGCAGCTCATCTTTCTTGGCAACTGCCAGCGTTCACGGCGTAGATATTTCAAGGCTGACTTCGGTCGGGTTTTCCATTATGCCAAAGTCTGGGTCTACGACTACTCCGATTTCGGCCACGTACACAAAGGCCAATTTGGTTGCGCGGGGTCTCATTGACTCGAATACTCAGGTAATAACCGTTCCGATTTATGGTCTCTACGCCTCTTCGAGGACCACTACGAATCAAGTCCAAATCTTCATCACTGCAAATGGGGTAGTTACAACGGTCCCATTGACCATTGTCACCAATGCTTGGGGCGATGACGGTGGAGCGTATTCAAATCCTGATGTCACCACCGCGAGGGATAACTCCGTCGAGCTTGGATTCAGTTACTTCATGATGAAAGAGTGGGCCATGGGAAGGTCGCCGGTTGTTTTGGACACTGATGGTGAGGTTCGATGGTACGGAACAATTTCCGGCTCGGGCACACAAGCCTCGACCTTTTTCCAAGATGGTTTCTACCTAGCTCTTGGAACGCAACTTTGGCGAAACGAACTTGACGGCACATCCACTTTGGTCAGGGATTATTCAGGCGTTTCCGTGCCTGGTGCCGGTTCTGTTAACTACATCCAACACCACAACATCGATTTTGGTCAGCACGGTTTACTGTTGGAAGTAAATACTGATCAATATGTCGAGTCCACAATCTTGGAAGTTGATACCAGCGGCGCCATTCTTAACACGTTCTCACTTTCGGAGATTATCGCCAACGCAATGACAAGTGGAGGGGACAATCCGGGTGACTTCATTCCAAGTCCCGGGACTGGAAATGACTGGTTCCACAACAACGCTGCCTGCTACTGGCCTGAGCAAAATGCACTAATTGTGTCGAGTCGAGAAGACTTTGTAATTGCAGTCGATTGCACCACGAAAGTCATCAAGTGGATTCTTGGTGACAATCAAAAGCAGTGGTATCAATTCGCTTCTCTGCGCGCCTTTGCGTTGACCCCTACACCAGGGACGGTGACCCCAATTGGGCAGCACGCTCTCTCGGTCCAAAACAATCAGATGATGCTTTTTGACGATGGATATCAGAGTTTGGCGCACAACCCGAGTGGAAATACACGCGGCTTCAGTGTCTGTCGCAAGTATGCGGTCGATCCTGTTGCCATGACGGCCAGCGAGACATGGACCTTCAACCACGAACCACCAATTTGGAGTTCTATTTGCTCGAGTGTGTACCAAGTTGGAGATTCATATTTGGTCGATTATGCGAACAATGGTTCTGGTCCGATCTTGGTCGGACTTGGCCCTGACAATGCAATTGGGTTCGAATATCGGTACCCCCTTAACTACACGGGCGGCTGGAATGCTCTGCCAATTAACCTTTCATCCTTGAATTTTTCGTAGTTGTATTTAGACAGACGCTATTCTCTAAGTTCCTTTTGCGGTTGTCAGCCCACTGGAGTAGAGTTATTCCTGCAACGCGGGGTGGAGCAGTCTGGTAGCTCGTCGGGCTCATAACCCGAAGGTCGTAGGTTCAAATCCTGCCCCCGCCACTAAGGGCCCTGAAAATGGGAATCCACAAGATGTCCCGGCTATTTCCCCTCCACGGGAAGTGGCCGGGCTTTTTACTTAGGCCACGTTGAACAAGATCTAATTTGTTGAGATTTAACCTTCCGATAATGGTGGGCAAATCTCTCGGTAATTTGCCCCTCCTAGGTTGGGAACATCAGGTACCAAAGTTTCTGGTTCTGTTTGTAACTCATTCAAAGGAGAACAATGAAGAGGTTCACTCAATCGATGGTCGCAGTGACCATGTTGGTTGGAGGCTTGCTGACGGTTACATCGCCGTCAATGGCTACCACACTTAAGAATTGCTATTACCTGTTCCCAAATACCCCCAAGGCTGTGGCAGTTCCAGTGAAGCAAGCTAGTTGCACCGCCGCTCCTGGTGTCGCAGCTACATCTGGCTCGGCCACGTTCGGTTCAATCTTGGGCAACAACAAGCACGGCGACCGCGACCTCGTGACCGCCAGTGGCGTGACTCTGAACTTTGAAGGCTCAAGTTTTGTGCAGCCTTTGATCACCGCTCTTGACACCTCTGGCGGAACGGCCGGCACTTTCTGGAGCCCAACGAACACCGTCAACTTCGGCACGTACACCGGACAGGGTTCAACCTATGGTCGCACTAACGTAACCGGCGGATCACTGAACGTTGGTTTCTCGGACCAGCCGATGACTAACGCGAACAGCGCAGGTACCCTGCCAAGCGGTGTTGTTCAGAGTGACTACGCTCAGTTGCCAGTTGCCCTCGGTGGCGCAGTTGTTGCCTATGACCTTGGGCCAACACTCAATGGCTTGCACCTCAGTTCAGCAGTTGTTGCCGCTATTTACATGGGAACAATCACCAAGTGGGATGACGCTCGCATCGTTAATCTGAACGGTGGCCCGAATAAGGGGCTGGGCAAGAAGCTGAAGGCGCTCCCAACCCAGTACAAGAACATCAAGCCACTCGAGCGCAGCTCGCCGTCAGGAACCACGTTTGCTTTCACCGACTACTTGAACACCGCTAACGGTGGATTGCCAGCTGGTGTAACGCCAGGCGCATCCAGTGGAGTGCTCGACACCAAGCACTGGGGAGCGACTTTTACTGGTGTTTCCGGAAACGCCGGTATGGCTACTTCACTGAGCTCAGTAATTGGAACTATCGGCTACCTCGAGTACAGCTACTTGCTTGTTCCATACAACGCCCCAATTGACGTAGCAATGTTGCAAGACAAGGCTGGCGTTTGGATTAAGCCAACTTTGGCTGCCATTCAGAACGCTGCTAATGCTGGTGGAACCTCAATCACTCCAGACAACTTCTCGATTGTCTACCTGCAGGCTGCCAAAAATCCCAAGACCACCCCGGTGTGGCCATTGGCTACTTACAGCTGGGCCATCATTAAGAAAGACCAGTCAGCCAGCGCTGATGCCGGTACGGCTGCCGTTCGCTTCTTGGACTGGCTGATCCACTACGGGCAGACCTTGGCTAACTCAGAAGGTTTTGTCCCATTGCCGTTCCCAATCCAAAACTATGGTCGTCACCAGTTGATGAAGGTAGTTAACGGCTCGACAGTTCTGCTCACCGCAAACTAAGTCCCGTATCTGCAAAACTCCGGGTGGCGCTAAGCCACCCGGAGTTTTGCTTTTCTTAATTCATTGAATTGAAATGCGAAGGGTCTGAATCTTGAGGGGCTGGACAGGCGTCAAACGCAGCTCACACAGTAGATTTCCGCTCTGACCTGGAATGAGCCATCGGACGTGAAGTAGCGATTCATCAGTCTCAACCTGGTATCCGTCGACCTCGAGGAGCCCACCAATCTTGACGATGGACTCCTCAATTTCCTGAGCTCGCTCTGCATACGGAATATCCATCGCAACGTTGGGTGCGCAAAGCGAATCTGCAAGTTTGTCATCCCAATTTCCAATGAGTGAACTGGCTCGCGTTACAAAGTCATCGAGAATCTCGGTTAGCGGTAGAGCTTCATTAAATGAAAGTTGACCAACTATTGACTCAAGGATTTTGGTTGCCGTCGCCCACGCACCGGAATACCGGGCATTTTCGAGCACGATGACCCCTAGGCCTGATTTTTCGTGCCACCGCATGTGAGCGCTGTAGCCGGGGTAACCCCCTGAGTGAGAGATGAACGTCCCAAGGTTTTGGTCAATGTCAACGTGGAGGGCAAAGCCGTATCCGAAGAGGCGATTCTCGGTTTCTGGAGTGGTCGCAGAGCCGGAACTAAATGGCATTGGAATATGCATTTGCTGCATCTCCCGGCGAGAAGAGAGCGAGAGCGGGCCCGATTCTGAACTCGTCGGATCCAGCGCTGCCCCGAGCCAAGCTGCCCACTTAGCGAGGTCTCGAGCTGAGCTGAATACTCCACCGATACTGGAAAATGAGCCGGGCTGGGCAAATTCCTGAGCCAACCATTCATCGTCACGGCGTCGGTAGCCCACAGCAACATTTGTAGCTTGGCTACTCTCGAGTGAGAAGCTGGAGTCGTTCAACTTGAGCGGCTCGAAGATCTCTCGAGTCACGAACTCCGGAAAAGTCACTCCACTAATCAACTCGATGACCCGGCCCAAGAGCGCATAACCAAGATTTGAGTATTCATAACGTGAGCCTGGTATCGAGATTAGGTAAACCCCATTGGCGACGTGTGCCTCAAGTTGGGCCGGGGTTATTGACTCTTCTCGATCAGCCCAAGGGTCATCAGTACCAAAGCCAGCGGACATCGCAAGGAGCATGCGAAGAGTTGGAGGGGCAACTTCGGCGAGAGGGCCAACTTGCCGGTACATCGGCATGTATTTCGTGATTGGGTCGTCAAGGCTGAGTTCGCCACGGTCCCTGAGAATCAATGTGGCAACGGCAGTAAAGCTTTTGGTGCACGAAGCCACTCGGAAGGCGGTGGAGTCTTCGGGCGCTGGGGCGCCGAGTTCTCGTTGACCTTCACCCTGAAAATAGAGAACTTCGTTTCCGAGAAAGACTGCAGCTACGAGGCCTGGTACCGCTTGAGACGAGACTCGTTCGGCGACCAAAGCTTTGATTGCTGGGGTTGCAGTACTGAGGGCCTGACTAATTTCTTGCTTTTCCATGGGTTGCCTTCTTCGACGCCGAGGCGGGACGTATCCGGGTTATCTGGATTAGCCCCTCTCGAACTGTACCTGGTCCCGTCTTCATAATTCGCAACTCCACTGGGTCGTTTACGTCGCCGGGTGGGAGCTGACGGAATTGGTATGGTCCCCAGCCAGTAAAGAGTGGCGGCTTTCCGTTTGAGTGCATTCGATAGGCGAAATCTTGTGGCCCGACTGAATTGAGGAATGTCCTTCTGATCAGCAATTTTTTAGTCGTGTTGTCCCAGAATTCAATAGTGAGAGGTGCTGTTGAATTGATGTCTAGATGGACCTGCCACTTCCCAGTGGCCAAATTCCAAGTAAGTCCGTAATTAATAGTTCCAGTCTGGTTCCCAGTTGAGACTGTACAGAGTGTGAGAATTTGTTGACAGTGCTGCGCAGAATTATGTCCCTCACTCAACCACATGGCAATTGGCTGCAGGGCAATGTGGCGTTGCGGAGAGAAGCTCTGGAGAGTGGCGGTCCGATGTTCACGAACGACGAAGACACCGTTCTTGTGAACTGGCATAGTGGCCCCAGGGAGCGATGCAAGTGCCGTGACTAGGGCCAAGTGTTGTGCAGGGTAGAGATTTTCAATTGCGCTCCAGGGGACGACAATAAAGTCAGTGTTCTTGGTCCAGAAGTGGTCTGAATGTGAGTAGCCAAGCTTGAAGTCAAATTTTCGATCGGAATACATGCCAATAACGCCAAATGACGAAAAGGTCGCATCTTGCGGCTTGATGAAATGTTGGGCCTGTCCGAGAGTGACCATGGTGTTACTCGGCATGCGGGCGTAATCGAGTTGTACGCGGGGAAGCCAGACCACCGACCACATGGCCGCATTGATGATAAGGACCCACGGCAGATACCGAATTATGAAACGCCGAAGTTGGCCCTTGGCCTTGGTGGCAACCCACCCCCAGGTGAGTATCGAGGCGGGAATCATGGTGATAGTCGCGGCAAAGGTTTCCCACGGAATGGTCGCCAGGCGCCCAATCTTTCCCGAGAGACCTGTTTGGAGCATTACCAATTGGGACAGGATTGAAATCGGATTAAGCATGCCCAAAAATCCGGTAGAGCTGTTATAGGAAAACCAAGACCCCAGGGAGGTCTTGAAGTGACTCCAGGCAAGGAGCGGATGCTTCAGAATCCCAAACAAGACCTTGACCATGGTGCCGTGCTGGACAGCGGCGGAGCCCTTTGGCCCGAGCAGGTATCCGTAGTGAACGGCGAAGTTGGTGCCGACGCTGCCGTGGAAAATTGTGGCGACTGATCCCCACATCACGCCGGCCAGTGCGTAAAGGCCAACCCAAAGTAGGGACTTCAGTGACTTTCGGTGAATGATTGCTAGCGAGAGCGCGAGGGCAATTATGTATGTACCCGCTACGTCCGCAACGCTGAAGGTTAAGAGGGCGAAGAATCCAGCGACGAACCATCGTTTCTTCAGACCAAAGTACAAGAACCAAATAGCGAGCCCGATGGCGCCGGAGGTTTGGTAGTGCACATCGTTGGAAACGGTGTACCAAGTCCATGGTGAAAGAGCCATGGCGGCGGCGGCAATTGTGAGGACCCTGGTCGGTTTCCATTCTCTGGGCCACCAGTTTGCGGGCAGGAAGTGTCGAATAACCGCAATAGCGCCACATTCGGCAGAGAGAACGAAGGCGTCTTGGATCCAGAGAATCCAACCCATGTGGGGCCAAAAGTTGGCGAGCGGTGCGAAGGGCCAGTTAATTAATTCAAAGTGGTCAGAAATGAAGAACCGGCCCAGGGGAGTGGTGTAAGGATTGAAGTGACCGTGGGCAATTTTCCACCAAGCCTGATATCGCATCGCAAAGTCGACACTTTCGCTGTAGTGCCACAGCAATACCAGAGACCACTGACACATTGCCAGGAACTGAAGCCCGAGAATGAGGTAAACCCACTTCAGTTCGCCCAGTCGCTCCCACTTCGCTACTAGACCTCGGAACATCAACCAGCCCCTATCGGATGCGCATGAAGCGGATGGGAACAATTTCGGAGTATCCGTAGGGGTAACCCGTCAAGTTGTTAACGAGATTGGCCTCGAAATAGACCGGGTTAATCGATGCGTAATCCGAAGACACCTGAAAGGTGGCTACCCCATCGGCATTGGTGTACGCAGCCACAGGGGTTTGGCCAATACCTTGCCCGTTGATGACCGCCTGGCCAAATATTTGGCCGGCCTGGGTATAGACGGTTTGACCCAGGAAGACCGGCAGTCCAGAAACGTGGACTGGATTGTTAAATGCATTCACCAAGTGGGCGGTCATCGTCACAATCTTGCCCAGAGGCTGCACCTTATTTATGGCCTCGGGATTCAAGATGACGTGATATGGATTAACGGTGAAGGGACTCGAAATACTCACCGAATTTGGGTGCTCGGCGTACGCTGCGATCTGGAAACCGCCCGTGAGCGGAGCCTGGGCAAAGAAGTTTGGTGCGAGCAGTCGGTAAAAGGCCCCGGTGTGGCTTGGCAGCGTTTTTGGGCCGGAGGCTCGGATCCAAAACGCCGTGACGGCACCACCGTTTTGCGCAGTAAACGCAGGGGAAATCGGTTGATCGGTTTGGTTGAACACATTGACTCGGACCTCAATGATGGTCGCGAGCTGACCGGTAGTCCTAATTGAAAGAATTTGCAGACGCAGTGGTGGCGCAGAGGTAATTGCAAGCAGGCCCGCAATGAGGCTTATTGCGGTGAGGACAACTGCCCCGCGCTTAATAACTCTGCGGTTAGCTAGTGGAAGGTAGAAGGACTTGGCGTGGAATTCAGTTGAAAAGAGAGCGATGAGTGCTGGTAAAGCGAGAACCACAAAGTACGAGGCAAAGGATCGTGCACTAAAGAAGAGGACGAAAGCCGGGGTGAGAACGGTGAGCGCTTTGAACCGCGGGTAGGTGGTCACGTAGAGGTAGAAAAACAGAGCGAAAACGCCGAGGAGCAAAATTGCGAAATAGAGAAGGTTTCCTCCACCGATGCCCAAGAAGACCGAAAGGGCCACCAAACCCTGTCCGGCGGGAACAGCGTTCGACGCCACAGGAGTCAAGATTCCCTTTAACCACGCCGAGGGGTTACTAAGGATAAAGGGAGCGTTAATCGCTAGGAAGACGCCCATCATCGTTACGAAGTAGCGACCCAGAATTCGGGGTGATTCCTTTTCACGTCCTTCACGACGCAGCTCGAGGTACCAGGCGGCGAATAAGAAGGGGAGCATTGGCCAGGGGGTTTGCTTGACCGAGATCGCCAGACCCATGGCAATTGGGGCAATCCATACGCGCCAACCAGTTAGGGACGGATATCGGTCCCACTTGTAAACAGCGATGATTAGCGGGATCAGGAAAACAACGTCGGTGACACCGCCAACGGTAAAGCCAGTAAGAATTGGCAGCGATCCCGCCACGAGCGCGAGAGCTCGCAGTCTTTTGGGCAGTAAGTAGAAGGTAAGTAGGACTGCAAAGACCCACAAAACAATATTGACCGCAACCGCCATTTGGGTCGAGAAACCCAGCCACAGGAACGGTATATAAATAAGGAAAGAAAGGGCTGGGTAGCTCAATGCTTCAACGGGAGTGCCATTCAGACGAAAGGTATACCCATTTGGCGAAACGTGGAAGAGCTGAAATGACGGTCCCATTGAGTGGGTATAGGGGTTGTGAAAGTGCGAGGCAATTGACGCGGCGTATTGGTTAAAAGCAATTTCGTCAGTTCCGTAACTGGGGCTGAGGCGAATCTGAGTCCACGCCCAGATCGCAAAGCCCAACATGGTTAAGAGGGCGGTAATCCAGGTCCAAATAGTGAGGTGACGCTGGGTATAGGTCGGTGTAGACCAAGCCAAAATAATCGTCGCCAGACCCCAACCGCCGAGCACTAGCTCGACGGCCGCGAGCCACGAATACAGGTCGGTGAAGGCCAGCAATAAGAATGCCCAAGTAATAAGGAGGAAGCCGACAATTCCCCAGAGGCCCCGATACGTTTCGAGGCCCCGGGTCGTTTCCTCGTAAGTGTCGGACATGACTTAAATCCTACAAAGGTCTAGTTCGCAGAAAATGACTGGATATTCCCAATTGCGCTGGTTCCAACGAAGTTCACGATTGAGGCACCATCGGCGGTAATCGCTATGGTCCTGGCGTTCTTAGGAGCGGCGGTCGCGCGAAGCACGGCCTCGGTGGAGGTGTCGATGATGGCAACGTTCATTGTCTCAACACCCTTGAGAACATACAGCCGAGTTCCGCTGGCGTTGACCGCTACTGCCACTGGGTCGGCCCCAACCTGGAATGTTTGAGTGATCTTCCCAGTGGTCGTTGAGACGTAGGTCACTTGACCGCTGCTCTTAAGCACCACGATGGATGAACCGTCAGCACTCACGGTGAATGAAACAGCATCGGAGGGCAGTGGGAGCGACGTTCTCGAAACGCTCATGCTTAGCGGATTAAGGATCTGAATTGCCTTAGAAGTCGGCGTCGAAATCATTGCGTAAAGACTGGTTGAATTAGGCATTCGAGCGAGGGCGACGACGGGACCAGCGGTCGGAATTGTTCCCATTGGATTCTTCGAAAGAGTGTTGAAAAATTCAACAAAGCCGGCAGTCGCAGCAGCGGCACCGACGGCAATTGAGTTCTTTCCAGCAACGGTGATGCTGGTGGCGTTGATGGAGGTCGGGATGATTTCTCCAATTTTGCCGGTCGAAGTTGAAAGATATTGAGCATTCGCTGCACTGCCGGTATTCGTTATCACCCAGGCGTTCTGGCCATTGCCGACAAGTGATCCACCAACGATTCCTGCTGGTCCAGGGACTATGCCACTAGGAAGCGAAGAATGAGTAGAGGTGCTCTTGGCACCGCCAAAAATGAAGAAAAGTCCGCTCGCGGCAACGAGTACTCCAACTACTCCCGCTACTAGAAGCTTGGGCTTTACATACTGTTTCATTATTTTTCCTTAATTGTTTTGGTTACTTGATTAATACGCGAACTTGTTGATTTACTTCAGCCGACACTAGCCCGAGCCGGCGCGAGTAGTTGTAGTTGTTGGCGGTCTTGTAGTCGTTGTCACCGGATGAGTAGTAGTGGTTGTAACAACCGGCCTTGTCGTGGTTGTAGTGGCCACCGGACGGGTGGTTGTAGTCGTCGCAACTGGCCTGGTCGTTGTCGTAGTC
>Ga0214180_1000481_pt1 | contig 14255 bp, 12 predicted proteins | sample TroBogEpilimnion_22_FD_153018 | JGI IMG/M metagenome (GOLD analysis project Ga0214180, IMG submission 153018) | Freshwater microbial communities from Trout Bog Lake, WI - 16OCT2007 epilimnion | ecosystem: Environmental > Aquatic > Freshwater > Lake > Epilimnion/Euphotic zone | place: Trout Bog... | reverse complement strand
CCCACCCCCCTCCCGCGAGGGGAGGGGGAGAGCAATGCCCCAGCGCCCCCTACTTCGGCGCCTTCTCGATCAGCTCCCGGTAAAGCGACACATAATCCTCCGCCATCCGCCGCGCGGTAAACCGCGTGTCGAACGTCGCCCGCACCTTGGCGCGGTCCAGGGTCTTCACCTTGCCGAGCGCGGCGACCGCTTCGTCGATGTTGTTGACGATGAAGCCGGTGACGCCGTCGTCCATCACCTCCGGCACCGAACCGCAGTTGAACGCGATGACGGGTGTGCCGCAGGCCATCGATTCGATCATCACCAGACCGAACGGCTCCGGCCAGTCGATCGGGAAGATCAGCGCATGCGCGCCCGACAGGAAGTCCGGCTTCTGCGCGTCGTTGATCTCGCCGATGAATTCGACGTTCGGATTGCCCTCGATCAGCGGCCGGATCTTCGTTTCGTAATATTCCCGGTCGGCGTTATCGACCTTCGCCGCCATCTTCAGCTTGAACCCCGCCTTCGTCGCGATCGCGATCGCTCGGTCCGCGCCCTTTTCCGGGGAAATGCGGCCGAGGAACGCCACGTAATCCCGCTTCACGTCCTGCGGCGTCAAAATCCCCGGCGGCATCCCGTGATGCACCGTCCGCGCCCAGTTCAGATTGGGAATCGGCAGCCGTTGGTTGTCGGAGATGGAAACGAACGGCGATTCCAGGAACGTCCCGTATGTCTCCACGAATTCCGGCACGTCCAGGCGGCCGTGGATCGTGGTCAGGTACGGCGTCTTCTGCCGGCTGAAAAGCTGTAGCGGGAAGTAGTCGATATGGAAGTGCAGGATGTCGAACTCATCCTTGCGGCGGTAGATCAGCTCCACCATGCGGTAATAGGTGGCGACCCAGTCCTTCACGGTCGGGTCCAACCGCAGCGCCTGATCGCGCATCGGCGCGAGCGTGGCGGAGGTGATCGAGTCGCCGCTGGCGAACAGCGTCACATCGTGCCCCATCGCGACCAATTCCTCGGTCAGCGAGTAGACGACACGCTCGGTCCCGCCATACAGCTTGGGCGGCACCGCTTCGAACAGCGGCGATATCTGGGCAATGCGCATGAAGGCGGGCCTGATTTCGGTGGGGGTTGCGGATGAATCGGATGTAGGGGGGGAATGTGGCGGAATGTCGGCGTGCCCGAAACCCGCCACGTTCGCGTTCCATACCCCGTCCGCACCATCAGGAGCCTGCCGCCCATGCCCGCCGACCCGACCATCGCCAAGCTCGCGTCCCTGCGCGGACGGCCGCTGGCCTATCTGTTCCACTACATCGGGCGACATCCGGTCGGGCATCTGATCGTGCTGATTTCGGTGCTGCTGGCGGTGCTGTGCTCCGTGTCCACCCAGTACGGGATGAAGCACCTGATCGATATCGTGTCGTCCGGCCTGGACGCCGGGCGGGACAAGGTGTGGGGCGGATTCGCGCTGCTGTGCGGGCTGGTGGCGGCGGACAATCTGCTGTGGCGAGTCGGCGGATACGCGGCGCACCGCACGTTCGTCGCGGTGACCGGCGATATACGGCGCGATCTGTTCGCCTATCTCGCCGGCCACTCCCCCAGCTACTTCGCCGAACGCCTGCCGGGGGCGTTGTCGAGCCGCGTCAGTTCCACCGCTCTGGCCGCGTTCACGCTGCTGAACACCGGCACCTGGAACGTGATTCCGCCGGTGGTGGCGGTGATCCTGTCGATCGTGTTCATCGGGTCGGTGAACCCGCTGCTGTCGCTGACATTGATGGGCGTCGCCTTCTGCCTGGGCGTGGTGGTGTTCTGGCTGGCGCGCCGAGGCACACCGCGGCACCGTACCTACGCCGAACACGCCGCCGCCGTGGATGGCGAACTGGTCGATGTCATCGGTAATTTCGGCGTGGTACGGGCGTTCGGGGCGACTTTGCGGGAGCAGGAGCGAATCGGCGCGACGATGGACCGGGAAATGGCCGTCCGCCGCCGCAGCCTGTATTACATGGAACACCTGCGCCTGATTCACGCCATCCTGACGGCGTTGATGACGGCGGGCGTGGTCGGCTGGGCCATCGTGCTGTGGCAGCGCGGCCAAGCCACGGTCGGCGACATCGTGCTGCTGACGTCCTTGGCGTTCACCATCCTGCACGGCACCCGCGACCTCGCGGTGTCTCTGGTCGATCTGACGCAATACGTCGCGCGTTTGGATGAGGCCATCGGCACGCTGCTGGTCCCGCAAGACCTGCCGGATCGCCCCGACGCCCACCCGCTGATCCCCGGCCCGGGCGAGGTCACGTTCGATGACGTCACCTTCGCCTACCCCGGCCGCAAGCCGGTGCTGTCGGATTTTTGTTTAAGGATCGAGGCGGGCCAGCGCATCGGGCTGGTGGGATACTCAGGCGCCGGCAAGTCCACGGTGCTGGCGCTGCTGCAACGCTATTACGATGTCAGCGGCGGACGCATCCTGATCGACGGGCAGGACATCCGCGACATCACGCAGGACAGCCTGCGCCAGAAGATGGCGATCGTGCCGCAGGATATCTCCATGTTCCACCGGTCGGTGTTGGAGAACATCGGCTACGCCCGCCCCGACGCGACCGAGGCCGAAATCCTGACCGCCGCCGACATGGCGCATTGCCGCGACTTCATCGAGGCTCTGCCGGAGGGTTTCGCGACCATGGTCGGCGACCGCGGCGTTAAACTGTCCGGCGGCCAGCGCCAGCGTCTGGCGATTGCTCGGGCGCTGCTGAAAGACGCCCCGATCCTGCTGCTGGATGAGGCGACCAGCGCCCTGGATACGGAATCCGAACAGGCGATCCAGGCGGCGCTGGACCGGCTGATGGCGGGGCGGACTGTCATCGCCATCGCGCACCGGCTGTCGACGCTGCGGTCGTTCCATCGGATCATCGTGATGGATCAAGGGCGTATCGTGGACGATGGCTCCCCGGACGAGCTGGCACATCGCGCGGGGCCGTATCGGGATTTGCTGCGGAAGCAGCAGATGAATTCGGCGGAGGAGGCGGTTTAGGGGGGACGACAGGTCGGTTGGTTTTTCTTCCTTCATGGCCCGCGCGGGCGGACTACCCACGCGTTATACCGACAGGCCGAACCTTCGACCCGCAACTCGGACCGAAATGCCGTCACAGGGTGATCGCATATGATCGCCGAGGTCGTTTTCCGTCATGGTCGGGCTTGACCCGACCAACTTCCGCGAGTTTACGCGCCTTTGAAAACAATGGATTTTTCTAACGGTGACCCGTTGGCCTGAGATGGTCGGATCAGGCCCGACCATGACGGGAAGCGACGAAAACCGCCATATGCGATCACCCTGAATGCCGTCATGGCCGGACTTGATCCGGCCACCCCAACCTGCACAAAATCGCGAAATTGTGCCGCTTGGGGTGCGCGGATCGAGTCCGCGCATGACGCGGTGGGGACCTCGCCATATGTGTCAACGGTTAGGGCGGTTGGTCTTAATCGGCAGGATCGCGCAAAACCTTCCCCTACCGTCATGATCGGACCTGACCCGACCATTTCGGGGTTTGTTCGAAAAGGAATTGCGCGATTTTAGCCCTTTGCGGCCCACTCCCAAAAATCGGTCCGCGGCGCGGATAGCTCTTTCGCGTTGCGCTTTGTCCGTCGGATTTGGGTGAATGCCGATTTTTCAACGCTGAGGCCGCTGGGACAATGAGATCGCCGAGGCCATGGGAATCTCAGCGACCTCAGGGAACTTGGCGCGCTCAGCGTTGAAATCACGTTATTTCTTTTCGGGCGGACACTCAGAGGTGCAAGATCAGAATTATACCGAAGATGGCGCTGCAGATTTGGGATGTCTGGCACAACATCGTCGCCTCCAAAGTTCGGCGAATTACCCGTCTGCCTCTTTGTCCGAGCAGACCGTCAGAAGGAAAGGCCTGGATCGAAGCAGCGGTTGACGGCAAGACCTTCGACAATTTCGAATCGGAATGGCTTCTCCGGCACGGAGTCCAGCGCGGCCTGGAAATCGTCTCCGAGGCGGCTCGGCGCATCGCTGCCGCGCCGCGGGGTACCCAGCGCACATCCCATGGGATCAGACCGTCGGCATAGCGGCACGATCGTCCCGCGCACTCTGGCCCGAGCGGGCGCGCCGTGGCACACCGCCCCGACACCAGGAAACGCCCAGACCCAAGTGACCGACGAAGCCCCCACGCTGCCTCCCGGCAGGAACCTGTTCCGGACGGTTGTACCGCCGATCATTCTGCCGGTGTTCCTCGCCGCCGCCGACGGGACCGTCGTCGCGACCGCGCTGCCGGCCATCGCGGCATCCTTGGGCGAGGTCGAGAAACTGTCCTGGATCGTTGTCGCCAATCTGATCGCCAGCACCGTCGCCGCGCCGGCTTACGGGCGCCTCGCGGACCTGTTCGGGCGGCGGCGGATCATGGTGGTGGCGCTTTGCGTGTTCATGATCGCGTCGGTCCTGTGCGCGCTCGCCCCGACGCTGCCGCTGCTGCTGGCCGCGCGGGTGCTGCAAGGCCTGGGTAGTGGCGGGCTTATGACTTTGGCGCAGGCGTTGCTGGGCGAGTTGGTGCCGCCGCGCGAGCGCGGGTCCTATCAAGGCTATCTCTCCGCCAACATCGTCGCCGGCGCCACCATCGGGCCGGTCGCGGGCGGGTTCATCACCGAACTTTGGGGCTGGCACGCCGTCTTCCTCGCCTACGTGCCGCTGGGCCTGATCGCCATCGCGCTGATCATGCGCCTGCCGAAGAGCCAACCGAGCGGCGGCCGCAGCGGGTTCGATCTGCCGGGCATGGGGTTGCTGACGATGTTCATTCTGCCGCTGCTGCTGGCGGTATCGCAGTTGCAGAAGCTGGACCCGAGCATCCTGCCGCGCTTGTTGTTGCTGCTGGCGTTCTCGGGCGCGGCTTTGGCCGTGCTGATCTGGCAGCAGAAGCGCGCGCCCTCGCCGTTGCTGGCGCTGCACCTCATGAAACTCCCCGCGTTCTGGCGCGCCGACCTGATGGCCGCTTGCTCGGGGGCGTCTTTGACCGCGATGATGACGTTCCTGCCGATCTACTTCCAGGTCGTGGCCGGCGCGACATCGGGGGAGGCTGGGCTGCTGCTGATTCCCCTGACCGCCGCCGTCAGCTCGGGGTCTGTCGTTACCGGCTGGCTGATTTCCCGCACCGGGCGCACGGCTGCGTTCCCCATGGTGGGGCTGACGGTCACCGCGATCACGTTGGTCGGGCTGGCGCTGTGGGCACCCGAACTCAGCCGGTTGCAACTCGCGTTCGTGCTGGCGCTCGGCGGGGTTTGCCAGGGATCGGCGATGCTGACAGCGCAGATCACGGTGCAGATCGTGGGAGGTCCGCGCAATTTGGGTGCGGCGGCGGCGTCCGCGCAGTTGTCGCGGTCATTGGGATCCGCGTTCGGCGCGGCGGCGGCCGGGGCGGTGCTGTTCGGCATTCTGTCGGCGATGGACAAGGACACCGCGACCCTGTTCTTCGACATGGTCCGCCGCGGCCCCGGCGTTCTGGCGTCCCTGGCCCCGGAACACCGAGCGCTGGTGCAGGCCGAGGTCGCCTCGGCGTTTCGGGGGGTGTTTCTGACGGTCGCGACGTTTTCGTGCCTGATCGTGGCGGCGGCGGCGACGATGCCGCTGCGGCGGGTTTAGGCTGGCTCCAGCCCTGTCCGCCGGAGCACCGGGGCCGCGTCGGCGGAGGCCAGAAAGCGGGCGAAATCGGCGGCGCCCTGCGTCAGAAGGCCGGCGGAGAACATTGCCTCGGTCTGCACGCCGGGCGGCAAGGGGCCGATGACCTCGATGCCGTCCACGACCATCAACTCGCTGATTTGCTGGACGGCCAAATCGGCCTCCCCGCTTACCAGCCGTTCGGCGGTGAAGCCGCTGGCGCAGATGGTGGCCTTGGCGTTGACGGCGGCGGCGATGCCGAGCTTCTCGATCAGCCCGGCGAAATACAGCCCGCTGGCGCCGATCTTGGAATAAGCGACCGACCGCGCCGCCAAAAGTGCGGCCTGAAACGCCCGGACAGTGGAAATATCCGGCTTGGCGGCGCCGGCCTTGACCGCGACGCCGACGAAGGAACGGGCAATATCGGTGCGGCTGTTCGGGAGCATGATGCCTTCCGCGATCAGATCGTCCACGCCTTGCGCGGTCAGAATCGCGATATCGGCTTTCTCCCCCGCGCGCAGGCGTTGCAGCAGCGCGACGGTGGGCGCGAACTCGGCGATGATTTCAATCCCGGAGCGAGCCTGGAAGGCGGCAGCGAGGTCGCGCATGCCGCCCATGACGGCGAGCGTGGAAAATAGACGAATTGGGGCAGTCATCTGTACGACCTCTTACGATGTTTCTCGGCCCGGTTTAGCAGTCTTTCGGGGCGTGTCACCCTTTCAGGCTGTGACAGGAAGAATCCGTGACATCGCCGCGGAATCGGACTACACGGCGCGTCCCATGCCCAAAAGGAAGCACGAGGACGCCACACAATTCGCCGCCCTCCCCTGTCGCGTGACAGGGGACGGATCGCGGCAGGTCCTGCTGTTGACGTCCCGCGGCACCGGGCGCTGGATCATTCCCAAAGGCTGGCCCATCAAAGGGTTGAAGCCGCGCGAAGTCGCCGCTCGGGAAGCATACGAGGAAGCCGGGTTGATCGGACTCCTGGCACAGAAGAAGCCGGTGGGCACGTTCCATTATGCGAAGCAGATCGACACCGATCCGTTACTGTGCGAGGTGCATGTGTTTCTGATGTGGGTGGACACGCAACTGGACGACTGGCCGGAACGGACGGAGCGGCAGACGCAGTGGTTCGACGCGGCGGAAGCGGCGGAGCTGGTGCATGAGGGTGGACTGGCGGAGATTATTTTGAGGTTGGGGTAAGACCCCCATACCGTCATCCCCGGACTTGATCCGGGGATGACGGTGGGGGGAATAGGCGATCAATTCCGGTGCTGATGATACCAGCTATTCCGCAGCACCTTGCCCGGCAGCGCACCCGTGTGCACGCCGTTCTCCAACAGCACCTGACCGTTGACGATGGTCATGTAAATCCCCTCCGCCGGCTCCTTGATCCGCCAGCCGCCCAGCGGGAAATCGTGCACGACGCTCTCCGGTCCGGGCTTCACGGTTTTCGGATCGAAGATGACGATATCCGCCGCCATCCCTTCCCGCAGCAGCCCGCGATCGTGGATGCCGAACACCGACGCGGAATCGAACGTCAGTTTGCGCACCGCCTGTTCCAGCGTGAGAACCTTGCGTTCCCGCACCCACTCCGCCAACAACCGCGTGGTGTAGCCGTAGCCGCCGTGGAATTGCACGTGCGCCCCGCCGTCGCCCAGGCCAATGATGGCGTTGGGATACGTCAGGATTTTCGTCATCGCTTCGTCGTCGATATTGTTTTCCGCTTGCAGGAAGCGGGTTTCCAGCTTTTCCTCGACCACGATGTCCAGGAACGCATCGATCACGCGCTTGCCGGTCATTTCGGCGATTTCGCCGATGCTCTTGAACTGGAACTGTTTGTTCTTCTCCAGCACCGGCTCATTCAGCCACATGTAGTTCCACCAGGTCTTGGAGAACCCGACGGCGTTGTGCGGCACCGTCTGCGCCACCGCTTCCGCGTGCAGCAGATCGCGCACGGCCGGATCGGCGTAGGCCTTCATCTTTTCCTCATCCGAGGAAATCAGGATCGGGTGCCATGTCGGCAGGCCGCGGAAGACCTGGCAGTTCTTCATCGTGAAGTCCTGCGTCACCCGGTTCGGGCTGCACATCGGGTAGGCTCGTATGCCCTGCGCGGCGGTTTCGTCGACCCGCGCCATGTGCTGCTTCCACTTGTCGGGCCAGCGCACGGTCTGGCTGAGGCTGTTGTAAACAACGGGCCGCCCCGTCGCTTCCGCGATACGGGCCATCATGCCGTCCTTCAGCTCCATATCCACGCCGCCGCCGACCTGGATGGTGCCGGTAGACAGTTCGCGCAGCACGTCGCCGAGCGCCAGGATTTCGGTATCGTCCGCCCACAGCGCCGGGATTTGCACGCCTTGCGGATCGTAGTGGCCCTTCTGACGGGACAGCGACAACCCGAGCGCGCCCGCGGTCATGCCGTCGCGGACGACATCCTGCATGGCCCTCAGTTCTTCGGGCGTGGCGGCGCGCTTCTGGCAATCGTCGCCCATCACGTAGTAGCGGACGGGCGTGTGACCGATCAGGGCGCCGGTGTTCACCCCGAGGCTCTTGTCCAGCCGATCCATGTATTGGCCCATGGTTTCCCAATCCACGTCGATGGTGCCGAGCACGTCCATGGGAATGGCTTCGACGTAGGACAGGAACTCGGCGGTGCGGTTCTGCGCCTTTTTCGTCGGGCGCACCGGCGCCAGCGACAGGGAGCAGTTGCCGAAGATGACGGTCGTCGCGCCGTGCTGCGGGGAGAAGCTGCACAGCGGATCCCAGGTCACCTGTCCGTCGTAATGCGCGTGGTTGTCGATGAAGCCGGGTGCCACGGCCTGGCCGCCGGCATCGATGGTGCGGGTCGCGGGGCCGCTGAGCTTGCCGATTTCGGCGATCTTGCCGTTACGCACACCCACATCGCCGCGGAACGCCGGGTTGCCGGAGCCGTCGACGATCAGTCCGTTTTTGATCAACAGATCGTACGCCACTTTCTTGCCCTCCAGTTATTGGTCGGGGGCGCGGTTCGCGACCCCGTCGCTTAGCACCCGATAGGTTAGCACCGTTCCATAAACTCGCAATCCCGGCGCGCTTGCGGCAGACTGACAGCGTTAGGGAGGAACCGGATCATGAAACGCCGGACACTGCTCGCCGGGGCCGCGACGCTGCCGGCAACGTTCGCCATCGCGCAGACGGATCGCAGCCGTACGCTGCGGTTTTTACCGCAGGCGGCGCTGACCATTCTGGACCCGGTGGCAACGACCGGTCTGGTCACCACGAACAATGGCTGGGCGATCTACGACACGCTGTTCGGCCTGAACAACGTGCATGAGGTCCGGCCGCAGATGGCCGACGGCTACACCGTGTCCGACGACGGCCGCACCTATCTGATCAAGCTGCGCGACGGCCTGCGGTTCCACGATGGCGAACCGGTGCGCGCCCAGGATTGCGCCCCCAGCCTGAAGCGCTGGGCGGCACGCGAAACGATCGGTCAGACGCTGACCAAATTCGTCGAGGAATGGGGTGTCCAGGACGACCGCACCCTGAAAATCGTGCTGAACCGCAAGCTGCCGATCTTCATCGAATCGATCGCGCGCGGCGGCGGAACGATCCCGTTCATGATGCCGGAACGGATCGCCAAGACCGATCCGTTCAAACCGATGAGCGAAACCATCGGCTCCGGCCCGTTCCTGTTCGCGCGCGACGAATTCGTTGCCGGGACCGCCACCGTCTATCGCCGCAACCCCCACTACATCCCACGCCAGGAACCGGCCGAATGGACCAGCGGCGGCAAGGTCGCGCATTTCGAGCGGATCGAAATGAAAGCCGTCCCCGAGGCCGCCACCGCCGCCGCCGCGCTAATGAACGATGAGGTCGATTGGTACGAGCAAGTGCAGCCCGACCTGGTGCCTCTGTTGCGGACAAACAAGGATATCGAAATCGGCAACGCCATCCCGCAGGGCTGGTGGGGCATGATGCGCTTCAACCATCTGCACCCGCCGTTCGATAACCAGGCGGTCCGTCGCGCCGTGATGATGGCGGTGCACCAGCCCGATTACATGCAGGCCGTCACCGGCAACGACCCCACCGGGTGGCGCGAATGCCGATCCTTCTTCCCGCTCGGCGGCCCCTACGGCAAGGAACTGGGCATCTCCGCGATGCCCGGCAATCTGGATAAGGCACGGGCGGCGCTGGCGGCGTCGGGGTATAAAGGCGAACGCGTGGTGGTACTGAACGCCAGCGATTTTCCGACCATGGGGCCGATGGGGGATGTGACCTACGAGCTGCTGAAACAGATGGGCATGACCGTCGATCTGGTCTCCACCGATTGGGGATCGGTGCAGCAACGGCGCAACAGCAAGGAACCGGTGGAAAAAGGCGGCTGGTCGGTCTCCCACACCCGCGTAGGCGCCCATCTGCTGGGCACGCCCATCGAGCATTATCCGTTACGCGGCCTGGGCAAGACCGGCTGGTTCGGGTGGTACGAGGATGCGGAGATGGAACGTCTGACCGACGCGTGGCTGCATGCCGAAACTCCGGCGGCGGCGAGTGCGGTGTGCGATGCGATGCAGATGCGGGCGTTCGAAACGGTGCCGTCGGTGCCCACCGGGCAGTTTCAGATCCGTTCCGCTTGGCGGAAGAGTCTAACGGGGATCATTCCGGCGACCGGGGTGTTTTTCTGGAACGTGCGGCGGGTTTGAATCGGCGTGAAGCCGGGCCAATTGGTGCCAATGGGTGGCGTCCCAATGTCCGGACGCGGCGCCGGAGGTCGATGGCAGAACGAAAATCGGGGGGAAATCGGTCAACGCCGGGCCGGCGCCGTAGGCGACCGGCACGCCCAGGAACGCGGCCGCGGCGCGTTTGCCGTTGAAGGCCAGCATGCCGGGGCGGCAGGTTCGGATGCGAGCGCGTAGCCCCTCGGGGTCGTCGTCGGTGGGGCGGATAACGGTGTCGGCGCCTGAGACGTGTTTCGCGAGGTCGGTCAGGCCGATGCCGAACGTTGGCAGCAGGCGGAATTCCTCGGGGCGCAAGATCCGCGGCGTCAGGCCGGTTTCCGCCAGGATGCGCCAGAATTTGTTGCCGGGGCCGGCGTAGTAGGCACCTTTTCGGGCGGAGACCGTTCCGGCGGCCGATCCGCAGATGACCAGCCTCAGGCCGAGCGGCAGCAGATCGGGCAGGACCTCCGCCATCAGTTCAGGAAGATTTTGCCGGGGTTCATGATGCCGCGCGGGTCCATCGCTGTTTTCACGGAACGCATGATTTCCAGCGCGTCGGGGCCGTGTTCGGTTTCCAGGAATTCGCGCTTGCCCATGCCGACGCCGTGCTCCCCGCTGCACGATCCACCCAGGGTCAAGGCGCGGGCGACGATTTTCTTGTCCAGCTCCCACGCGCGCGCCAAGCCGTCGGCGTCGGGCGGGACCAGAATGACGGTGTGGAAATTGCCGTCGCCGACATGGCCGACGATGGGGGCGGTCAGGCCGGATGCGAGAATGTCTTCTTTCGCGCCCAGAATGGCCTCATTCAGCCGGGAAATCGGCACGATCGCGTCGGTGGCGAGGCCCTTGTGCCCCGGTTTCAGCGCCAGACAGGCCCACAATGCATCGTGCCGCGCCTGCCACAGCTTCCCGCGTTCCGCCGGGTCCGTGGCCCAGCGGAACGCTCGGCCGTTGAAACCGGAGGCGATTTCCTCGGCCTGTTGCGCCTGTTCGGCGACCGAGGCGGTGCTGCCGTGGAATTCGAGGAACAGGCTGGGCAGCGGTTCCAGACCTTCGAGTTTGGAATAGGCGATCGAGGCGGCGGTTTGCACCTCATCCAGCAATTCCATGCGGGCGACCGGGATGCCCATCTGCATGATCGCGATGACCGTTTCGACCGCGTCGCCCAGCGTCGGGAATTGGCAGGTGGCGGACGACATCGCCTCGGGGATGCCGAACAGGCGGAGCTGGATTTCGGTGATAATGCCTAGCGTGCCTTCGGAGCCGACGAACAACCGCGTCAGATCGTAACCGGTGGAGGATTTGCGGACCCGCCCGCCGGTGCGGATGACGCGGCCGTCGGCCATGACGACGGTCAGGCCCATCGCATTCTCCCGCATCGTGCCGTAGCGCACCGCGTTGGTGCCGGACGCGCGCGTCGCGCACATGCCGCCGATGGTGCAGGACGACGTGCCGGGATCGACGGGAAAAAACAGGCCGGAATCGCGCAAATGGGTGTTCAGTTGCTCCCGCGTCACGCCCGCCTGGACGCGGCAATCCATGTCGGGCTGGCTCACGTCCAGCACGGCGGTCATGCGCGAGAGGTCGATGGTGATGCCGCCGCGGATGGGGGTGACGTGGCCCTCCAGCGACGTGCCAGCACCCCAGGGGACGACGGGGATGCGTTCGGCGTGGCACAGGGCGAGCAGGCGGGACACTTCCTCGGTGGTTTCGACGAAGGCGACGGCGTCGGGCATGACCGGGGTTTGCGTGTCCTGGCCGTGGCTGTGGTGGTCGCGCAAGGCCGCGTTGACGGTGATCCGCTCCCCCAGAAAGGCTTGGGCGGCTTCGATGACGGATTGGACGGACATGGCGGGGACCCTCTCGGCGGCTTGCAACGGGCGTGTCATAGAGCGGATGCGGGCGGCGTTGAAGCGTGGATAAAATTATACTATGTATATCCGACACGGCGGCAGGAGGCCGGCATGAGCGTCACCTTACGGAAATGGGGCAACAGCGTCGGCGTTCGGCTGCCCAAGCCGATGCTAGAGCAGCTTGGGCTGAAAGAGGGCAACGAGGTCGACATCGCCGTGGAAGGCAACCGTCTGGTGCTGAAGCGCAAGCGTGTCACGTTGGCCGAGCTGCTGGCGCAGTGCAAGCCGGAGAACCGGCCGGATCCAATCGATTGGGGGCCGGACGTTGGACGCGAAATCATCCAGGATTGAACGCTACGTTCCGCGGCAGGGGGATTTCGCGCGCATGGTACTCGATCCCTATACCGGTCGGGAACAAGGCGGGGAGCGGCCGGTTCTGGTCTTGAGCAACGACGCGTTTATCGCGGTGACCGGCTATGCGTTGGTCGCCCCGGTTACGAGCCGGGTGCGCGGGTGGCCGTTCGAGGTGCCGATCGAACCGGGCGGGCGGGTGTCCGGCGTTGTGCTGGCGGATCAAACCAGAAGCGTGGACTTCGTGTCCCGCCACGCGACGTTTCTGGCCCGAGGGTCCGAGGACCTGCTGGAACGCGTGTTGGCGCGGCTGGCGGCGATTGTGGAGGTCGGGTCTCGGTCTTTGGAGCATTGAGGGGCGGCGGCGTGCCGGTTGTGGGTGGGAATTTTTTACACAGATGAACACAGATAAACATGATGAGCGGAGCGCGTGGGGTTATCCGGGCCCTTTGGCTCTGACAGACGATTTCTTGCATCTGTGTTTATCTGTGTTCATCTGTGTAAAAATACTTTTTCGTAACCGCCGCCAACCCGCGCATTATGCGATTCCGGGTGCTGGCGGTGGCTATGCGGCACGCCTGAGCGCGTAGGTGCGGCCGGCGTCTTGGGTGGCGATGAAGCCGAAGCGGAGCAGGGAGGCGAGGACGGCCTCGATTTGAGGCAGGATTCGGCGGCCTTGGCGGAAGGCGGCGGCGAGGGATTCGGGGTTGGCGGGGAATGTGCGGGACTGCAATGCCTCCATGACTGCCGCGGTTTGGGCGACGTTGTCGGTGGGGAACAAGGGTTTCTTGCCGGCGGGCAGTGCTGCCTGGGGTTCGTGGACGGTGCCGCCGATGAGGTCCAGTTTTTCCGTGGGCGTGCCGAAGCGGGGGATTTGGTATTCGGGGCGGAGCCAGCGGATTTGGCCGGCGGCTTCCTCTTTGGCGCGTTCGGCGTTCAGGGCGACGAGGCGGGCGAGGATTTCGGTGTCGGGCAGGTCGGCGGGCCAGCCGTAGGCGGCGGCGACCTCGGTATCGAGTTTGTCGTGGTATTCTTTCAGGATCAGGATCAGGCCGTCGTCGAAAATGCGGCGGTCATCCGGGCCGAGCGCGTCGGGTTGGGTACCGGCGCGGAGTTTTTCCAGGATGTTGTAGAGGCCGGTGAGGGTGAGGTGCGGGTGCTCGGCCAGCACGCGCTTGCGGTGGGCGTCGAGGTTTTCGGCGATGGCGCGGATGCGTTGTTTTTGGATGTCGTTGGCGGCGGGGAATGGGAACGGGTCGAAGCATCGGGTACTTGCGTACACGGGATCGTCGCCAACGCCCAATCTGACTTTCGCACCAAGTGCCCAACCAACATGAATAGAAGAGGATAGTACCCCCAGCGGAAAAGCATCGTCAGATGCTATAATTACGATTTTATCGTCACAGATCACGTCCGACGGCAGGAACTGAAACATCCTATGCTTCGCCGTGTCGACTGTAGCAATAAACCTCTGCAAGCCTTCAATTGCATGTCGCATTTTGGGCTGGTTTTCTCCAAATAGCCACCAGTTCTGTCGCCGGGTGGATCTCCGGTTCATGTCCCTTTCTGGTTTCACAGTCACAAGTAGGTGCTGATAGATTGAAGGAAGCCTATCCCTCAGAGTCTGTCCGGGATCACTCCCCGATGCGGCCTAGCCGCCTGACCATCATTCGAATCGATGCCAACATTAGGAAAGCCCGTGCCTTT
>Ga0214180_1000480_pt1 | contig 14260 bp, 15 predicted proteins | sample TroBogEpilimnion_22_FD_153018 | JGI IMG/M metagenome (GOLD analysis project Ga0214180, IMG submission 153018) | Freshwater microbial communities from Trout Bog Lake, WI - 16OCT2007 epilimnion | ecosystem: Environmental > Aquatic > Freshwater > Lake > Epilimnion/Euphotic zone | place: Trout Bog... | reverse complement strand
CCAACGTCGCCAGCGCGCCGTTGCGGTCGGTTTCCGCCAACTGCTTGTCGGCGAATTTCAGATGGCCCTGCCGTTCCTCCATGGCGCGATAACGCAGCATCAAATGGGGGAAATCGAGGTTGAATGCGTGCGGCGGCACATACGGGCATTTCGTCATGTAGCACAGGTCGCACAATGTGCAGGCATCCACGACGGGCTTGAAATCTTTGCTGTCGACGCCATCCAGTTCCTCGGTGGGCGAGGCGTCCACCAAATCGAACAAGCGCGGGAAGGAATCGCATAGATTGAAGCAGCGGCGGCAGCCGTGGCAGATATCGAATACCCGGCGCAATTCCGCTTCGATCTCATTCGGATCGTAGAAGGATTCATCCTGCCAGGGAATCGGATGCCGGGTCGGCGCCTCGAGGCTGCCTTCTCTCATCGTTTCTTCTTCCAATATTCGAAAGGGAATTCCCCCCTCGCCCGAAGGCGAAGGGGGGTAACCGGTATCAGCCGAGTTCGGCCAGAGCCTTGGTGAACCGGCCAGCGTGCGAACGCTCGGCCTTCGCCAGGGTCTCGAACCAGCCGGCGATCTCATCGAAGCCTTCTTCGCGCGCCGTGCGGGCCATGCCCGGGTACATGTCGGTGTACTCGTGCGTCTCGCCGGCGACGGAGGCCGCCAGGTTGTTGCTGGTGGAGCCGATCGGCAGGCCGGTGGCCGGATCGCCGGACTCTTCCAGGTATTCCAGATGGCCGTGCGCGTGGCCCGTTTCACCTTCGGCGGTGGAGCGGAACACGGCGGCGACGTCGTTGTAGCCTTCGACGTCGGCCTTCTGAGCGAAATAGAGGTAGCGGCGGTTAGCCTGCGATTCGCCGGCGAACGCGGCTTTCAGATTGTCTTCGGTCTTGCTTCCCTTGAGCGCGGCCATGACGGGTTCCTTTCAGCTTTCAGGACGATGGGGTGACGCCGAACGGTTGCGCGGCGTTTCCCAACGCGGGGAACCTAGTCCAAGTGCCGGTTAAATTGAAGTTGTCGGGATCATGAATTTTTTCGATCATCACGACCGGCCGGATCGATGGTCCAGCCGCAGCGGCTCAGCGCGTCCCGCATATGCGGCGGCGGTTCGGCTGTGGCGGAAAGCGGCGGGTCCACGGGCAGGGCGATGGAGCGGGACAGGAGGTGGAGGCGCCAATCCGTCCTTTTTCCTCCGTCATCCTCGGTGAAGGCCGAGGACCCACGCCTTTCGCCGTACACCGGATCCCCCACGATCGGACATCCCAACGTCAGGCAATGCACCCGTATCTGATGCGTCCGCCCCGTGTGGGGCCGAAGCTCCAGCCATGCCAGATCCGCGGACCGCCCGAGCACGCGCCAATCGGTGACCGCCTTTTGACCGGCTGGGTCGACGACCATACGCCAGCCGCTCTTCGCGTCCCGCCGAGCGAGCGGGGCGTCGATGGTGCCTTGTTCGCCGGCAGGGTGTCCTCGCACGACGGCCCAGTAGACCTTGTCGGCTTTCCCCCGGGCGAAGGTATCTTGCGCGGCGATCAGCGCGGCCTTGCGGAGCGCGATCACCAAGCAGCCAGCGGTGTCGGCATCCAGCCGGTGCGCCAGCCATGGACCGTCCTTTCGGCGGGAGAGAACGGGGAAGAAATCCTCCACGCTGGGGCCGCCGCGCGGGCCGGGGTGGACCGGCAGGCCGGCGGGTTTGTTCAGGACGACGTAGCGCTGGTCCTGGAAGAGGATGGGGGGGACGATCAATCCGGATCCCGCCCACGCACGGACGCCATCCCGCTGCCGAACGCGGCGTCGCGCGCCTGGAACGCGGTCTTCACCCCATGCTCCCGCATCGTCGCCTTGAACGCCATCGCCTTGGGGGCGAGATGCCCGCGCGCGTCGATCTCCGCGCCGATCCGTTGCAACGTTCGGGCGCCCATCAGCTCCAGCCCCAGGTTCACCATCCGCTTGTTGGCGGACAGCAGATGCGGGTCCACCAGACCCATGCGGTCGGCCAGACGCATGACCTCGGTTTCCAGTTCGGCGGCGGGGTAGGATTTCAGCGCCAGCCCGATTTCCGCGCAATCGCGACCCGACAGGGAATCGCCGGTCAGCAGCAGCCGCTTCGCCCATTGCGGGCCGCAATGATACAGCCACATCGAACCCGGCGGGGTGCCCAGATCGCGCACCGGCGGAAACCCGATGCGGGCGTCGTCGGCGACAATGATCATGTCGCAGAACCACGCCAGTTCCGTGCCGATCCCGATGCAGGTGCCGTGCACCTGGGCGATCACCGGCTTGTGCATGTCGAACAGCTGGATGCGCAGGCGTTGGCCCTGCTCCAGCCGCCAGATGTCGTCGTCGATCTCCTGCCGGCCGCGATACGCGGGGCCGCGGCCGGAGGAGAACTCGTTCAAATCCGCCCCGGCGCAGAAATGCGGGCCGGCACCGCGCAGCACGACGCAGTGGACGGGGTTGTATTCGTCGGCCTCCAGCAGCGCGGCGTTCAGCTCGCGCAGCAGCTTGCCGGACAAAGCGTTGCGCCGTTCGGGCCGGTTCAACGTGACGATGGCGGTGGTGCCGCGCACCTCATAGGTGATTTGTTCGAAGTCCATGGTTCCCCCCGTGTTGCTAGCGCCGCGATCAAAGGCTTAGATTTAGCCATAAGCAAGCATGAGGAAACGGACGTTGAAGATCGCCCGCATCGAGACCTTTCTGTTCGACCCGGGGACAGCCAAGAACCTGCTGTTCTGCCGCGTCGAGACCGAATCCGGCCTGCATGGCTGGGGGGAGGCGTATGTGACCCCCGGCAAGGAGCAGATCATCGAGAAGCTGCTGCAAGCCATGGCCAAATACGTCATCGGCCGCGAAGTCTTCAATATCCGCCACACCGCGCAGGTGCTGTTCGAGGATTTCGCGATGCGGCGCGCCTCGTTGGATCTGCTGTCGGCGTGGAGCGCGATCGAAATCGCGTCCTGGGACATCGTGGCCAAGCACGCTGGTTTGCCACTTTACAACCTGCTCGGCGGTGCGTCCCGCGAGCGGGTAAAAGTCTATGCGAACGGCTGGTCGAGCGGGACGGAGTCCATCGAGCAGAACGTCGAACGCGCCCTGAAGGTCAAGGAAATGGGTTACACCGCCCTGAAATGGGATCCGTTCCCCGGCCCTTGGCGCAGCTTCATCCATCGCGAGGATGAGGATCACGTTGTCCGCTACGTCCAAAAAATGCGGGAGGCTCTTGGGCCGGAGTTCGGCCTGCTGATCGAATGCCACCGCCGGCTGGCGCCGATGCACGCGGTGCGGATCGGGCACCGCCTGCGGGAATTCGATATCGGGTGGTACGAAGAACCGTCTCTGTGCGACAACATCGAACTGGTCGCCGAAGTCCGGCGCGCGATGCCGGGCGTGCCGATCGTGACCGGGGAGGCGATCTATTCCAAGGAAGGCTTCATGCAGGCCCTGGCCGCTCGTGCCGCCGACATCATCAACCCCGATATCTGCAATTGCGGCGGTATTTCCGCGATGCTGGATATCGCCGCGATGGCGCAGCCGCACGCGGTGGCGATGTCGCCGCATAATTATAATTCGACGTTGATCGGGTTGGCCGCGACGGTGCAGCTCTCGGCGATGATCCCGAATTTCTGGCTGGCCGAGTGTTTCATCAATCTGAAGCCGGCTTGCGATGAGATCGCGATTGTGCCGCTGACCATCCAGGACAGTTTCGTCGATTTGCCGACGACTCCCGGGCACGGGATCGATCTGGATGTGGGCAAGCTGAAATCGAAACCCTATCGCGACATGGGCACGAAGGCCGGCGCGAAACTCCGCAGCTACACCGAAGAATTCCCGCGCAAGAACTACACAGTCGCGGCGACGAGGACCGGGTTTTGATCCGCGCCGCCATCTTCGCGGTGGCGGTTTGGAGTACGGCCGCGGTCGCGGCGGAACCAGTGTGGCGCGCGGCGGACTGGGGCCGGCCGATCGACAACTGGGGCACCGGCATGGCGTTCGTTTGCGACAACGACGCCTGCCCCGGCGGAGCACATTTGTTCGCGCGGACGAAGGTCGGGTTTTGCAACTGTTACAGCGGCGTCGCCGACGACGATGAAATCGACCGCATCGGCGATGTCGATTTGCATGGGGAGGCATATGCGCCGGTCGCGCCGGGCGTTGTCACCGAGGTCGGGCCGCTGAAAGGCCGCAAACGGATGTTCGATATTCCCAACCGCTGGTTCGGCACCACGCATGTGCTGTCGATTGTGGTGGCAACCGACTGCAAGGCCGTGGCGGCGACGATCGTGTCGGGCAATGCCGTCACGTCCGAAGAAGAACGCGCCGCCGTCGCTGTGCTGACCGACAAGCCGTTCCAGGAATGGGCGGCGAACCAATGACCGTTTTCCCTCCGTCATGGTCGGACTTGACCCGACCATCTCTTTCCAATGGGCCTGAGATGGTCGGGTCAGGCCCGACCATGACGGCAAGGGCCCCAACGACTATGAGGAAACATTCCATGCTGTTCAGAACGATCGCGGCAGCTCTGTTGCTGTTCGCCTCCGCCGCACAGGCCGAAGTCCGGCCCACGACGCCGAAAATCGGCGACCCGCCGGAAGCGCAGAACATGCGGTTGGTGGGCTGGGACAGTTTGCAGGCTCGGTCTGCGTATCAGCCGACGATCCAGAAGCAGGGCAAACGCTACATCGCCTATATCGGGCACCACGGCGGCACCAATAAGATCGCCATGCCGGTGAACCCAATGACCGGCAAGGCGGAGCCGAACGGCACGTCCATCATCGACGTGACGGATCCGAAGCATCCGAAATACCTTTCCCACATTCCCGGCGAACCCGGATTGTTCGAGGATGGCGGCGCCCAGATGGTACGGGTGTGCGAGGGCACCAATTTCTCCAAACCCGCCCCCGGCACATTCTACATGCTGCGCCCCTTCGGCAACTCAGCGCACGAGGTCTGGAACGTAACCGACCCAGCCAAACCGACGCTGATCACCCGCCTGACCGGCCTGAAAGGCACGCATAAAAGCTGGTGGGAGTGCGAAACCGGCATCGCCTATTTGGTCTCCGGCGCCGAGGGCTGGCGGGTGCCGCGGATGACGCAGGTCTACGACCTCGGCGATCCCGAACATCCGAAGTTCATCCGCAATTTTGGGTTGGTCGGGCAGGAGCCCGGTGCCACCGGCCCGGTGCCGACGATGCTGCATGGCATGATTTCGACCGGCCCCAAAGGCAACCGAGTCTATTTCGGCTACGGCACCAACGGCGGCGGCATCGTGCAGATCGTCGATCGCGAGAAGCTGCTGAAGGGCGCGCCGGAACCGACGCCGGAAAACCTGCTCTATCCGCAAGTGGGCCGTCTGGATCTGTCGCCGCTGATCGGGGCGCACACCACCTATCCGATGCTCGGCGTCCCAGTGCCTGGCTTTCTGCACGATAAGATCGGCGCCACCCGCGATTTCATCATGGTTGTGAACGAACAGATTCTGAACGAATGCCAGGAAGCCCGGCAGATGGTGTGGTTCGCCGACTTCACCGTTGAATCCAAGGGGATGGTCGTATCCAACTACACCGCCCCGGAACTCGGCGGCAATTTCTGCGAGCGCGGCGGGCGGTTCGGGTCGCATTCGTCGAACGAGAGTTTCGCACCCGTATTTCGCAACAAGCTGGCCTTCATCACCTATTTCAACGCCGGCGTGCGGGCGCTGGATATCCGCAACCCGTACCAGCCGAAGGAAGTCGGATATTTCATCCCCTCCATCACCAAGGACACCGATGAGCGGTGCATCAAGGTGAATGGCAAGGATCGTTGCAAGGTCGCGATTCAATCCAACAACGTGGAAACCGACGATCGCGGCTACATCTACGTCGTCGATCGCGCCAACACCGGGATGCATATCCTGGAAGTCACCGGCGCGGCGCGTAAAGCCGCCGGCCTGCCGAACTGACCGAAAGGATTTTCGCGCCATGCGTAACGCGTCGATCGAGGTAGCTCCGATTTCGGGCGCGTTAGGCGCGGAAATCCAAGGGGTGGATATTGCTCAGGACCTGCCGGACTCGGCGATTGCCGACATCCGGCAGGCGCTGCTGGATCATGGCGTGATTTTCTTCCGCGACCAGCATTTGGACGTGGACCGGCACAAGGCGTTCGTGCGCCGGTTCGGGGAGATTTTCGTCCATCCCAACTTCAAAGGCACCCAGGCGGACCCGGAAGTGGTGAACGTCGTGCGCAACCCCGGCGATGCCCGCATTGTCGGGGAGCAATGGCATCACGACACCACCATGGTGGCCGAACCGCCGATGGGCGCGGTGTTTTATGCCATCGAGGTGCCCCCCTACGGCGGGGATACGATGTTCGCGAACCAATATCTTGCCTACGAAAGCCTGTCGGACGGGATGAGGGATCTCATCGGATCGTTGCGGGTTGTGCATTCCGATCGCAACCTCGCCGGCCCACGCGCTGCCGTCAGCAAAAGCCGCTCGACCGCGGTGCGGGAGGACGCGGACTGGCAGGAAACCGTCAATATCCACCCGGCCGTGATCACCCACCCGGAAACCGGGCGGAAGGCGTTGTTTCTGAATCATTCCCATTGCGTGGCGTTCGAGGGTATGACCGAGGATGAAAGCAAGCCTCTGCTGGGGTATTTGCTGGAACACGGGCACCGGCCGGAGTTTACCTGCCGGTTCCGCTATACACCGGGATCGGTTGCGTTTTGGGATAACCGTTGCGTGAAACACATCGCGGTGAACGATGCCGGTCCGTTCCGTCGGGTGGCGCGGCGGATTCAAATCCAGGGGACGCGGCCCGCGTAATGCCGATCCAGAACCTTCGCCAGCCCGTCCGATACTCCGGCCAACGGCAATCGGCATTCCGGCGATGCAATCAGCCCTTGCCGCCACAGGCAATATTTCAGCGGCATCGGATTTGCCTCCTGGAACAATAACGGTATCATTTTGGCCAGAGGCGTCCATAAAACCCGAGCGGCTTGGTGATCGTTGGTAGCGATGAGCTTGTTGACGGACAGGAATCGATCGGTCGCGAGATGGGCGGACGCCAGAATGCCGCCCTCTGCCCCATGGCACAGCATCGTGTAAAACATTGTGTCTTCCCCGGTCAGTACCGAAAATCCGGCGGGTTTGGTCGCCAGCAGTTCCAGCGATTGCGCGATCGAGCCGGAGCTGTCCTTGACCCCCACGATATTCGGCAACTCGGCCAAACGCAGCAGCGTATCGTTCGCCAAATTTACCGATGTGCGATAGGGAATGTTATAGATGACGATCCGTCGGTCCGTCGCTTCGGATATCGCGGTGAAATGCTGCCGCATCCCGTCCTGCGTGGGGCGGTTGTAATACGGGCAGACCGAGACGATCCCGGGGAACCGGTACCGTTCCAAGCGGCGGAGCATCCTGATCGCCTTGTGCGTCGCGTTGCCGCCCACACCCACGTAGACCGGCACGCGATCCGCCACGATTTCGGCCGTTGCCTCGACCAGGGCCTCGGCTTCGTCGTCGTCGATCGTGGGCGATTCCCCCGTTGTGCCCAGCGGAAACAACCCCGACACCCCCTGTGCCACATAGTGTTCGACCAGCCGCCGGTAGCTCGGCCAATCGATCTTTCCGTCCAGAAAGGGCGTCACCAGCGGCACCCAGACCCCGTTCATCGTCATTCTCCTGCTTGACGAAGGCAGGGTATGGGCGCGACATGCTATATAAAATCTAATATTCTTAAACCAAACCTTTACCGTTTCTAATGGATGGCAGCGCATGCGCGGAGACATCGATACCGGCCTGATCCGCACCTTCCAGGCGGTCGTGGACAGCGGCAGCGTCACCAAAGCGGCGCAGACGCTGAACCTGACCCAGGGCGCGATCAGCCAGCAGATCAAACGGCTGGAGGACCTCGGTGGCAAACCGCTGTTCGCTCGCACCGGACGTAAGCTGGTGCTGACGCAGGATGGTCACGCCTTGATCGACCCCGCGACCCGGTTCCTGCACGCCAACGACCAGCTCTGGGCGGCCTTGCGCGAACCCGCGTTCCAGGGCGAAGTCCGCTTCGGCGCCCCCTACGACATCATGGGCAGCTACACACCCGCGATCCTGCGCGGCTTCAGCAAGGCTTTCCCCGCCGTCCGGGTCAGCCTGGTGTGCGAGGATACGTTGGTATTGCTGGCGAAACTGAAAGCCGGGGCGATCGATCTGGCGCTGACCACCGAACTCGGCTGCGGCAAGGGCGGGGAGACCCTGCGCCGCGACCGGCTGGTCTGGGCCGGCGCCCGCGACGGGGAAGCCCATACAAAAGACCCCTTGCCGGTGTCGCTGGGCGCCGAGGCCTGCGTCTTCCGTCCCATCGCCATCGCCGCCCTTCGTAAGGCTCGGCGGGAATGGCTGCCGATTTGCGAGGTCAGCAATATGGAACCCGTGCGCGCCACGCTGGAAGCCGATCTGGCGGTCGCGCCGTTGCTGAGCCATTCCATCCCCGACAGCCTGGACATCCTGCCGCACACCGCCCGGCTGCCGCGTCTGCCGCTGTTTCGCATCAATCTGTACGAGGGCAGACAGTCCAACCCCGCGGTCCGAGCGTTCGCGGATCGTGCGAGGGCCTGCGTTTCCCAAGCGGGGTAGGGCCTGTTATCCTGGCGACCGGATACAGGGGAACGTCATGCCGAGAATTTCCGAAACCTTCGATCCCGCCATCGTCGCGTGGCGCCGCGTCACCGATCCCGCGTGCACGGAATACAAGCTCGATTTCGAATATTTCCTGCTGGGCTACGACCTTCCCACCGGACGGTTGGATATGCTGTTGCGCTATGCCACAAGGCCGAGGGCATTGCCGCCGCCATCGTCATGTTGCCTCGACGGTCACGCTGGTGCTGGACGGGGAGCAGCATCTGCGGGAATTGCAGCCGGACGGTTCGGTGAAGGAAATTGCCCGCAAAAAGGGCGATTACGCGCTGGCGGCGGCCGACGCGCTGCCGCACAACGAATGCGGCGGCGACGATGGCGGCACGATCCTGTTGTCGATGACCGCGCCGGATGGGATTTTGTTCGAGTATTTCGACGAAAACATGCAAAATCCGTGGACCCTGTCGATCCAGGAATACGTGGACGCCTGGAACAACGGGACGGTTTACGGGGCGGCGCCGTAAATTACCCGCCGAACAATGTCCGCAACGTCGGCTTGTGCACCTTCCCTGTCGCGTTCCGTGGCAAAGCATCGGTGAAAACCACGGAATGCGGCAGCTTGTAGCGGGCAAGATTAGCCGCGCAGTGCGCGATCGCGTCGTCCTCCGACAGCGACATATCCGGTTTCACGACGACAATCGCGCGCCCGACCTCGCCCCAGCGTTCGTTCGCCACGCCGATTACGCAGGCTTCGGCAACGGCGGGGATTTGGTACAGAACGTTTTCGACCTCGGCCGGATAAACGTTCTCCCCGCCGGAGATATACATGTCCTTCCAGCGGTCGACGATATAGTAGAATCCGTCGGAATCGCGGCGTGCCGCGTCCCCGGTGTGCAGCCAACCGTCGGTGAAGGCGGAAGCCGTGATATCCGGCTTCTGCCAATAGCCGGGTGTGATATGCTCGCCGCGGACCCATAATTCGCCGATTTCGTCGTCGCCCGCGTCGGCCCCATCCTCCCGCACGATTTTGATCTGCCCGTGCATGACCGGTTTGCCGGCGGAGCCGATTTTTCGCGTCGCGTCTTCCTTGTCCAAAATCAGCACCAGCGGGCTGGTTTCCGTCATCCCGAACGCCTGTTGGAGCAACACGCCGCGTTCCGCCCATGCATTCAAAATCGTCAGCGGCGTCGGTGCCCCGCCGACACCCACGCCGACCAACCGGCTGAGATCGGTCGTGGCGAACGCCGGATGCGCCCCCATGAACTGGAAAATCGCCGGCACGCCGAACATATGCGTGATGCCCAGGGCGGGATCGTCGATCAGGCGCAGCGCCTCCCCCGGATCGAAGGCGCGCATGATGATGACGGCGGCCCCGTAATGAAACGCCGGATTGGCCCAGACATTCAGCCCGCCGGTATGGAACAGCGGCAACACGCCTAGGAACACGGATTCCCGGTTCAATCCGTAGTCGTTGCAGCCGTTGACGGTGTTCCAAAGGTTCATCGCATGCGTGATAATCACGCCCTTCGGCACCCCGGTCGTGCCGGAGGTATAAAGGATCGTGGAAATATCGGTCAGCAGCACCGTTTCGCACACCGCCAAAGGCGCCGCCGCCGTCAAAGCCTGCTCGTAAACCGACCCCGGCCCACCGAACGCGCATAACCGCATGCCCGTGAACGCTTCCGCTCGGTCGGCGAATTCCGCGTCGTGGATCAGCACGACCGGTGCGCAATCCGACAGGATCGCGCGTAACTCCGGCACCGCCAGCCGCCAGTTCAGCGGCACGAAAATCGCGCCGAGGCGGGCGGCGGCGAACTGCACCTCGAACGTTTCGGTCGTATTGGGGGCGAAGACCGCTACCCGGTCGCCGCTCTTGACCCCGTATGTCTCGCGCAGCACAGACGCGAGCCGGCCGATCCGCTCATGGAACTGCGCGTAGGTAAAACGCCGGCCGCTGCCCAGGTCGACCGCCGCCAACGACTCCGGACGCCGCAATGCGTGATTGGCGATCCAGTCGTAATACAGCACGCTCACGCCGGAATCCGCACCGGCATCGAGACAATGCCGCGGATCAGGTTGGAATAGCCGCGCTTCGGTTCCTCCATCACTTCGATTGTCGGGAAACGCTTCAGGATTTCCTCCCAAAGGATCGTCAGCTGCATTTCCGCCAAGCGGTTGCCGACGCAGCGATGAATGCCGAACCCGAACGACAGATGCTGCCTGGGGCGCGCACGGTCGATGATGAAGCGGTTGGCGTTTTCGATGCCGTCTTCGTCGCGGTTGCCGGAAATGTACCACATGACGACCTTGTCGCCTTTACGGATTTGCTTTCCTCCCAGTTCCGTATCCGCCAAAGCCGTCCGCCGCATATGAATCACCGGCGACTGCCAGCGGATAATCTCCGGCACCATGCTGGGAATCAGCCCGGGATTGGCCCGCAATTTCGCGTATTCCCCGGGGTTTTTGTTCAACGCCAGCAGACCGCCGGAAATCGAATTGCGCGTCGTATCGTTCCCGCCGACGATCAGCAGCAGCAGATTGCCCAGGAATTCCGCCGGGCGATCCGGCAGATCCCGCGTCGCCTCCCCATGCGCCAACATGGATATCAAATCGGGCTTCAACGGCAGCGCGGCGCGTTCCTTCCACAGGCCCCGAAAATATTCGACCGCGCCCTGCAAAATCTCATCGCGCTTGACGTCCGAATCCACCTCGGTTCCGGCGCGCGTGTTCACCGAGGCCACGTTCGACCAGTAGGTCAGCTTCCGCCGTTCCTCGAACGGGAAATCGAACAGGGTCGCCAGCATCTGTGTGGTCAGTTCGACCGACACCAGATCGACCCAGTCGAACACTTCGCCGCGCGGCAGACTGTCGAGAATACGGCCGGCGCGTTCGCGTATCTGGGTCGACATTTTCGCCAAATTCATCGGCGCCACGATCGGCGAAACCACCTTCCGTTGTGCGTCGTGCTTGGGCGGGTCCATGGAAATGAAACTCGGCCGCCGGAAATCCATCGGCACGTCGCGGATCGCGATCCCGCCCATCGCCGCGTCGGAGGAAAACACATGGTGGTTGGTATCCACCGCCATGATGTCCTTGTATTTCGTCACCGACCAGAAATCCCCGTACATCCCGCCTTCCGTCCAATGCACGGGATCGTCGCGGCGCAGGCGGGCGAAATAGCCTTCCCAGGTGTCGTCCTGATACAGCCGGGGTTGGCTGACATCGATCCGCTCCAGCGGCATCGTCGCGGGATCGTCGATATTCACGGGTGCGTTCATGGGGGTTTCCTCCGAATTTCTTATGCCGGTATCCGCACCGGCAGCGATGTGATTCCATGCACGAAGCTGGAGTAAAGCCGCGTCGGCTCCCCCATCGGTTCGATAACCGGGTAGCGCTTCAGGATTTCTTCCCACAATATCGTCAGCTGCATTTCCGCCAGACGGTTGCCGACGCAACGATGGATCCCGAATCCGAAGGAGATATGCTGACGCGGCCGGGGCCGGTCGATGATGAATTCGTCGGCGCGGTCGATCGCTTCCTCATCCCTATTGCCCGACACGTACCACATCGCGACCTTGTCGCCGGCCTTGATCTGTTTGCCGCCGAGGTCGGTATCTTCCGTCGCGGTGCGCCGCATATACAACACCGGGCTTTGCCAGCGGATCATTTCGGGCACCATGCTGGCGATCAGTCCCGGATTATCGCGCAATTTGCGGTATTCGCCGGGGTGGCGCATCAGCGCGTCCAGCCCGCCGCTGATGGAATTGCGCGTGGTGTCGTTGCCGCCGACGATCAGCAGCACCAGATTGCCCATGAATTCGCGCGGCTGCATGTTCCGCGTGGCTTCGCCGTGCGCCAACATCGAAATCAAATCGTAGCGCGGCGGCGCGTTCACCCGTTCGTTCCACAATTTCGTCATGGCCGCCGCCATGTTCCGCAGTTCGGCAAAACGTTCCTCTTCCGATGTCACAATGGCATCCGGCGCGCGCGTATTCGCGACCGCGACGTTGGACCAGTGCGTCAACTGCCGCCGGTCCTCGAACGGATAATCGAACAGCGTGGCCAACATCTGCGTCGTCAGCTCGACCGACACATGCTCCACCCAATCGAATGTTTCCCCGCGCGGCAGACCGTCGAGGATGCGGCCCGCGCGTTCGCGGATAATCCCCGCCATATTCGCCAGATTGTTCGGCCCCACGATGGGGCTGACAACCTTGCGCTGCTCGTCGTGGCGCGGCGGGTCCATGGCGATAAAATTGTCCAGCCGAAATTCCGCCGGCTGATCCAGTAGCGTGATCCCGCCATAGGCGGAATCGGAGGAGAACACCCGCGGGTTCGTCTCCACCCGCATGATGTCCTTGTATTTCGTGACCGACCAGAACGGGCCGAACACCTCATTCGGTGTCAGATGCACGGGGTCGTCGCGGCGGAGACGCGCGAAGAACGGGCCCCAGGTCCCGCGCTGGAACAGGCCCGGCCGTCCGACGTCGATGTCCTCGACCGGCATGGTCCATGGATCGACGGATGTATGTTCGGACATCCCGCTCTCCCTACAATTGTCCCGACGGTACAGCGCCGCCCGCCCGGACGCAAACGTCAAAATCGGCGGTGGGGGCCGTCTTTACAGCCAAGACGCGGTCGCGTTACGGTCGGACGACGCTTTAGGGCAGGAGATTTATACATGAAAATACACCTCCGTATCTTGTTCGCTGCTTTGGCGATTGTCGGGCTGCCGGTACTGGCCAGTGCCGCGGGCGACCCGCCGGGCGGGTGGCCCAGCAATCTGCGCTGGGATCTGGTGCCCAAATGGATTGCCTGGGACGGCAGCAAGGCCAATATCTCCTGGCCGCCGAACGACGGCTGCGCCGCCGCGCCAATAACCGAAGTCATCCCGACCGGCACGCTGATCGACCGCTTCGGCAGCGAGGGCGGCACGTTCTTCAGCCCGAAAGGCGCCAGTTTCGAATCCCGCGCGGTGCCCTATGTCTGCAAGAACATGGACTACCGGGTGTATAAGGTGCTTCAATCCCTCACGGTAAAGGCATGCAAAGCCGCGCCGTGGTTCGGTGAGCCGGGCGGCGCGAAACAGGTGCAAACAGCCGACCCCGCCTACAAGCTCGTGGCGGCCGGCACAATCGTGGCGGAATCCTATGTTGTTGGCGGAAGCAATAGCCCTATGCCGCAGTGCGGGCGTCCCTGATTGGGCCTATGTCGCCGATGGCGGCCTCGGGACCGGGGAATGCGTCGGGATCGAACCGGCCCAAGGCGGCGGTTGGTCGATCTATTACAGCGAGCGGGGCCGCAAATCCCCGCTCGAGTCGCATCCTGATGAGGACAGCGCCTGCCGCGCCTTTCTGCGGCACATGAACCGAACGCTGCGGGATAGCGGGCGGCCGGGGATTCCGGGGTTTTAGACCCCGACGCACCCACTACCGACCCACTGGCGTCTGGTACAGCGTCATGCCGGCCTCTGTCGGCATGATGCTGTGGCGCGCGCCGGTGCATCGATTGTTGGTTCAGCTGACATAACAGCTTTGGACACTCCATCAAACAAAATTCTTGCTTCGTTCTCTCAACCCTGCTATCAGCAGCCCGATGACCCGAGCAGCCCCGAACAGTCCGGCCTCCAAGGAACCTCGCCCTATCCCGGGGC
>Ga0214180_1000475_pt1 | contig 14330 bp, 13 predicted proteins | sample TroBogEpilimnion_22_FD_153018 | JGI IMG/M metagenome (GOLD analysis project Ga0214180, IMG submission 153018) | Freshwater microbial communities from Trout Bog Lake, WI - 16OCT2007 epilimnion | ecosystem: Environmental > Aquatic > Freshwater > Lake > Epilimnion/Euphotic zone | place: Trout Bog... | reverse complement strand
CCTTTGAACACCTCAAAGCAATCGGCAAGAAGCCACCTCTTACCCCTAAAAATCTTGATCGGATGGAGGGTTACCAGGTTCTCCGTGAGGTAAGTGCTGGCGAGGTCGCTGCAGAACTCAAGCGTGCAGAAAAATGGCTGAAGAAGAGCCACTATCGCCTGCGCATTCAAGAGGGATCTATTTCGGCTGAAAAAGGCTATCTTCGCGAAACCGGAAATCTCATGTTCCACCTTTCACTGATTTTAATTTTGGTAGGCGTGGCTCTTGGCTCTTTATTCGGAATGAAGGGTGGGGCGATTGTGAACGTGGGAGATAGGTTTATTAACACTCCTACTTCTTACGACACTATTACTTACGGAAAATTCCAAGGCCAAGGATCACTCATTCCTTTTGCGCTGACAGTCAGTGACTTTGCAGCTAAATACGATCCCATCACTGGACAGCCAACTGATTACACGTTAACGACAAATGTAGAAAATCCCATTGGTTCAACGCCGAAGAAAATTATTATTAAAGTGAATAAGCCGCTCACATACGGATCTACAAAAATTTATTTGCAAGCAAATGGATATTCTCCTCTTGTAACAATTCGCGACAAGAGTGGCGCAATAGTTTTCAGTGGGCCAACAATATTCTTACCGCAAGATGCCGATCTCACTTCTGTGGGTGCCATCAAAGAGCCTGACATGACACCACAAATCGGTTTCATTGGTACTTTTTTACCGACAGCTCAAATGACAATGAAACGCGGCGGCTTCTCGTCGTATCCAGAAGTGCTCAATCCAGAGCTACTGCTCTCGGCTTGGAAGGGCAACCTCGGACTTGATTCGGGCAACCCGCAATCGGTTTATCAGCTCAATACCGCTGCCATGAAAGAGATCGGCATTAAGGCGTTACTTTTAGGAGACACCTACAGCTTTGGTGAGGGTTCCATCACATTTGATGGCTGGAAATCCTGGGTGAACCTGCAGATTGTTGAAGATCCAGGCAAAATGTATGCATTGTTCGGCGCTATCTTTGCGATTCTTGGTTTGCTGATCTCACTCTTCACCCGACAGAGGCGAATCTGGGTAAAGGTGGGGCAGCGAGTGGAGATTGCAGGTTTGGCCAAGAACGGCATTCCAGGGTTAGATAACGAGTTACTCGAACTTGCTGACTACCTATCGGTGGAACACAAGCACGAGATACGACTTGATGATGAACGTGCAGAAGATTAATAAGGAGCAGAAGTGAATTCAGTTCAGCTAGCAACCTTTTCCAACCATGCGATCTACGCATGCTTAGCGATCTTTGCCGTTGCATTTGTGGCCCACACCATCGAGGTTGCCTGGTCAGTACGTAACGTCGAAGGACAAATAAAGACTGAATTTGAATTTTCTAAGACTGATCGCGCCGGTCGTATTGGTACCGCAATGATGATTCTTGGATTCGTACTCTTGTTTGTTGCAGTATTGACGCGCGGTCTCTCTGCTCACCGCGTTCCATGGGGCAACATGTATGAGTTCTCCATAACCGGGGCTTTTACGTTGACAGCTGCCTACCTATTTGCGTTGGCGAAGTGGAAGATGCGTTGGTTAGGACTGCCAGTTTCTTTTGCAACGCTGTTAACTCTGGGAACAGCAATTACGGTTTTGTATCGACCAAGCGAGCAATTAGTGCCCGCGCTTAAATCTCCGTGGTTAGCTCTCCACGTATCTTCTGCAATTATTTCAGGCGGAGTTTTCTTAGTTGCCAACTTGGTTGCCGCGACATACCTATGGATGGAAGCCATTGAAAAGAAGGGTCCGCGTCCGGTGTGGGCTCAAAAGATTCCATCGTTGGATTCGCTCGATCAACTCTCGTACCGCTTGATTGCTTTTGTATTTCCACTATGGACATTTGCAATTATTGCGGGTGCCATTTGGGCAGAGTCAGCGTGGGGTCGTTACTGGGGTTGGGATCCAAAAGAGACTTGGGCGTTTATTACTTGGGTTGCCTATGCGGCCTATCTCCATGCCCGCGTCACAGTAGGTTGGCGTGGAAAGCGCGCAGCGTGGCTCTGTATTTTTGCGGGCTCAACATTCCTCTTTAATTACATCTACATCAATATCTGGGGAACTGGCCTACACACCTATTCTGGGCTCTAATAGAGCGTGCGCCCAACAGGCCTTGATTGTGGTCTGTTAGAGGTTGCCCAAGAACTCAGGGTTGTCATCTGGTGGAACCGGGCGACCCGAGCGAGGTCTACGCGCACGTGGACCTGACGAACCCTTAGGTCTGCCTATAAAGAACCAGGCGACGGAACCAAAGAGGCCAAAGAGAAGAATGATGATGATCCATGCCCACTTTGGCAGGCTCCGCACCGCATCTTGATCAGTACGCGCAGCGTCAATCAGCGCATAGAGCTCAAAACCAAGTGATGCCAGAACTAAGAGGGTATCGAACATGGTTTGAGTTTAGCCCTTTATGAGAAAGGCTGCTGCCAGCCCGATTGCGAAATAAAGTTGAATTTTACCGACGCGACCGAGAAGTGGAATCAAGTCACGGCCCTTTGCGCCGCGTAGGACAGCGAAGGAAGCCATGTAACTCTGTGGAATGAGGGCGATAGTAATAAATGCACGTGGCGTGATGAACGCTGCACAGGCTGCACTCACATGCGCCAGAAGTAAGAGTCCAACGAACATCCAGCGAGCACGCTGGTCACCCAACCGAACAGCTAACGTTTTCTTACCTACAAGCGCATCTTTAGGAAGGTCACGTAAATTATTGATAGACAAAATTGCGCACGAAAGCGCTCCCATAGGAATCGAGATAAGAATCGATTGCCAATCGACTCGTTCTGCTTGCGCGTAATAACTTCCAACCGTCGCAACCACTCCAAAGAAAATAAATACTGAGAGTTCGCCAAAACCCTTGTAGCCATATGGTGATTTGCCACCGGTGTAACCCCATGCGGCCACAATCGCGATCGCGCCAACAAGTACGAGCCACCACGAAGTGCGTGATGCCAAAATCACTCCAAGCACTCCTGCGAGTGCGAAGGTCATAAAGGCAGCGCGTTTGACTGCAGCAGGTGTGGCAAGTCCGCTGGCAACTAATCGAACTGGCCCAACACGTACTTCATCGGTACCACGGATACCGTCGCTGTAGTCGTTGGAATAGTTAACGGCGATTTGAAGAAGCAGGCTTACGCCAAGGGCCAGAAAAGCATTTGTGAAATTTAACGAGTGAGAAGTTGTGCGAATAAGTGAGGTTCCTACAAGAACCGGCGCAATTGCTGCTGGCAAAGTGCGCGGCCTAGCTCCTGCCACCCATTTATTGAGATTGCGAGCGGGCCCAGAGCCCGAGTTGTCTGCGGTCGGTTGGGTGGTTGTCATGGTTTAAGAACGCTGCCTCTCGAACGCTGCACGTAATTTTGGACGATCTGGTTTTCCTAAAGCGGTGAAAGGTAGTGAGTCTACAAAAAATTCTTTTGGGACAGAATGTGGCCCTAGTTTTTTGCGTAAGAAATCTTTGACTACCTCTTGGTCAATCTCGGAGTCAGAGGCGAGACACAAAACCGATCCCCACTCTAGGCTTGGAATGGAGAAGGTCATAAAGCTCTGGTTCTGGAATTGCTCATTGAGCTCGCGTTCTACGTGCGCTAACGAAATCTTCTCTCCACCCGAAATAATTTGGTCATCGCGTCTTCCATGAATGAAGAGTTTTCCATCACGATATTCGCCGATGTCGCTAGTGATAAACCATTCACCTTCAGTGCTCTTCTCCCACATTTCTTGGGAACCAAGATATGTCTGCGCTTGCATCGGTCCGGCCAGAGCAATTGTTCCGGATTGATCTACCCGAACCTTTACCCCGGCAAGTGGCTCATTGTTGTAAATGCAACCACCACTCATTTCGGACATGCCATAAGTGGTCACAATATTGATATTTTTATTGATCGCTGCTGACATGAGCGAGACTGGAGTTGCTGCGCCACCGACAAGCACGGCTCGAGCGTTCTGCAAATGTGCAAGCAGTTTCGCATCGCCATTGAGTGCGCGAAATAGTTGAGTAGGTACAACGGAGGTAAATTCTGCATCTGGGTATGTGGTCGCTATTCGGCAATCAACGAGTTCGCTCTTAAGAGCTAACGCACGAACCAAGACATTGACACCGGCGATGTGATTGATGGGCAGTAGAAGCGACCAGTGCTCTGATTCCTTCGCCCCAAGATATTCATGGGCTGCTGCGGCAGAGGCTTTGAGCGCTGCTGCAGTGAGTGCTACTTCTTTGGCATCTCCAGTAGAACCACTTGTAGGTATGACTACTGCGATCTTGGAGTCGACCGATTTATGCGACGTAGGTCCGAAGGCTAAGGCAGGGCCACTTCCGTCGAGGGTGGCCGCCAGAGCGACAGCGACCTGTGCGATAGACCACTCGTTTGGGATCTGGAGTAGTTCTCGCGGTGACGTTTTAACCATAGCCCCCGTAGGCTATCGGCTTGTAGGGGATGAGCGCGAAAGATAGCGCTCCCTTAAGGGTGTGAGAGGTAGAGGGGATAGGCAGTGAGTAAGCCATTTAAGCGAGAGCCAGGTAGTCGAGTAATTCCAGCATGGAAAATTGGCGAAGGCGGCGAGTCTTTCACTGATATCTCTTATGAAGTTGCCGAGGGTATGGCGAAGATAACAATCAATCGTCCTGAAGTCCGTAATGCTTTTAGACCACAAACTCTATTTGAGCTTCAGGATGCATTCTCGCTTGCTCGCGATGATGAGAACGTCGGAGTGATTATTTTTACTGGCGCCGGGAGTGAAGCATTCTGTTCTGGTGGTGATATCAATGTACGTGGCGACGATGGATATATCGGCAGCGATGCGCTCGGTAAAAAAGGAATTGGCCGCCTTAATGTATTAGACCTACAAATCCAGATCCGCAGACTTCCAAAGCCTGTTGTTGCCATGGTTGCAGGGTGGGCAGTTGGTGGCGGGCACGTCTTGCACGTGGTCTGTGACTTAACGATTGCTGCAAGTAATGCCAAATTTGGTCAGACCGGACCAATGGTTGGATCTTTTGATGGCGGCTATGGCGCAGGGTTACTTGCTGCCCATATCGGACAGAAAAAAGCTCGCGAAATTTGGTTCTTATGTCGCCAATACGATGCGCAAGAAGCGCTAGAAATGGGCTTGGTAAACACTGTTGTTCCTGTAGAAGAGTTAGAGGCAGAGACTGTTTCATGGTGTCGTGAAATGCTCCGTCATTCACCAATGGCACTTCGTCTATTGAAAGCAGGTCTCAACGCAGCCGATGATGGTCTTGCCGGTGTGCAGCAACTCGCAGGTGATGCCACATTGCTCTTCTACCTTACAGAAGAAGGTCAAGAAGGCCGTGATGCGTACAAAGAGAAGCGCAATCCCGACTTTAATAAGTTCCCGCGCAGGCCTTGATCTGCGCTGGTCATGTAAAGCAAACATGATGGTTGACTTAGATGGTTGATCTCACGGATCTTGGGATCTCTGATGTGCATGTCTTAGAGATCCCACTGCGCAATACTTTTAGAGGAATTGATACCCGCGAAGCCCTTATTTTCAAGGGTCCACAAGGGTGGAGTGAGTTCTCGCCATTCACCGAATACTCCGACCAAGAGAGCCTGACTTGGCTCCGGGCTGCGATCGAAGCTGCCAACACTCCCTGGCCAACGCTCTATCGCAACTCCATCCCGATCAACGCAACCCTTCCCGCAGTGACGCCCGAGAAGGTCCCGACAATTCTTGCGCGCTTTGCTGGTTGCACCACAATTAAAATCAAAGTCAATGACTTTAGCGATGGTGCGCAACTAGTTGAAGCAACTCTAGAAACAATTCCAGGAGCAAAAATTCGCTTAGACGTCAATGGTGGATGGACGCTGCAAGAAGCACTCAGTAATTTGACTGAGTACTACATTAGATTTGGCAATGTCTTTGAGTATGTAGAGCAACCGACAACATCTGTCAGTGACTTGAAAAAAGTTCGGAATGAATCTCCGATAAAAATTGCAGCAGATGAATCCATTCGCAAAAATCTTGACGGAGATCTAAGGGCTATTAAAGAGATTGCAGATATTGCGATACTCAAATGGCAGCCGCTTGGTGGAATTGCGGCAGCACACCTGATTGCAGATCAGATCGGGCTTCCTGTTGTGGTCTCTAGCGCGCTAGATACTGGAATAGGAATTTCACACGCGCTTGCTTTAGCTGGATCATTTCCTGAACTTCACTTTGCCTGCGGGCTGGGTACAACATCGCTCTTTGAAGCAGATATCTGCGGTTCACAATTTGAGGTCAAAGATGGCGAGATAGCCATATCCCAGGCGGAACCAATTGATCGTGAAAAATTCGCTGCCACTACGGATCGAGTCCAGTGGTGGCATAATCGTTTAATGCGCGTGAGTGAGTTGCTATGAGTGCTACCAAACTAGCAAGATTCATGGTCCGCTCAGCGATTGAGGCTGGTGTGGTCCAATGGGTAGTCTCACCAGGATCAAGAAATGCGCCGCTTTCACTCGCGTTGTATCAGGCCCAGAAGCGCGGTCTGATTGAGTTATTTGTGCGTATCGATGAGCGTAGCGCCGCCTTCTTTGCCCTCGGTCTGGCCAAGTCTTCAGATAGTTATGTCGGATTGGTCTGCACGAGTGGCACGGCCGTTGCCAATTATCATCCTGCGGTGCTCGAGGCCTATCACGCCAACAATAAATTATTGGTTATGAGCGCTGACCGCCCAGAAAAATTGCGTCGAACTGGTGCAAACCAAACAACACTTCACGCTGGACTTCTTGCTCCGTTATCAACTATCGACACCAGCATTGCCCTACCGATTGGCGAACATTTAGATGGCGGACCCGTGCATGTAAATCTTCAATTTGAAGAGCCGCTGCTCGATGAGCCATCGAGTGAATGGTTGGCGGGGATCCAGATTACAGAAGCTGGCCATAAGGCAAGCGGAACAACAGAGCACGCAGTAACACCTCGTACACTTTTAGTTATTGGACATGATCGTGGTGGATTTAGTATCGATGAGATCAGAGAAAAGTTTGCTTCTACTCGAATCCCGATGGTCGCTGAAGATCCACTTAGTTTTTCAGAGGCAGTTCCGCACGCAGCTCTATTTTTAAGTGATCCAAAGATTCGTGCGCATTTTGCGCCCGAAGAAGTTATTGTGATTGGTCGCACGACTTTGTCACGCAGCATTAATGCACTGATTGCTGGTGCCAAACGCACAGTTGTTATCGACCCACGTACCGAAAGTATCGATACCCATCGCAGCGCTACAGAGATTTATACGACCCTGCCTTCGATTATGGGTGAACAAGATAATGATTGGGTCTCACTCTGGAGTTCGCTCAAAGAATTTGGGTTATCGCTGCCAGATTGGTCCGAACAGTTGGCACTTCGAGCGATCTGTGAGCAGATTCCGAATGACAGCTCACTCTTTGTTTCAAGCAGCCGACCGATCCGGGATATTGAAGGATTTGCGGCTCCACGTAGCGGTCTGAAAACCTTTGCTAATAGGGGTTTGGCGGGTATCGATGGAAATATCTCCACCGCACTTGGCATCGCCGTGAATTCCAAGCGTACTTACGCGGTTATCGGTGATATCACCTTCCTGCACGACGTCTCAGCCCTGGCTAGCGTTCCTGAAGTAAACCTCACCATCTTTCTCATTGATAACAATGGAGGTGGAATTTTTAATACTCTCGAGCAAGCGGGGAGTGAGGGATTTGAAACTGTATTTGGCACTCCTCACAATCTCAATCTTGAAAGCGTGGTTCGTGGTTTTGGCGTCTCGTGCGAGGTAGTGCATAACGCCATCGAGTTGAATGCGAGTTTGGCAGAAGAGGTGATCGGCTTAAAGATAATTCTTGTTCGAGTTCCAGATCGCCAGACAAATGCAGCAGGTATTAAACAAACGACTCAGAGTCTGGTGAGTGCGCTTTTGACTGGGGCTAACTTAGCCTGACTTTCGGCAAGTTCTAATTCGGGTTGTGACCCAGCAACAATTCCGCAACCAGCATAGAGCGTGATGGATTTTTCATCAGCAGATATCTGCCCACAACGAAGTGCTATTCCAAATTCACCATCACCATGCGCATCGATCCAACCCACTGGCCCTGCATAGCGACCACGATTCATTGATTCGATCTCATCGATGACACTGCGCGCACGATCTGTTGGAGTTCCACATACTGCAGCAGATGGATGAAGAGCTGCTGTGATCGCGAAGATATCGACGCGTTCAACCGAATCGTTGATCACACCGGTGACATCGGTCGCTAGATGCATCACATTTGGCAAGTGAAGGACAAAAGGTGCTTCAGGAACGTTTGTTGAGGAGGCAAATGGTGCGAGTGCTTGCGCAACCGAGCGCACTGCGTATTCGTGTTCTTCTAAATCTTTGGAGGATTTTGCAAGTGAGCCAGCTAGTAATAGATCGCGCTCTTCATCACCGCTTCGGCGAATAGTTCCTGCCAACACACGTGAGGTCACGAGAGTCTTGTTGAGTCGCACGAGAAGTTCTGGGGTAGCGCCTACCAGGCCGTCCACGAAGTAGACCCAGGTCGAGGGGTATTCCTCCTGCAAACTTTGAATAAGTGAGCGTGGATCAATCACTTGGTCAGAGGTAGCGACCTCATCTCTTGCGAGTACTACTTTTTCTAGTTCGCCGGCTGTGATCCTACGGACGGCTTCTTCTACTCGCTCGCACCACGCGATATCGCCCAGCGCTCCCTTGCTCCAGGAGAACTCTTGCCCGGTGGTGATGCGTGTGGCTGCTCTTAACTCTGGTTGGGATTCACCTAGCCACGTGATCCAGGATTTGCTGCCCTTTTTTGCCACCACTACGTCAGGGAATGTCAGAACCGAAGGTTCGTTTTCATCGAATGCGAACGAAGCAAAGAGGATTGGCCCTGTTCCAGAACCATGCACGCTATTTTTAATATCGAGTTGGTGAAGTTGTTCGCGCCACCAGTTTTGTGCATCTAAAAATCGCTTTGGCCCCGAGACTGTGATCTGGCGATAAACGCCAAACCCGATAAAGCCTTCGCCGCCCCTAATCCACGTTCCGGATATGGGAAGATCGCATTCGATCGATGTGAGGTCAGGGTGCTCCCCGAGAAGCTCGGTGGTGATTTTCATAGAGTACTAGCGTACGTTTTTTGGCAGAAAGCGCCACACCAAAGGCAACGCTGTGCTTGCAATCGCTATCTTGAGAATCTCACCCGGGATAAATGGTGTGAAACCTTTTGCAAAAGTCCACCTCCATGTTTGTGCAGTGACATGATGAAGCCAGATAAGTCCTGCAGTGAAGATCACAAGATCTCCAACGATCATGGTCGCAACCGAAGTGCGCAGCTTACGATCCCATGCACGGCGTGCAAGTAATCCGGTGATAAGTGAAGCGAGCAGCATGCCAACGATGTATCCGCCGGTTGCACTACTGATTCGAGCAAGGCCATGTCCGCCAGAAGCAAATACTGGTGCACCAGCAATTCCGATCACCATGTATGTGGCAAAGGTTGTAAATCCGAGCGATGCGCCAAAAGCTGTGCCAAGAAGCAGCGCGCCTAGTGTTTGCCCAGTAACAGGAACTGGTGAACCAGGAATAGGAAGAGCGATTTGAGCCATCAAAGAGAGAAATGCCACGCCACCAATAACCAACGAGCTTTGAGTCAGCGCGCTTGGCTTTGTGATCAGCGTTGAGCGCAGCGTGGCCTGTGATGAGAACGACATATTCACTCCTTTTTAATACTTCTGAACCTTAGTAATCCATCTCAAGTTGTCATAAAAGCCTACTCCCAGAACAATGTACGCGTGAGTAAGTCAGCAGACCTCAACAAGAAGCCGCAGGAAGTTGCGGCCATGTTTGATGGCGTGGCCAAACGCTATGACATCATGAATGACCTACTCAGCCTGGGTCAGACCAAGAGATGGCGCAAGATCGCTACCGCCGTGATCGCTCCGAAACCAGGAATGAAAATTTTGGATTTAGCAGCCGGCACTGGTGCATCGAGTAGACCGCTTGCAGATGCGGGCGCCGAAGTATTTCCCATGGATTTCTCGCAAGGAATGCTTGACGCTGGAAAGAAGCGTCACCCGGATCTGCATTTCACGCTAGGCGATGCGCTCAATATTCCTTTTGGCGAAAATGAATTCGATCGCACCACGATTTCATTTGGATTGAGAAATACCAACGATGTAGCAAAAGCGCTACGCGAGGCGCTACGCACTACAAAAGTTGGGGGCAAGTTGGTTGTGGTCGAATTTTCACATCCAACTAATAAAATTTTCAGAGTGATCTACATGAAATATTTGATGGCGCTACTTCCTAAAATCTCGCACAAACTTTCATCAAACCCAGATGCCTACATCTACCTTGCTCAAAGTATTCAGGCTTGGCCAACTCAAGAAGAGTTGGCGAAGAAGATCACTGATGCCGGTTGGAGTAACGCGACCTTTAAGAATCTCACTTTTGGAATTGTCGCAATTCACACCGCTACAAAGTTGGCGCAGTAATCATGGCATTTGGAATTCCGAAGATTGATCTTGGACTAGAACTATCGCTTAAGCGTGATATGAAGCGAGTGGAGGAGCTACTCCTTTCGCATATCGAAGGTGACTATCCGCTCGTCATTGAAACATCGCGTCACCTGGTTCAAGCTGGCGGTAAACGTTTGCGTCCGTTGCTTGCCTTGCTCGGAGCACAATTTGGTGATCCCAAGCGCAAGGGAATTATTGACGCTGCGGCAGTCGTTGAACTCACGCATCTAGCGACGCTGTATCACGATGATGTCATGGACGAGGCTCCGCTTCGCCGTGGGGTAGCCAGCGCGAATGACCGCTGGGGTAACACCGTTGCGATCCTGACTGGTGACTATCTCTTTGCTAAGGCCTCTGACTTGCTTGCTGATCTTGGCCCAGAAGCAGTGCGCTTACAGGCTCGCACCTTTGAGCGGTTGGTTATTGGCCAAATTAGTGAAACTCAAGGCTCCACGCCTGGTCTTTCGCTGCTCGATCACTATCTAAAAGTTGTTGCCGATAAAACTGGTTCTTTGATTGCGACTTCGGCCAGACTTGGTGCGATGCTAGCTGGTGCGCCAGCGAGCGATATCGAAGCACTCACTCGGTTCGGTGAAAAAATTGGCATTGTATTTCAACTCGCCGATGATGTGATCGATGTAGAAAGTGAATCGACAGAATCTGGAAAGACTCCCGGAACTGACTTGCGTGAAGGCGTTCCAACTCTGGTCACACTCTTCATCTTGACGTCAGATGACCCTGCAGATGCGCAATTGCGTCAGATTCTTTCTGCTCCAATAACTGACGAGAAAGTGGTGCAAGAAACCCTGGTAGCGCTTCGTGCCCATCCATCACTGGCTAAAGCAAAAGAGTTGCTCAACCAATATGCAGCCGAAGCTCAGAGTGAAATTATTTCACTTCCCGATAATGCGGCAAAGCGCGCGTTAATCGAGTTGTGCGACGTTATCGTTACTCGCACCACGTGATTGGTTGCGACCAGATTGCACGAGATCTACTCCTAAAGTAATCAGCGCTATCCAGACAATTGCAAAGCCCATCCAGCGACCGCTGGTCATCTTTTCGTGATCTTTAAAGACACCGATCAGGAATTGAACGGTGGGTACTATGTACTGGAATAAACCAATCAGAGTGTATGGCAGTTGGTTGACCGAGTTATTAAAGAGGAGAAGCGGTACAGCCGTGACGATTCCTGCGCACATCAAGAGCACGGTAATTCTTGGGTGATGTCCGAACTGACCGGTGCCGTTATGTGCCAACACAAGGAGATAAGCGCCGTAAGGAATCGCTGAGAGCAAGGTCTCGAGCATGATTCCTTCGAGTCCACCTAGTCCGAGCTTCTTCTTCGTGAGCCCATACGAACCCCATGAGAAAGTGAGGCCGAGAGCCACCCAAGGGAAGTGGCCATAATCCAGGGCCAAAATAAGCACTCCCACCGCAGCAATTGCGACAGCGACCCATTGGAGTCTGCGCATCTTCTCTTTCAGTAGGACCACGCCAAAGAGGACCATGACAAGTGGGTTGATGTAGTAACCGAGCGCGCATTCGACCACGTGACCGTGGTTAACGCCCCAGACATAAATGAGCCAGTTGCCAGAGATGAAAATCGTCGAAAAAGTTAAGCGAACAAAGTTGTGCTTGCTTTTAAGAAGTGCCAGCGTGGAACGAAACTTTTTTGAGAAGAGCAGCACAACGCTGCAAAAAACAAGAGTCCAGATAGCGCGATGGGCAACGATCTCAAAGGAATTGGCTGGCTTAAGAAGTGGCCAATAGAGGGGAAATAGACCCCACATGAGATTTGCAGTGATTGCAAATGCTATTGCGCGACCGGTGTTTTTCATCCGAGGATCAACGGTAGTTCGTGAACTGTACGGAGAACTCCCATGGATGATCCTTGACGATAGCAATGGCTTCCTGCAGATCATCACGACTCTTGCTGGTCACGCGAAGTTCCTCGCCTTGGATCTGCGTCTTGATTGATTTTGGTCCTTCGTCGCGAAGCAACTTTGCGATCTTCTTGGCATCTTCGGTTTTGATGCCTTCTTTAAAGGAACATGAAATCTTGTAGAGCTTTCCGCTGAGTTGTGGTTCAGTCGCATCAAGATGCTTCAAGGAGATTCCGCGCTTAACTAGTTTGTCGCGCAAAACTTCGAGCGCAGCCTTGGCCTTTTCTTCTGATCCGGCTTCGATATTGATCTTCTCACCTGACTTTTCCAGAGTGGTATCTGTGTTTTTAAAGTCGAAGCGAGTGTCGATCTCTCGTGATGCTTGATTGAAGGCGTTGTCGACTTCCATGTGGTCGATCTTTGAGACGATATCGAAACTTGAATCAGCCATTGTGAGCCTCCTGCTGTGAGATTGCTTTACGTGAAAGAAGAATATGTCCGACAAATCCTAGGGCTAAGGCCACAATCACACCCACATTGGCTGCTGACCACTGGCCTGACTTACCGCCAATTGCGCTCATAAAGTAGCCCTGCCAATTGAGCCATGACGCTGATGGATCGCTATTGGTCACAAAACCCCACCCAACAAGCGTAGCTATGACAAGTAGAGCAATCGAGGGAAGATTCCACGCGCCATATCTGCCACGCGAATCGAAGAGATCGTTGTGTGCGTAATCAACTTTACGCATGAGCACATCTGCAACAAAGATTGCAGACCAAGCTGCGATAGGAACTCCGAGAGTAATCAAGAAGGCTTGGAATGGTGCAACAAACGATGGCGAGTGCCAGGCGATGTAGATCGTTCCGAGCAACATGATCACTGCATCAATCAGCGCTGCGCGATGACGGCGGTATGGGAATCCAATCGAAACCAACGCGATACCAGAAGAGTAGAGATCGAGAATCGCACCACCAATAAGTCCCAAAATTGCAACGAGAGCGAATGGAATTAAGAACCAGGTTGGCAAAATACTTGTAAGCGCGCCGACCGGGTCGCCTTCAATTGCACCTTTAAGTGATGATGAGCTCGCGGAAAGTAGCGTGCCAAAAATGACGAGAATGATCGGGACTATGGAAGCACCAAAAACTGTCCAGCCGATGACGCTCTTGCTAGAAGTATTACGAGGAAGGTAACGGGAATAGTCAGCAGCAGAATTCACCCAACCGAGGCCGATTCCAGTAATCGCAAAGATAGTCGCGCCGACAAGGCCAGCTAGCGTGCCCGAATGCATCGCATGAACTTTGTGCCAATCAATCTTGTGCCAAGTCAGTGCGATATACCCGAGCGTGAGAACAACGGTGATTACAGTGAGCCAGCGTTGCATCTTCATGATTGTTTGGAAACCGAGTACGCCTCCAAAAATAACCAACCCAGCGGCCACAATGAATCCGATGATCAAAGCGAGGTTGTGGTTGATATGGCCTACGCGTACCAAAACCGTGCGAGAAGCCAAAGTCGCAAGTGCGACAAGGACAGTCTCCCAACCGACAAAAGTGAGATACGAAAGAAAACCCGGAACCACATTGCCTTTCACGCCAAATGCTGCACGTGAGAGCGTCATGGTTGGCGCACTCGCTCGCTTACCAGCGATCGAACTGACTCCAACTAATACAAATGAGCTCACAGTTCCGAGGATGGCGGCGATTACTGCCTGCCAGAAAGAGATATTGAATAGGTCAAGAAATAGACCGCCATAACCGAGCGCTAGCAAGGAGACGTTTGCTGCAGCCCATGGCCAGAATAGTGAGCGTGCTTTTCCGCCGCGTTCATGCTCAGAGATCACGTTGGCGCTATTGAGTTCCAAAGAATTAAGGATATTCACAGGCGTAACTCTAACGGAGGCCGCTGATTCGCGTC
>Ga0214180_1000474_pt1 | contig 14343 bp, 13 predicted proteins | sample TroBogEpilimnion_22_FD_153018 | JGI IMG/M metagenome (GOLD analysis project Ga0214180, IMG submission 153018) | Freshwater microbial communities from Trout Bog Lake, WI - 16OCT2007 epilimnion | ecosystem: Environmental > Aquatic > Freshwater > Lake > Epilimnion/Euphotic zone | place: Trout Bog... | reverse complement strand
CGGCCCGCCGCTGACCGGGGCGTCGAACAGATAGGCGCCCTTCTTCTCATACTCCGCATGCGCCTTGCGCACGGTGGTGGGGGAGTTCGTGGTCAGGTCGAAATACGCCGCGTCCTTGCGGATGCCGGCCAGCAGACCGTTGTCGCCGAAGGTCACGGCATCGAATTCCACCGGGCCGGGCAGGGACGAGAAAATCACGTCGCACTCGGCCGCCAGAGCCTTGGGGCTGTCGGCCCAAACGGCGCCGTTCTTGATGTGGTTCGCCGCGGCTTCGCGCCGGACATCGTGCACCAGCACGGTGTTGCCCGAGGTTTGAAAACCCTTCTGCAGATTGGCGGCCATGCTGGCACCCATGGTGCCGAGGCCGATGAAACCGGCTTTCATCTTGGGGTGGTCTCCTAATGCGTCATGGTCGGGTTTTTGGAACCCGTCATGGCCGGGCCTGACCCGGCCATCTCTATCATATTGGCCTGAGGTGGTCGGGTTAAACCCGACCATGACGGGGGTGACGATCGGTTACGGATTCGCCGCGAAAATGTCCTTGGCGATGTTCGCCGCCGTCATCGACGCCGGCCAGCCCGAGTAGAACGCGAGGTGAGTAATCATCTCGGAAATCTCGTCCTTCGTCACGCCGTTATCCAGCGCCCGCTGCAAATGGCCGCGCAGCTGTTCCGGGCGGTATGTCGCGATCAGGGTGGCGCAGACGATCAGGCTGCGGTCGCGCTTGGACAGGTTCGGGCGTTCCCAGATGTCGCCGAAAAGAACCTTCTCGGTCATCTCGATCATGTAGGGGACGGTCGCGCGGACGGCGTCGCGGGATGCGGACGGGGGCGTAGCCATGAGTTTCCTCCTGAGGGGGTTTCGATGGCCGCCATTTCACACCACCCCGGCCGGGAAGTCCAACCCGGCCGGTTCGGCATGCGATATCAGTCGAGGTCGATCGGCTGATAATGGCCGTTGCCATCGAGCTGGGTGCCCCAAACCTTGTGCACCGCCTGATGGTTGTTGCGATCGAAATTAACCGTGACCCCGATTCCCAGATCGAAGTTGCGCAGATTGTCCAACGCGTCGACCAGCTTTTCGGTGTCCAGGGCCGGACCGGCGCGCCGCAGCGCCTCGATCAGCACCTGCATCGACAGATAGGCTTCCAGCGACGTGGCGTTCGGCGTTTCCTCGGGGAAATACTTCGACAACGCCGTCTTGTAGTCCAGCACCACGCTGGAGAAGCCGTCGACCGCCGGAACGGTCTGAGTCACCACCACGCCGGCGGCGAATTTCGGGCCCAGCAGCATCAACTCGTCCGCGAAGGCGCTCGCGCCGACGCCGGAGCCGGCGGTGTAGATCAGGCCGGGGACGGTATCGTGAGTCTTCTCGATGAACTTCGCGGTGTGCCGGGTCGTGCCGATCGTCACCACCGCCTTGATGCCGGACACGTAGCGCTGCCGCTGATATTGCAGAAGCTGATTCGCCGCCGCTTCCACGTCGATCGACGGGCCGGGCGCATATGTCATGTGCAGAATCCGCGGCGGTTCGGCGTTCGGGTTGGCCGCCCGCACGGCCCGCATCACGCCGTCGAACCCGGAATCGCCATACGCATCCCCCTGCCCGAAGAACGCGATCTGTTCGGGTTTCAGCCGCTTGACCTTCATGAGGTACTGCGTGACCGCGATGCATTCCTGCGCCACGCTCGGGCGATACGTGAAGACATAGCGATCCGGCGGGTCGCGGCGCACCAGATTGCTGCCGACGAACGGCGCGAACAGGATCATCCGGCGTTGCAGCAGCAGCGGCAGCGCGACCGCGGTGGTCGGCGCCCCGAAATTCGCCACCATCGCGAATACCGGGTCCCGCTCGGTCAGGGTTTTCACGGCTTCGGGAGTCTTGCCAACATCGAATCCGTCGTCGGCGGTGATCAGCTTCAGCTTACGTCCGGCGATGCCGCCCGCGTCGTTGACGGTATTGAACGCCGCGACGATGCCCACCTTCATCTGCGGCCCGTAATTCCGGGCGGGGCCCGAGAACGGGGCGATCATGCCGAACTTGATTTCGTCGTCGGTGACGCCGCGTACCGTGACGGGGGCCGGTGCGGCCGGCGCTGGGGCCTGGGCGAACACCGCCGCGGCGGGCGCGAATGCACTGAGCGCCGCCATAACCCATAGTTTTGTTAAACGCATGTGACTGCCTTTGCTTTTCTAGTAATGCCAACCCGAGAACCGGACATTTCCTCATGGGCCAGTCGGCGGCCGCATGACGCACGACTGTTGCGGGTATTGTCTGCCGCGTCAATGTGCGAATATTGAGACTCAGGCATGATTCTAAACGATCCGCCGCGCCATTGCGCTGCGACCCGGTTTGGACAACCAATCGCCCCAAAATCCAGGAGAGACCCATGACCGACGACTCCAAGGTAGCGCTCGTCACCGGCAGCGCCATGAACATCGGACGCGCCATCTGCCAGCATCTGGCCCGCGACGGGTTCCGGGTGATGGTCACCGCCCGCCAGTCGCAGGCCGATTGCGAGGAAACCGTCCGCCTCGTCCGCGAAGCCGGAGGCGAGGCCGAGATGCACCTCGCCGACATTTCCGATCCCGATCAGGCCGCCGCTTTGGTGGAAGCCACCGTCGCCCGCTTCGGCCGGCTGGATGTGCTGGTCAACAACGCCTCGATCCGCCGGCAGACCAAATTCGCGGACATGACGCCGGCCGAGTGGCGGGAGATCATGGCCACCACCATCGACGGCGCCTTCTACTGCGCCCACGCCGCCGCGCCCCATATCATCGCGGCCGGGGGAGGGACCATTATCAACCTCGGCGGCATATCCTCCCACACCGGCGCAACCGGCCGGGTCCACGCCGTCACCGCCAAAGCCGCCATCGTCGGCCTGACCCGCGCCCTGGCGAAGGAACTGGCGGGCGACAACATCACCGTGAACACCGTCGTCCCCGGCTCGATCGAAACCGTCCGAGGCTTCGCCGCCGGCGGCAACCACGGCCGCGCCGCACTGCCCGACTCCCCACTCGGCCGCCGCGGCCAGCCCGACGAAGTCGCCGCCATGGTCCGCTTCCTCTGCTCCGAAGAGGCTCGGTATGTCACCGGCCAGGCGATCCACGTGAACGGCGGCGCGTTCATGAATTAGGGGGCCGCTCACGGCGTATGGGGTGTTGGGGAGGGGAGCAGGACCGAGTGCTTTCCACCTCGCGCCACCCGTCACCCTCGGACCCGATCCGAGGGCCCGTCGCGGCACGCACCCGCGCCCGCAGCTCACGGCGTATGGGGTGTTGCTGCGGAGAATGCGATGGACCTCCCCGCCGTTGGCAGCAGTGCACCGGCCCACCCACCCCGTCACCCTCGGACTTGATCCGAGGGCCCGTCGCGGCACGCGCCCGCGACATCCGCTCACGGTGCAAGGGGTGTTGCCGCGGGAAACGCGATGATCCTCCCCGGACGTGTTCCGGGGACCACGAGCGGCACGCATCCGCGACATCCGCTCACGGCGTAAGGGGTGTTGCCGCGGAGAACGCGATGATCGTCCCCGCCGTCGGCAGCAGGGCACCCGCCCACCCACCTCGTCACCCTCGGACCTGATCCGAGGGCCCACCGCTCACGGCGTAAGGGGTGTTGCCGCGGAGAACGCGATGATCCTCCCCGCCGTCGGCAGTAGGGCGCCCGCCCACCCACCTCGTCACCCTCGGACCTGATCCGAGGGCCCGTCGCTCACGGCGTATGGGGTGTTGCCGCGGGAAACGCGATGATCCTCCCCACCGTCGGCAGCAGGGCACCGGCCCGCCCACCCCGTCACCCTCGGACTTGATCCGAGGGCCCGGAGCGGCACGCACCCGCGACCATCGCTCACGGCCAAAGCCACCGCGCCGCGCCGCCCCATTCGGTCTCGGAATCGTCTCAAAGCGCGCGAGCCGAGACGGAATCTCACGCCAGTAGCACCAACCCCATCCACCGAAAATCCAAACAGCACCCAACGTCAACGCGTTCCCACGAAAAAAAGGCCAACCGGCCACGCCCTCCTGTCTCGGCGAGGGCGCTGCGGCATGGCACCATCGCTACCCCGCCCCCATCTTCGCGCCAAGCCAAAACGAGCCGGGAAGCGGGGCAATTGGGCGAACCGAAGGTGCCGTTCTTCGACCCTGTCCAGGCCGGTGGAAAGTCCGTCGGATTCACCACTGAACCACGGAACCACGGAACAGACCGAGAAAACCGGACCGTCGGCGGCCCCAAAACGCCGGCTGCTCGGCGAGTCCACCGGCGCGGAATTCCATACAAGGCAAACCGAAGCGTCCCCCGACCGCCCAAAGCCCGCCCCCGCCGTTCGATACCCCAAAATTTCAAAACCTACCGCCTGCGGCGGTAAGATCGAAGGAGGCAAAGGGTCTAAGCTTAAAAAGGCTCACAGCGTTCTGGCCAACCGGAAGCCCGTATTCGAGAAGCGGTCGTCGTACCTTACCCGAGAGGCGGAGCGGACGAACCAGGGATAGCTGCTCCAGGAAGCGCCGCGCACCACACGGAGCCGTCCACTGCCCTGGGTTGTTCTTTTGGCGTCCGTACAATCGGCGCCCTCGTGCGTGTCGAACCAGTCGTCCGTCATCCATTCCCAGACATTGCCCAACATGTCGTAAAGGCCCCAGGGGTTGGCCGCGAAGGTGCCGACCGGCGACGTAAAAGCGTATCCATCGTCGTGCTGAAAAACCCGCTCGGGGCCGGCGCTTTCCTTCGTCTCGCGCGCCCAGGAAAGGTCGGCGACATTGGCGAAGCGTCTGGCGCCGTCGCGATCGTCGCCCCAGAACCGTGCCGTGGTCGTGCCGGCGCGGCAGGCATACTCCCATTCTGCCTCGCTCGGCAGTCGATAGGGCTTGCGCGTGCGATCCGCCAGCCAGGCGGCATAGGCGTCGGCGTCGTATTGGTTGACGCAGTTGACGGGATGGTCGTCTGTCTGCGGGAAGCCGGGATTATCCCAGCCGATTCCCTCGGATTCTTCGTAGCCCTTGCCGGGCACGTAGCCCCAGGCCTTGCCGGACATGTCGCGGTCGGTGTCGCGGACAAAGTGGCGGAATTCCCCCACCGTGACCGGATGCGCCGCGAGCCAGAAGCCCTGGCGGATCGTGACCTCCTGCCTTGGTTGTTCCCGCTTGCGGTAGTCTTCCGGCACCCCCTCGCGTTCCAGTTCCGCCGTGGCGGTGCCGCGGAGGTAGCGTCCGGCGGGGATCAGGATCATGGTCGGCGCCTCCGGCGCCTCCTTCATGGCCTTACCCGGCCAGAGGTCCGGGTTGGGCCATAGCGTGCCCTCGGTCAGCGCCCCGGCGAACATGGCGCGGTCCACGTTCCGTGCGCCCCGCAGATCGGCCCCGGTCAGGTCGGAGAACGACAGGTTATACCCATCCAGGTCGTCGCCATCGAAGCGCACCCCCCGGAAATTCCCGCCCACCAGATCGGTCGCGGGGTTCAGGCCGGCGATGCGGACCAGTTCGGCAATCCCCGCCCCCTTCTTCGCCCGCAACGCCTCGACGATCCGGCGTTCCGTCTCGGTCAGCTTCATGGTTCGGGTTTCCAATGCAGCGATGCCGTCCCGAGGTCCGCGATCTTGCCCGTCCGCCCAACCTCATGCCGGACGTGCTTGTCCAGAAACAGGGCGACGATCCCCTCCACCAGTTCCTCGCCCTCGGGGATGGTCCCGATCGGCCGCACCTTGAAGTCCCGCTCGTGCGCCCACGCCTTCAGCGCGACGGACGGCGCCGCATCCGGCGCCGAGCGGACCATGTTCGCCAAGGGCAACTGGAAGCTTCGGTCGAGGATGCGGCCCTCGGGCTGTTCGATGGTCCAGCCGTTCGGCCCGGCGCGCACCGCCATGTGCGGGTTGTCCCGGTCCTCGAAGCGCGGGTATTCGGTCTGGCAGCCGTCGGCGATCAGGTCCAAGGAAAACCGGCAAACCCCGATTTCGTAGGCGACCCCGTCGTTCAAGTCCCCCAAATCGGTCGCGCCCGGCCATCCGCACAGCAACAGCCCGAATGCGTCGGCGGAGTATCCGAGTTGCGACGGCAGTTCGAGCTGATGGCCGAGGAAGTTCGGTTGCGGGTGCTTGGCCTCCAAATGGTGTCGCAAGCTGGGCGCGGGCGGCGTGGCCCTGTGCTGTTCCAGCGTCTGCAGCACCAGCTTTTCCAGTTGTTCCACCGACCGGAACGGCGCCACGATCCGCTCATGATTCTGCGCCTTGGCGCGGAACGCCGCCAGTTTGCGTTTGTCCTTCGCTTCGCGCTGCACATCGGCATGCGCCGGTTCGCTGCCTTTGACGTAGTCGTAGGGATCTTCCTGCACGAACACGAAAGGCTTGAGCCCGCGCGTCTCGGCGCGATCGAACTCCAATTCCGTCACCGACAACCGGTTCGGGTTACGCGTAGAATCGGCAACGATCTGCCCGTACCGGTAATTGCTGAGCAGCACGAGGTAGATGTCCGCCTCATCCACCATTTGCCAGGAATTGGTAACGATCCCCCGATCCGCCACCGCGGCCGAGTATGTCTCCATCATCAGCGGATGCATCCCCGCGCGCAGGATCGCATCCCGCACGGCCGCCCGTTCGGGCTTCATGTCCGTGAAGTTGCTCGACACCATAACCTTGAGAAGCGCCATGCCCACCGCCGGTTGCTGTCCGTTACCGAACAGATTGCTCCGTCGCCGAACATCTGTCACGCGCCGCCGAAACCTTCGTGCTTTCGTGTCTTTCAGTTAAACGCGATGCGCCCCAAACACCGGCCGGTCCCGAATAATCGCCATCCGCGCCAACCCGGCCCCGTCCATGCTAGGCTCCCGACCGGCAGCCACCCGTCATCGAAAGCACCCCGCATGCGCCTCTCCCGCCCCCAACTCGCCGACATCGGCGCCCTGCTCCGCGAAGCCGGCCAGCGGGAGATCATGCCGCGGTTCCGCAATCTGGAAGCCGGCAGCGTGCGCGCGAAATCCGGCCCGCTCGATCTGGTGACCGAGGCCGATGAGGCCGCCGAACGCCGGATCACCGCCGGCTTGCGCCGCCTGTTCCCCGGCTGCGTCGTGGTGGGCGAGGAAGCGGCGACGGAAGATCCGTCGCTATTGAACACGCTGAAAGACGCGGAACTGGCGTTCGTGGTCGATCCCGTCGACGGCACCGCCAACTTCGCCGCCGGGCTGGCGTTGTTCGGCGTCATGGTGGCGGCCATCAGCCGCGGCGAGGTCATCGCCAGCATCGTCCACGACCCCGTCGGCGACGATTCCGCGCTGGCGCTGCGGGGGGAGGGGGCCTGGATGGAAACCGCCTCCGGCGCGACCCGAGACCTGCGTGTCAAAGCCCCGGCGCCAGCCAGCGAAATGGCCGGCAACGTGTCCTGGCGCTTCCTGCCCGAACCGCGGCGCACCGTCGTGTGCGGCAACCTGTCGAAAGTGGCGGGCTCCTGGGATTACCGCTGCGCCGCGCATCAATACCGGATGGTGGCCGACGGGCACTGCCATTTCCTGTTCTTCAACCGGCTCTATCCCTGGGACCACGCACCCGGCTGGCTGCTGCACCGGGAAGCCGGCGGTTATGCGGCGCAGTTCGACGGGCGAGGCTACGATCCCATGCGCACCGACGGCGGGCTGATCTGCGCGCCGGACCGGGAGTCGTGGCAGGCGTTGCTGGACACGTTGTTGGGCTGACCGGCTTCGCGACAATCGCTTGACTCCCCGCCGCCCCGCCATCATGACCCCGACGCTTTCCACCTGTCGGAGTTTCCCCATGCAAGACGGTCTGTCCCGCCGCGCCCTCGGCCGCGCCGCCATCGCCAGCGCCGCCACGTTCGGCATCCTGAAGCACGCCCGTGGCGAGGAAGCGTTGAAAATCCGCTGCTCCTTGGATACCGCGCCGTCGCATGTGCGCAACGTGTCCGTGGTGGACTACCTGAAGAAGGTGGAAGCCGCGACCGGCGGCAAGCTGACCTCGGAAGTGTTCCACGCCGGCCAGTTGTATGCCGATCTGAACGTCGGCAAGGCGCTGCTGCAGGGGCAGGTGGATATGGCCGTGCCGGGTGGCTGGACCCAGACCGGCATCGTGCCGGACGCCGATTTCGTGCAGCTGCCGGTGTTCTACGGCAAACCGGTGGAGGCGACGTTCGGCGCCTCCGACGGGCCGGCCGGCGATCATGTCAACACGCTGCTCGGCGGCAAGCTGAAAAGCCATGTGCTCGGGCATTGGATTTCCCTGGGGTTCCAGAATTGGTACTCGACCAAGGTGCCGCTGAAGACATCCGCCGACATCAAGGGCCTGAAAATCCGCAGCCCCGGCGGCGCCGGCATCGCGTGGCGCATCAACTTCTTCGGCGGCATTCCCAACACCACCGCGTGGCCGAACGTGCCGCTGGCGCTGTCGCAGGGCACGTTCGACGGGTTCGTGTCCACCGACGAAAGCTGCTTCAGCGCCAAGCTGTGGGAAGCCGGCGTCCGTTACTCCTACGTCGATCATCAATACGTGGGCGAGTATATCCCGCTGATCTCCAACGCCTTCTGGGACAAGCTGAGTCCCGAGCTGCAGGGGATCATGACGAAGGTCTGGGCGGACAATATCGGGATCTACCGCGACAACGCGATGGCGGCGCAGGCGCGGGCGCGCAAGGTGCTGGAAGAACATGGCGTGGTCTTCGCCGATCCGCCGGCCGAGGTGCTCGCCGCGGATCGCGCCCGCATGCAGGCCGATGTCGGGACCTTGATCAAGGAGGCCAAGCTGTCGCCCGAGGTCGTGAAGCTCGCCGAAGCCGCCGTCAAAGGCTGATCGCGTGGCGCCCCCCGCGAACAATTTTTACGACAAGATCGAGCGCGGGATCGTCGGCGTCCTCGGTCTCCTGGCGATGATCGTCGGCCTCGTCCAGGTGCTCGGGCGCTACTTCTTCCCGGCGCACGCGATCGCCTGGGCCGAGGAAGTGATCGTTTATCTCGTGGTTTGGGGCGTGATGATCATCTCCAGCCAGTTGGTCCGTACCGACGGACATGTGCGGCCCGATCTGGTGCTGCGCATCATGCCGGTGGGTGTGCAGCGCTGGCTGGAGGCATTCAACTGTCTGGTCGCGCTGGCGTTTTGCGGCGGGATGGTGTGGTACGGCTGGCAGATCGTGGACACGTCCTTGGCGCTGGAGGAAACCAGCTCCACCGGTTTGGCGTTCCCGATGTGGATTTACTACAGCGCGCTGCCGGCCGGTGGGGCACTGATGTCGGCGCGATATATCATCCGGTTCTTCCGCTACGCGCTCTGGTTCGATCCGGCGACGATGGCGCTGGGGCATATCCCCGATCATGAGTTGGCGACCAACCTGCCGCCCGTTGCGAAGAGTTAAGCCAGGATGTTCGCCGTTCTATTCCTGCTGATGTTCTTCGGCCTGCTGGCCGCGGGCATGCCGATCTTCCTGGTCCTCGGGGCCTGCGCCGCGACCCTTTATATGGTGTCGGGGCAGCCGCTGATCGGGGTGGCGCAGGTGATCATCGATCACCTGAATTCCTCAACGCTGATGTCGCTGCCGTTGTTCGTGATGGCGGCGGCGTTCATGCGCCAGGGCGGCGTCGCCAAAGCGCTGGTCGATGTCTCCGCCGCGTGGCTCGGCGGCATCCGAGGTTCGCTCGGGTTGGTCACTGTCGTCGCCTGCACGCTGTTCGCGGCGATCTGCGGGTCTTCGGTTGCGACGGCGCTGGCGATGGGCACGATCCTGCTGCCGGCGATGCTGGAGAAAGGCTATCCGCGCGGCTTCGCCCTGGGCGTCATCGGCGCGTCCGGCACGATCGGCATCGTGATCCCGCCGTCTTTGGCGCTGATCCTGTACGGTATCGTGACCGAACAGTCGGTGCCGCGGCTGTTCCTGGCCGGCATCATGCCGGGCTTGTTGCAGGCCGGCGCGTTCTTCGTCTGGGTCTGGTGGTACGCGCGCCGCAACAACTTCCCGATGGAGCCATCTTTGCCGATGGCCGACCGCCTGCGCATCACCGTGCGCGCGCTGCCGGCTCTGGCGGTGCCGATCGTGGTGCTGGTCGGCATCTACGGCGGCATCGTCACGGTGACCGAGGCCGCCGCCATCGCCGCCACCGTCGCGCTGCTGGTCAGCCTGATTTTCTACCGAGGCTTCCGCATCGGGCAGACCGTGTCCGTCATCGCCGACGCCCTGCGCAGTGCCGGCACGATCATGCTGATCGTCGCGACGGCCTTGGCGTTCGGTCACTGGATGACGGAATCCGGCGTGCCCGCCAAGCTGGTGACCTGGACGCTGGGGCACCACTTCGCCACCTGGGAATTCCTGCTGGCGATGAACGTGCTGCTGCTGGTGCTGGGCTGCTTCCTGGAGGTCGTGGCCGCGCTGCTGCTGGTGATGCCCATCCTGGCCCCGGCCCTGATCCCGCTGGGCGTCGATCCCGTCCATTTCTCCATCATCTTCACGCATAATATGGAGATCGCGCTGATCCACCCGCCGGTGGGGCTGAACCTTTACGTGCTGTCGACGATTTCCGACGCGCCGGTGGGGGAGGTGATCCGTGGGATTTTGCCGTTCCTGATCCTGTTGCTGATCGTGCTGGGGATTATCACCTACGTGCCGGCGCTGACGATGTGGTTGCCGGGGTTGATTTACGGGAGTTGAGGGGGACGCCGATGGCCGATCGGGACGAAAGCATCTACGCCGACGTTCCTGGCGGCCCCGAACTTGTTCGATGGTTCGGCAAAGTGCCGTCTTTTCATGACGGGGAAATCGTCAGCCTGCACCTCAATCGCGGGGCGCCCAGCCTTCTGAAGGTACGAGTCTGGAACATGACGGACCGGGTGGACGCGAAGGGATATATCGTTCTGGAACGCCACGCCGTCGTGACGTTCGTGTTGGACGGCATCATGGACCTTTGCCTTGAGCATTTCGGCACGCAGAACGTCATCTACGGCCTTATGCTGCGCCGCGCGCCGGAACGTCCCGAACGTCGAGGGCATTTGACGTTGATCCCCCACCCCGACGACATCGAAATCGAGTTGGAGCCATGCTTCGGGCTCAATGGGTTTATCCGAGCACGGTCGGTTTCAATTTCGTTTGAGCCTGATCCACCAGTGTGATGAGGATCATTCCGCACCCGCAGGTTTAAACTATCCGGCTCCTTATGTTCATGGATACTTTAGTGGTTAGATCAAGACCGTATCCTTTGTAATCGGAGCCCAATGCTCGGCACCATCCGTGCCGTTGCCGATCCGGACTCCAACGCTGAGCACGCCGAGGCCCAGAGATCGCTGAGATAACGATGTTCTCAGCGATCTCTGGGCCTCGGCGTGCTCAGCGTTGAAAAACAACTTCCGCGAGTACCGAGCCAACACTCTTGGGCCGGCTTAACGATCGCAGCCTGACGCCCCTAACGCGTCTCCGTATGGAACGTCTTGGAGATAATCCGCCACCCGTCTGCCAACCGCACGAACGTCAGGTAATCCGTGAAATACCGCGGCGGAATCTGGCAATGTACCTTGGCGAACGCGGTATTGGGGCCGGAGCGGTCGATCGACACCACCCAATCCCGTCGCGGCAGGTCCCGGCTGATCGCGGACGGGCGGCTTTTCACCAGATCGAACCACGCCGCGCGCGGCAGATCGTCCAGCTTGCCATCGGTCACGCTGAACAGGTGCGATTCCGGGTGGAAGACAGCCGCCAGCTTGGCGGTATCGCCCTCGTACAGCCCGTCGAAATAGGATTGCAGCGCCTGTTCGAGGTCGTTGAGGTCTGTGGCCATCGTCGTTCTCCCGGGGATCCTAGGTCTCAGCATCCGTGGATCGGGCCGGCCGGTCAACTGGCGTCGCCGATCGTTGACGCATAGGCACACGCGCGCGTATTTGCGACGTTGGCGTCCCGGGTTTTCCGGGCGTTCGGGAGTGTCGGATCATGTTTATCCGCCTTATCGTTACGTTGTGTTTGGTACTACTCGTGCAACCGGCCCGTGCGGGTACGCTGTTCGCACCGGTCGCCGACCTCACGGCACCGCCGGACAATAATGTCTGCTCGCAATGCGGTGCCAGCGGTCAGAACGCTGGGGAACGCGTCACTTTCGCGACATCCGTGACGATTCAGAGCTTTTTCCTCGTGGTTAATCCGTCGTGGTATTTTCCGGCATCGATCACGCTGAGCGTTTTCACCGACGCGGCGACCTATCCGGATACCAATGCGCCCGGCACCGTTGGCGCGGCGCTGTTTCAATCGACGTATACGCCGGATGCGTTTGCGTCCCTGACAAATACGCCGAATGGGACAGCGGTTGTCGGAATCAACACGGGTGCCCTGACGCTCGCGGCCGGCACGTACGATTTCTTTTTCGCCAATACCGGCGATCTCAATCTGGAAATGTGGTTCAATCTCGGCGGTAATGCGTTCTTTTCGCTGACCACGCCGGGTAGTGCGCCCGCGGCGGGCGATGGGTATTACGTGCTGCCGTACGATATCGGCGTTTCCCTGTCCGGCGATCCGATACCGGAGCCGGCGGGGCTTTGGCTCATGTGTGTTGCAGTCGGGTCGCTGCTGCTGGCCAGAAGGACGATGCGCTTGCCACGGCAGGTCTGAATTCCACCCATCGCGTCCCTTTCGCCGTCGCCGTATAAGGTGGCCCGAAACGCGCGACGGAGGAACACATGGCCGGGAACCCCGCCTACCTGACAGGTCTCGACAAGAACCAGGCGAACCACACGCCGCTGACCCCGCTGACGTTCATCGAGCGGGCGGCGTACGTGTACCCGAACAAGCCGTCCGTCGTGCATGGATCGGAGCGTTACACCTGGAAGCAGACCTATGCCCGCTGCCGGCGTTTGGCGTCCGCCCTCGCCAAACGGGGTATCGGCAAGAACGACACCGTCGCCGTCATGCTGCCGAACACCCCGCCGATGTATGAGGCGCATTTCGGCGTCCCCATGTGCGGTGCGGTGCTGAACACGCTGAACACCCGCCTCGACCCCGAGACCATCGCGTTCATGCTGAAGCACGGCGGTGCGCGCGTGCTGATCACGGACCGGGAGTTCTCGGCCGTCGTCGGACCGGCGCTGGCGATGCTGGAACACAAGCCGGTGGTCATCGACGTCGACGATCCCGGCTGGCCCGATGGCGATCTTGTCGGCGAAACCACCTACGAAGCCCTCCTGGCCGAAGGCGACCCGGATTACGCGTGGCAGAACCCGGCGGACGAGTGGGATGCGATCGCGCTGAACTATACCTCCGGCACCACGGGCGACCCGAAGGGCGTCGTCTACCACCACCGGGGCGCGCATCTGAACGCGGTGAGCAACATCCTCAACTGGGGCATGCCGCATCACCCGGTCTATCTGTGGACGCTGCCGATGTTCCATTGCAACGGCTGGACCTTTCCATGGACCGTTGCCGAACGCGCCGGGGTGAACGTGTGCCTCCGCCGGGTCGAGGCCAAAGCCGCCTGGGACGCCATTCGCAACGAGGGCGTCACGCATATGTGCGGCGCGCCGATTGTCTACTCGCTGCTGATCAACTGCGATCCGGCGCTGCGGGCCGGCATCGGCCACCGCATCGCCGGTCAGGTCGCCGGCGCCGCGCCCCCCGCCGCGATTATCGAGGGCGCGGAACAAGCCGGTATCGATCTGACCCATGTTTACGGATTAACGGAAGTCTACGGCCCCGTGTCCGTCTGCGCCAAGCACGAAGCCTGGGAATCCCTGCCCATCGATCAGCGCGCCGAACGCAACGGACGCCAAGGCGTGCGGACCCCGTTGCAGGAAGCGATGACGGTGCTCGATCCCGAAACCATGCAGCCGGTGCCATGGGACGGCGAAACCATGGGCGAGATCATGCTGCGCGGAAACATTACGATGAAGGGGTATTTGTCCAACCCCTCCGCCACCGAAAAAGCGTTCGAGGGCGGCTGGTTCCACAGCGGCGATCTGGCGGTGATGCAGCCCGACGGCTACGCAAAAATCCGCGATCGCTCCAAGGACATCATCATCTCCGGCGGCGAGAATATTTCATCCATCGAGGTCGAAGAAGCATTGTATCGCCACCCCGCCGTCCTGAGCGCCGCCGTGGTCGCGCAACCCGACGAGAAATGGGGCGAAACCCCCTGTGCGTTCGTCGAACTGAAGCCGGGCGCGACCGTCACGGCCGAGGAATTGCGCGTGTTCTGCCGCCGGCATCTGGCGGGGTTCAAGGTGCCTCGGGCATATGTGTTCGGAGATTTGCCCAAGACATCCACCGGCAAAATCCAGAAATTCGCCCTGCGCGAACGCGCGAAATCCGCCAGCGCGATTGGGTAACTATCATTCTCCCCTCCCCTCGCGGGAGGGGGTCAGGGGGAGGGGGCACAACCGGCACCACC
>Ga0214180_1000470_pt1 | contig 14462 bp, 23 predicted proteins | sample TroBogEpilimnion_22_FD_153018 | JGI IMG/M metagenome (GOLD analysis project Ga0214180, IMG submission 153018) | Freshwater microbial communities from Trout Bog Lake, WI - 16OCT2007 epilimnion | ecosystem: Environmental > Aquatic > Freshwater > Lake > Epilimnion/Euphotic zone | place: Trout Bog... | reverse complement strand
CCACGGCCGTATCACCACCCGGTTCCGTGGCGGCGGACACAAGCAGGCCTACCGCGTCGTCGACTTCAAGCGTCGCAAGTTCGATGTGCCGGCGGTGGTGGAGCGTTTGGAATACGATCCGAACCGCACCGCGTTCATCGCGCTGATCAAGTATCAGGACGGGGAGCTTTCCTACATCCTGGCGCCGCAGCGTTTGAAGGTTGGCGATGCCGTGATTGCCGGCGCCCGCGCCGACATCAAGCCGGGCAACGCGATGCCGTTGGGTGCGATCCCGGTCGGGACCATCATCCACAACATCGAGATGAAACTCGGTGCCGGCGGCAAGATCGCCCGTTCCGCTGGCACCTACGCGCAGTTGGTCGGCAAGGACGCCGGTTACGCGCAGATCAAGCTGATGTCCGGTGAGCTCCGTATGGTGCGCGCCGAGTGCATGGCGAGCATCGGCGCGGTGTCCAACCCGGACAACATGAACCAGAAAATCGGCAAGGCCGGCCGCATGCGCTGGTTGGGCTTCCGTCCGCATAACCGCGGTGTCGTCATGAACCCGGTCGATCACCCGCACGGCGGTGGCGAAGGCCGCACCTCGGGCGGCCGTCATCCGGTCACGCCGTGGGGTCTGCCGACCAAGGGCTACAAGACGCGCACCAACAAGCGGACGGATAGTTTGATCATCCGCCGCCGCAACAAGGGTAAATAAGATGGCGCGTTCCGTCTGGAAGGGTCCGTTCGTCGACGGTTACCTGCTGAACAAGGCCGAAGCGTCGCGGGCTTCGGGCCGCAACGAGATCATCAAGATCTGGTCGCGTCGCTCGACGATCCTGCCGCAGTTCGTCGGTCTGACGTTCGGCGTCTACAACGGCCACAAGTTCCTGCCCGTGCAGGTCAACGAAAACATGGTCGGCCACAAATTCGGCGAATTCTCGCCGACCCGGACGTTTACCGGGCACTCGGCCGACAAGAAGGCGAAGCGGGGCTGACATGAGCAAGCCGAACACACCGCGGGCGCTCGCGGATACCGAGGCACAGGCCATCGTCAGCAACCTGCGGGTCAGCCCGCGCAAGCTGAATCTGGTCGCCGCGATGATCCGCAACCTGCCCGCGCAAAAGGCCGTCGCCACGCTGACCTTCAGCAAGCGGCGTATCGCGCAGCAGGTCAAGAAGGGCCTGGAAAGCGCCATCGCCAACGCGGAAAACAACCATCAGCTCGATGTCGACCGTCTGGTCGTCTCGCGCGCCGAGGTCGGTCGTTCCGTGGTGATGCGCCGGTTCCATGCGCGTGGCCGCGGTCGCGCCGCCCGCATCGAAAAATGGTTCAGCCATTTGAAGATCGTCGTCGCCGAACGCGCCCAGGAAGAGGAGGCCGCATAATATGGGTCACAAAGTAAACCCGATCGGTCTGCGCCTCGGCATCAACCGCACCTGGGACAGCCGCTGGTACGCCGGTAACGACTACGCCACCCTGTTGCACGCCGACGTCGCGCTGCGCGCGCATCTGCGGAAGAAGCTGCATGGCGCCGGCGTGTCCCGCGTTGTGATCGAACGTCCGGCCAAGAAGCCGCGCGTCACGATCTATGCCGCTCGTCCGGGCGTGGTCATCGGCAAAAAGGGCCAGGACATCGAGACCTTGAAAAAGGATCTCACCAAGATGGCCAAAGCCGAGGTGTCGCTGAACATCGTCGAAATCCGCAAGCCGGAAATCGATGCGACCCTGGTCGCCGAGAACATCGCGCAGCAGCTGGAACGTCGCGTTGCTTTCCGTCGCGCCATGAAGCGCGCGGTGCAGTCCGCGATGCGTCTGGGCGCTCAGGGCATCCGGATCAATTGCGGCGGCCGTCTCGGCGGTGCGGAAATCGCCCGCGTGGAATGGTATCGCGAGGGTCGCGTTCCCCTGCACACGCTGCGTGCCGACATCGATTTCGGTGTGGCCACGGCGAAGACGACATACGGCACCTGCGGCGTGAAAGTCTGGGTGTTTAAGGGCGAGATTCTCGCGCACGATCCGATGGCGCAAGACAAGCGCGCCGCGGAACAGGCTCCTCAGAGGTAACGGACCATGCTGTCCCCCAAGCGCACCAAATATCGCAAGCAGCACAAGGGCCGGATTCACGGCGTGTCCAAAGGTGGCACGACGCTGAACTTCGGGGCCTTCGGTCTGAAAGCTCTCGAACCGGAGCGCATCACCGCGCGCCAGATCGAGTCCGCCCGTCGTGCCATCACGCGCGCCATGCGCCGTGCCGGTCGCGTGTGGATCCGGATTTTCCCGGATGTGCCGGTCTCCACGAAGCCGGCCGAAGTCCGCATGGGCTCCGGCAAGGGTTCGCCGGAATTCTGGGTGGCGCGCGTCGCCCCCGGCCGCATCATGTTCGAGATCGACGGCGTTCCCGCCGAGTTGGCGAAGACCGCCCTGACGCTGGGCGCGGCCAAGCTGCCGATCAAGACCAAATTCATCGCCCGTATCGGAGACGCCTGATATGGCCAAGTCGGTGCAAAACAAGGCGAACGACGTACGCACGAAGACGCCGGACGAACTGGCGGCGCTGCTGCTCGATCTCCGGAAGGAGCAGTTCAATCTGCGCTTCCAGCGTGCGGCGGGACAAAATGAGGGCATCGCCCGCGTCAAGCAGGTGCGGCGTGAGATTGCCCGTGTGAAAACCATCGCGGCGGAGAAGCAAGCTTCTCCCGCCACGCAGTCTTAAGGAGCCAGGTCGATGCCAAGGCGCGTCCTGACCGGACGGGTGACGAGCGACAAGATGGACAAGACCGTCACGGTTCTTGTCGATCGCCGCGTGATGCACCCGCTGTACAAGAAGTTCATCCGTCGCTCGAAGAAATACGCGGCGCATGACGAAGAGAACACCTGCAAGATCGGCGACACGGTTCGCATCGAGGAATGCCGCCCGATCAGCAAGCGCAAGACTTGGCTGGTGATCGAGCGCAACGGCGCGCCGTTGGCCGAACACGCGGCTGAAGGAGTTGCGGCATGATCGCGGTAGAAGCCAATCTGGAGGTCGCCGACAACTCCGGCGCCCGTCGCGTTCAGTGCATCAAGGTGCTGGGCGGCTCCAAGCGCAAGACCGCGTCGGTCGGCGATGTGATCGTTGTGTCGATCAAGGAAGCCATTCCCCGTGGCAAGGTGAAGAAGGGCGACGTTCATCAGGCGGTGATCGTGCGCACGTCTTATCCCGTCCGCCGCGCCGATGGCTCCGCGATCCGCTTCGACCGCAACGCGGCGGTGCTGATCAACAAGCAGCAGGAGCCGATCGGCACCCGTATCTTTGGGCCGGTGGTGCGTGAACTGCGTGGGCGCAAGTTCATGAAGATCATCAGCCTTGCGCCGGAGGTGTTGTAATGGCCGCGCGTATTCGTAAAGGCGACACAGTCGTTGTGATCGCGGGCGCCAGCAAGGGCCGTCGGGGCGAAGTGCTGCGGGTTATGCCGCGGGACAACCGAGCGGTCGTGCAGGGTGTGGCGTTGGCGACGCATCACGTGAAGCCGACCAGCATGGAACAGGCCGGTGGCATTCAGCGGCGCGAAGCGGCTGTGCACCTGTCCAATCTGATGTTGATCGATCCGAAAAGCGAAAAGCCGACCAAGGTCGGGTTTCGTGTCCTGGAAGACGGTCGCAAGGTTCGCGTCGCCAAGGCGACCGGCGACGTGATCGAAAGCTGAGGCGAGTATCATGAGCGGAACAAAGAACGCCAAGGGCGGCAAGCCCGGCGGCAAGAACGCCAAAACGGCCGGCGGCCGCGCTGGCGGTCAGGGCGCGGCTCCGCCGACCCGTGAGGCTCGGCGTGCGGCGCGTGACTCGCAGGTTGCCGGCGCGGACGAAAATCCGCAGGCGTCTCCGAGTGAAACGCCGCGGATGAAGCAGCGGTACCTGTCGGAAGTGCGGTCGAAGTTGCAGGCGGAATTCGGCTATACGAACCCGATGCAGGTTCCGAAGCTGGAGAAGATTGTCATCAACATGGGTGTCGGCGAAGCCACCGGCGACCAAAAGAAGCTCGACGCCGCGGTGTCCGAGCTGATGGCGATTGCCGGTCAACGGCCGGTGAAGACGGTGGCGAAGAAGGCCATCGCCGGCTTCAAGATCCGTAAGGGTCTGCCGATCGGCTGCAAAGTGACGCTGCGTGCCGCGCGTATGTATGAGTTTATGGATCGCTTGGTCACCATTGCTCTGCCGCGCGTGCGCGATTTCCGCGGGATCACCGGTAAGGGCTTCGATGGCCGTGGCAACTTCGCCATGGGCGTCAAGGAACAGATCATTTTCCCGGAAATCAACTACGACCGGGTGGAATCGATCCGCGGGATGGACATTCAGTTCGTCACCTCGGCGAAGACCGATGCCGAAGCGAAAGCGCTGCTCAAAGCGTTCGATCTGCCTTTCGCGAACTGAGAATTTTTTTGGAAAACCGCCGGACCTTCGGACAAGCCGAAGGCCGGGAGGTTCCGGAGGTAAAAGACAGGATGGCCAAAGTATCTCAGGTCAACCGGAACGCCATGCGGGAACGTATGGCGAAACGCGACAAATCCAAGCGCGCCGCGCTGAAGGATGTGTTGATGGATCGCACCCTTCCGGTGGAAGACCGCTTTAACGCGTCGTTGAAACTGGCGCAGCTGCCGCGCAACGGCGCGGCTGTGCGGTTGCGGCTGCGCTGCGAAATGACGGGCCGTTCTCGCGGAAATTACCGCAAGTTCAAGCTTTGCCGTATCGCTCTTCGTGACATGGCCAGCGCGGGGCAAATCCCCGGCATGGTCAAGGCCAGCTGGTAAGGAGGGCACGCACCGATGTCGATGTCCGATCCTTTGGGCGATATGCTGACACGCATCCGTAACGCGCAACGCGCGCGTCACGCGACGTGTTCATCGCCCGCGTCTCAACTGCGAGCCAACGTGCTCGGCGTGCTGAAGCGTGAAGGCTTCATCCGCGGCTACGAAGCCACGGAACTGCGCCCCGGCGTTTCGCAGATTCGTATCGAGCTGAAATACAACGAGGGCGAGCCCGTCATTAAGGAGATTACGCGCATCTCCAAGCCCGGTCGCCGCGTCTATTCGAAGATCAAGGAACTGCCGCGGGTCTATGCCGGCCTGGGTATTTCCATCCTGTCGACGCCGCGTGGCGTCATGAGCGATGCCGAGGCCCGCGCTGCCAATGTTGGCGGCGAAGTCCTCTGCCGCGTGTTCTGATGGAGAGCCGCGAATGTCGCGCGTAGGCAAATATCCCGTGGAAGTTCCGGCCGGCGTCCAAGTGGCGATCACCGGCGGCATCCTGACGGCCAAGGGTAAGCTGGGCGAACTGAAGCTGGCGCTGACCGATCAGGTCGACGCCACCGTCGAAGGCAACCGCGTCAGCGTCGCGCCGCGGTCCAAGGAATCCCAGTCGCGGATGATGTGGGGCACGACCCGCGCTTTGATCCAGAACATGGTCAAGGGCGTGTCGGACGGCTTCAGCAAGACGCTGGAAATCACTGGCACCGGTTATCGCGCCGCGGTTCAGGGGCCGAACCTGGAAATCAACCTGGGTTTCTCGCATCCCGTAATCTATCCGGTTCCTGCCGGCATCAAGATCAGCTGCGAGCGTCCCACGTCGATCAAGGTCGAGGGTGTGGACAAGCGTCTCGTCGGTCAGGTCGCGTCGGAAATCCGCGCATTCCGTCCGCCCGAACCCTATAAGGGCAAGGGTGCTCGGTACTCGGATGAGGTCATCCGGCGCAAGGAAGGCAAGAAGAAGTAACATGAGCGCCACGCAAGATCTCCGGGACCGCCGGCGCAGCCGTCTGCGGTACCAGCTTCGGGTGAAGTCCAACGGGCGTCCGCGCCTGTCCGTCTTCCGCTCGGGCAAGAACATCTACGCCCAGATCATCGATGACAGCCAAGGCCGGACGCTCGCGTCCGCGTCGTCGCTGGACAAGGATCTGCGCGCGGCCATCGCGACCGGCGCCGACAAGGCCGCCGCCACCGCGGTGGGCAAGCTGGTCGCCGAACGGGCGCTCGCCGCTGGGGTCACCCAGGTCGTGTTCGACCGCGGTGCTTATCTGTATCACGGCCGCGTTAAGGCGTTGGCCGAGGCCGCCCGCGAAGGCGGGCTGGACTTCTAGGGGAATGCAAGCAAATGGCACGTGAACCTAGGGAAGGCGGCGGTCGCGGTGGGCGCGAGCGGGAACGCGAACGCGAAGCCGACGACGGCATCATCGACAAGCTGGTCACCATCAATCGCGTCGCGAAGGTGGTGAAGGGCGGACGTCGTTTTGCGTTTGCCGCGCTCGTTGTCGTGGGCGATCAGAAAGGCCGCGTCGGCTACGGTGCCGGTAAGGCACGCGAAGTGCCGGAAGCGATCCGCAAGGCGACGGAACGTGCCAAGCGCGGCATGATCCGGGTGCCGATGAAGGAAGGCCGCACGCTGCACCACGATGTGACCGGCGACTTCGGCGCCGGCAGCGTGATCCTGCGTTCGGCCACGGCCGGCACGGGCATTATCGCCGGTGGCCCGCTGCGCGCGGTGTTCGAATCTCTCGGGATCGGCGACGTCGTCGCGAAGAGCCTGGGCAGCCGCAATCCGCATAACATGGTGAAGGCCGCCTTCGCCGCGTTGCAGAAGTGCGCCAGCCCGCGTTCGGTTGCGACCCGTCGCGGCAAGAAGGTCTCCGACCTGTTCCCGCGCCGCGATTCGGCGCCTGCTACGGAGGCTGTGGCCAATGCCTAAGATCCGCGTTACGAAGATCGCCTCCCACTTGGGCCGCAAACCCGGTCAGCATGCGACGCTGATCGGTTTGGGCCTGAACAAAATACGGAGCACGCGCGAGTTGGAGGATACGCCTTCGATCCGCGGCATGATCCGCAAAGTTGCCCACCTGATCAAGGTGGAGGAGCTTTCCTAAGATGAACCTGAACGAACTACGGGATAATCCCGGCGCGCGCCTGAAGTTTAAGCGTCTTGGACGCGGCATCGGCTCGGGCAAAGGCAAGACCTCCGGTAAGGGCGTCAAGGGCCAGAAGGCGCGCGAAGGCGTGTCCCTGAACGGCTTCGAAGGCGGTCAGCTGCCGATCTATCGCCGGCTTCCGAAGCGCGGGTTTCACAACCTGTTCCGCAAGGAATACGCGCCGGTGAACTTGGGCACGCTCGACGCGGCGATTGCGGCCGGTAAGGTCGATGGGTCTCAGCCCATCACCGAAGCCACGCTGATCGGTGCCGGTCTGGCACATGGCGGTCTGCATGGCGTGCGGCTTTTGGCGAACGGGTCGATCAGCCGAGCGATTACCATCACTGTGTCGGGGGCTTCGGCCACGGCGCGGGCGGCGGTGGAAGCGGCCGGCGGCACGATTACGACGACAGTCGCGGTCGCGGCATCCGCCGAAGCCTGAGACGGCGATCACAGGCACTCCCGCGTCATCCCTGGGCTTGTCCCGGGGACCAATACAAGCACAGTGCCGCGATTGGTCCCCGGGACAAGCCCGGGGATGACGAATGGTTGAGATGTCCTGGCTACCCTTGCGCTTCACATCGCCTGAGCGGAAAATAGCGCGCTTAGGATAGGGACATCAGATGGCTTCCGCTGCCGAACAGCTCGCCTCCAACATGAGCCTCGGGGCCTTTTCGAAGGCCACCGAACTCAAGCAGCGCCTGTGGTTCACCCTGGGGGCGCTGATCGTCTACCGGATCGGCACCTATATCCCGGTGCCCGGTGTCGACGCGGCGGTCATGAGCGAATGGATGCATAGCCAGGCCGGCGGCATCCTGGGCATGGCCAACATGTTCTCCGGCGGCGCGCTGCAGCGGATGACGGTGTTCGCGCTGAACATCATGCCGTACATCAGCGCCAGCATTATCATTCAGCTGATGTCGTCCGCGGTGCCGCAGCTCGAAGCCTTGAAGAAGGAAGGCGAGCAGGGGCGCAAGCGGCTGAATCAATTCACCCGCTATCTCACGGTGATCATCGCACTGTTCCAATCCTACGGTATCGCCGTGGGGCTGGAGAGCATGCGGGGCGCGTTCGGGCCGGCGGTGATCGATCCCGGCCTGTTTTTCCGCTTCTCCTGCGTGATCACGCTGGTCGGCGGAACGATGTTCCTGATGTGGCTCGGTGAGCAGATCACCGCCCGCGGCATCGGTAACGGCACCAGCCTGATCATCATGTCCGGCATCGTCGCCAACCTGCCGGTCGCGGCCGCCAATCTGTTGGAACTCGGCCGCGTCGGCACGGTGTCCGCGTTCTTTATCCTGTTCTTCATGGTGCTGGCGGTCGGGACGATCGCCGCGATCGTGTTCATCGAGCGGGCGCAGCGACGGATCAACGTCCAGTATCCCAAACGCCAGGTCGGCAACCGCATGTTCGGCGGCGACTCGACCCACATGCCGTTGAAGGTGAACACCTCGGGCGTGATCCCGCCGATTTTTGCTAGCTCCATCCTGCTGATTCCGGCGACCCTCGCGGGCTTCGTGGCCGGGGGCCCGGGGTGGCTGCAATGGATCGCACTCCAGTTCTCCCACGGGCAGCCGCTGTATCTGGCGTTCTATGCGTTCATGATCGTCTTTTTCTCCTATTTCTACACCGCCGTGGTGTTCAATCCGGAGGAGACGGCCGACAACCTGAAGAAATACGGCGGGTTCGTGCCGGGCATCCGCCCGGGCTCCGCGACCGCGGCGTATTTCGACCGGGTGCTCACCCGGCTGACGACCGTCGGCGGGCTCTATCTGGTGGTGATCTGCCTGCTGCCGGAAGTGCTGATCAGCAACTACAACCTGCCCTTCTATTTCGGCGGGACGTCGATCCTGATTGTGGTGTCCGTCACCATGGACACCGTGACGCAGGTGCAATCCCATCTCCTGGCCCATCAGTATGAGGGGCTGATCCGCAAATCTCGGCCAAAGGGACGCCGGTGAACCTTATTCTTCTTGGCCCGCCCGGAGCGGGGAAGGGCACGCAGGCCAAGCGTCTGCAGGATAACCACGGAATCGCGCAGATCTCCACCGGCGACATGCTGCGGGCCGAAGTGTCTGCTGGCACGTCGGTTGGGCTGGAAGCCAAGGCGGTGATGGAGGCCGGGCAGCTGGTGTCCGACGATATTATCGTGCGGATGCTGGCCTCGCGCGTCAGCCAGCCGGATTGCGCCAAGGGGTTTATCCTCGACGGGTTTCCGCGCACCGTGCCGCAGGCCCAAGCGCTGGACCGGATGCTGGCCGACAAGCAGCTGAAGCTGGACGTGGTGATCGAGTTGAAGGTGGACGACTCGGCCCTGACCGATCGCATCGCCGGGCGCTTCACCTGCGCGAAGTGCGGCGAAGGCTACCACGACAGCTTCAAGCAGACGGCCAAGCCCGGCGTTTGCGACGCTTGTGGCAGCACGGAGTTCACCCGCCGGGCGGACGACAACCGGGAAACGGTTGTTGCGCGTTTGGACGCTTATCACCGCCAAACGGCGCCGATCCTGCCGCATTATGCCGCTCAAGGCACATTGCGCACGGTCGACGGCATGGCGGACATCGGAGAAGTCGCCTCTCAGATCGACGCCATTTTGGCGCAGATCGGATAAGCGTCGCGGTTGGGCCGAATCATCGTTGACTCTCGGCTTGGCGCAACTATAGTCCCGCGCTCCGACGTAACCCCCTGTGTGGGGCTTACGTCATTGCGTATTCCCAGCCCCCAGTGGGCACGATAATGGCCCGGCCGTCAGCTGGGCGACAGGAGAGTCGAGCGTGGCGCGTATTGCCGGCGTGAACATCCCGACGAATAAGCGCGTGCTGATCGGGCTTCGCTATATCTATGGCATTGGCCCGACCAAAGCCGCCGAAATTTGCGGTAAGCTGAGCATCCCCGACGACCGTCGGGTCAATCAGCTCTCCGATGAGGAGATCCTCCACATCCGCGAGCTGATCGACCGGGAATACCGCGTCGAAGGCGATCTGCGGCGTGAAGTGTCGATGAACATCAAGCGGCTGATGGATCTGGGCTGCTACCGCGGCCTGCGTCATCGTAAGGGCCTGCCGGTGCACGGCCAGCGGACCCACACCAACGCCCGTACCCGCAAGGGTAAGGCGGTGGCGATCGCCGGCAAGAAGAAGGTGACCAAGTAGGTCGCTTCACGCTTCCCTTCACCCCAGCATTCCCGCGGCGCCGGTCTATGGCGCCGCATGAGTTGAGAGCAGGACACATACCATGGCGAAACCCGCCGCCGCCTCGCGCCCAAGGCGCAAGGAACGCAAGAACATCATCGCCGGAGTCGCGCATGTCGCGGCGACGTTCAACAACACCGTGATCACCATCACGGACGCGCAGGGCAACGCCATCGCGTGGTCGTCGTCGGGCAGCCAGGGCTTCAAGGGCAGCCGGAAATCCACCCCCTACGCGGCGCAGGTCGCGGCGGAAGATGCTGGCCGCAAAGCCCGCGAACACGGGATGGAGACGCTGGAAATCGAAGTCAGCGGCCCCGGCTCGGGACGCGAGAGCGCCCTGCGTGCGTTGCAGGCGGTTGGGTTCCAGGTCTCGGCCATCCGCGACATGACCCCGATCCCGCACAACGGCTGCCGCCCGCGCAAGCGTCGCCGCGTCTGAGTTTCGTGCCGTGCCGGTCGCTCCGGCGTGGGACCAAAGCTGAACCATCGGACTTGAGCCGCGATCGAGCGGTTCGAAAGGTTATGGGAATATGAGGCAGAGCGCCGTCATTCAGAGGAACTGGCAATCCCTGATCAAGCCGGAAAAGCTCGAAGTCGAGCCCGGCGCCGATCCGTCCCGCATTGCCACCATCGTCGCCGAACCGCTGGAACGCGGCTTCGGCATGACGCTGGGCAATGCCATCCGCCGTATTCTGCTGTCGTCGCTGCAAGGCGCGTCCGTGACCGCCGTGCAGATCGACGGCGTGCTGCATGAATTCAGCTCGATCCCCGGCGTCCGCGAAGACGTGACGGATATCGTGCTGAACATCAAGCAGCTCGCGCTGCGGATGCATGGCGAAGGCCCGAAGCGCATGACGCTGACCGCGACCGGTCCTGGCGAAGTGCGCGCCGGACAGATCCAGGCCGGCCACGACATCGACATCATGAACCCCGACCTCGTGATCTGCACCCTGGACGACGGGGTGAAGCTCGGGATGGAGTTCACGGTCAACCTGGGGAAGGGCTACCAGCCGTCCACGGTGAACCGTCCGGAAGATGCCCCGATCGGGCTGATCCCGGTGGACAGCATCTACTCCCCGGTGCGCCGCGTATCCTACCGCGTCGACCCGACCCGCGTGGGGCAGGTCACCGACTACGACAAGCTGCTGCTGACGGTGGAAACCAACGGCGCGGTTACCCCGGAAGACGCGGTGGCCCTGGCCGCCCGCATTCTGCAGGACCAGCTCCAGCTGTTCATCAACTTCGATGAACCGCAGGCTGCGCGCGTCGAGGAAGTGCAGGACGATCTGCCGTTCAACCGCAATCTGCTTCGCAAGGTGGACGAGCTCGAGCTGTCCGTCCGCTCTGCCAATTGCTTGAAGAACGACAACATCGTCTACATCGGCGACCTCGTGCAAAAGAGCGAGCAGGAGATGCTGCGGACCCCGAATTTCGGTCGCAAATCTTTGAACGAGATCAAGGAAGTGCTGACCGCGATGGGTCTGGGCCTCGGCATGTCCGTGACCGGATGGCCGCCGGAGAATATCGAAGATATGGCGAAGCGGCTGGAAGAGCCGTTCTGAGCCGCGTTAAAGGAATAGTCCCATGCGTCACGGTGTTGCCGGTCGGAAGCTCGGCGTTACCTCTACCCATCGCATCGCCATGTTCCGCAATATGGCGGCTGCGCTGATCAAGCACGAGCAGATCACCACGACACTGCCGAAGGCGAAGGAACTGCGCCCGGTGGCGGAGAAGCTGATCACCCTGGGCAAGAAGGGCGGGCTCGCCAACCGGCGGCTGGCCTACGCCGAGCTGCGCGACGACGTCATCGTCGCCAAATTGTTCGGCACCTTGGCCGATCGCTACAAAGAACGCGCCGGCGGGTATTGCCGGGTGCTGAAGGCCGGTGTGCGCTACGGCGATGCCGCCGACATGGCGGTGATCGAGTTCGTCGATCGCGACGTCAGCGCCAAGGGCCTGGATAGCGGCCCGGTGCAAGCGCGTGCCGAGGAAGACGACGACGCCTCTGAGGCATAAGCCCAGGCGCATACGAGACGAAACCAGGGCGGGTGCGAACCCGCCCTTTTTTGTGCCCCTTGCCCTGAACGCTAACCGGCGCGATCTTCCTCCCATCCTTGGGAGGAAACCGACATGACCATTTTCGTTATCGGCGGCACCGGCTTCATCGGCACCCGCGTCATCCCCCTGCTCGTCGGGCGGGGGGAAAACGTGGCGTGCATGGACATCAACCCGCACACCGCCAACTTTTCCGCGTTCGGCGACAAGGTGAAGGTCGTGCGCGGCGACGTGACCCAGTTCGACGACGTCATCAACCAGATGCAGGCCTCCGGCGCCGACCGGGTGATGAACCTTTCCTACAACCTGGGCCAGGAATTGCCGCCGCATATCGCGACCAAGCTGAACATCGTTGGGATGGACAACTGCTTCGAGGCCGCGCGCATTCTCAAGATCAAGCACACCGTCTATGCCAGCTCGCTCGCGGTGAACGGCCAGCAGAAGCATTTCGGCGACCGCTTGGTGACCGAGGACGATCTGCATCGCGGCGACTACCAGTACGCCATGCACAAATCCTTCAACGAATGGCAGGCGAAGGACTATGTCGCCAAGCACGGCATGACGATCACCGGCATCCGCCCGGCCAACGTCACCGGCCCCGACAAGGTCCGAGGCTCCGTCGATCACGTGAACATCGTCACCCGTCCGGCGCGCGGCGAAGCCATCGAATTCCCCTTCGCCGACGCCATGCGCTGCCCGATCCACGTGGACGACATCGCCGAGGTCTTCGTCCGCGTCATCATGGCCGACAAGCCCAAGCACCAAATCTATAGCTCAGGCGGCGCGGTGGTCAGCCTGGGCGAAATCGCCGACATCGTGCGGTCTTACCTGCCCGACGCGAAGATCGCCTTCGCCAAGCAGACCGGCGGCAAGGAAAGCTCTGGCAACTACCTGATCGACAATTCGCGTTTGGTCAGTGAGTTCGGTGTGCAGTACCGCCCCTACCGGGAACGCGTCCTGCAGATCATCAACGCGGTCCGGGAGGAACAGGGACTTCCGGCTATCAAAGCCTAGCTGCTGTGGTTACAGTCTCTCTGGTTCCGCCACCCAGGGAGACTTCACCGATGAAACGCATGCTCGCTTTCGGGCTTACGATGTTGCTTGGCCTCGCGTCGGCGCAGGCGACGACGCTGGAGAATGTGCGCCAGAAGGGCAGCGTGTCCTGCGGGGTGAACGTCGGTCTCGGCGGGTTCTCCATGCCGGACAGCAAGGGCGTTTGGAAGGGCCTCGATGTCGATGTCTGCCGAGCGGTGGCGGCGGCGGTGTTCGGGGATGCGGAGAAGGTGAAGTATGTGCCAACGACCGGCACCAGCCGCTTCGCCGCGCTGCAATCCGGGGAAATCGACATCCTGGCGCGCAACACGACGCTGACCCTGGTCCGCGACGCGACCATCGGTCTGCGCATGGTGGCGGTGAACTTCTATGACGGCCAGGGGTTCCTTGTACGCAAGGACGCGAAAGTCGGTTCCTTGAAGGATCTCGCCGATGGTACGATCTGCATGCTGCAGGGATCCACGCATGAGCTGAACCTGACCGATTGGATGAAGCAGCATAAGATCGACTTCAAGATCGTGTTGCTGGACACGACCGACGTGTTGATCAAAACCATGCTGTCCGGCCGCTGCGACGCGGCGTCGTCCGACAGCTCCAACCTAGCCTCGATCCGCGGCGCCGGCGTGCCCGTGCCCGACGATTTCGTCATTCTCCCCGACCGCATCAGCAAAGAGCCGCTCGGCCCGATGGTTCGGCGCGGCGACGAGCAGTGGACCGACATCGTCCGTTGGTCGATGATGGCGATGTTCGAGGCCGAGGAAAACGGCGTGACCTCCGCCAATGCCGATCAGATGCTGGCGGAAAGCACCAATCCCACCGTGCAGCGCCTGCTGGGCAAGTCCGGCGACTTCGGCAAGCTGATGGGCCTGGATAACGCCTGGGCGTTGAACGTGATCAAACAGGTCGGCAACTACAGCGAAACCTATGAGCGCAATGTCGGCATGGGTAGCTCCCTGAAACTGCCGCGCGGGTTGAACGCGCTTTGGAACCAGGGCGGGCTGATGTATCCGATCCCGTTCCGCTAAACGCAAAGGGGGCGCCGGGATCCGGCGCCCCCTGTAAAGTTTCCCGACAAATACGGGTCAGGCGCGCTTGCGGCGGGCCAGACCGAGGCCAGCGAGGCCCAGTCCCAGGATCGCCATTGTCGCGGGTTCGGGAAGCGCGGCGGTGCCGGTCATCTCCACGCGCAGCCCGGTCGGTCCTCCGGCGTTGCCAACCAGGAAGTCCAGGGTGTTGGTCCCGGCTA
>Ga0214180_1000467_pt1 | contig 14512 bp, 13 predicted proteins | sample TroBogEpilimnion_22_FD_153018 | JGI IMG/M metagenome (GOLD analysis project Ga0214180, IMG submission 153018) | Freshwater microbial communities from Trout Bog Lake, WI - 16OCT2007 epilimnion | ecosystem: Environmental > Aquatic > Freshwater > Lake > Epilimnion/Euphotic zone | place: Trout Bog... | reverse complement strand
CCGCGTCGCATCGCGTCGTCGCCCTGTCCAGCACCGTGGTCTATGCCGACAGTATCGCGGACGGCCAGACAGGCTACCTCTTCCGTGACCCCAATGAACTGCGCGCTAGCCTGATGCGTCTGCTGGTCATGCCGGAACTCGCCCGCGCGATCGGCAATCGGGCGCGAGAGTATGTGGCGAAAGAACGGATGCTGGCCTACCAGGTTCGGCCGCGGCAGGACTGGTACCGCTCGCTGTGGGCACGGCGGGACGAACTGAGCGCCGCGCTGGCCGCCCGTCTGGCCGAGTCGGCCTAGGGACCCTATGAATCCGGGACCGGACGTCGCGATCCTTTGTCACTACGATCGGGACGGTGTGCTGCGTTCGGACACGCTGCGGTATCTGCGCGAACTTCATGCCGCTGGTTTTTGGATCGCGGTGGTGTCGAACGGCACCCCCGTCGGCCCCGAGGGCGTGGCCGCTTTGCGGGATGTCGCGGGCGCGTTGCTGACGCGTCGGAACATTGGCGTGGACTTCAGCGCATGGCGCATGGCGATGCGGCGGCTGGGGCTGCCGCGGCCCGAGACAAACCGGATTCTGCTGATCAACGACAGCGTCTACGGCCCGGTTTTGCCATTGGGACCGCTTCTGGCGCGCATGTCCGGCGCCGATCTATGGGGTATGACCGATAGCGGGCAGCGGGACTGGCATCTGCAATCCTATTTTCTGCTGGCCGGCCCGCGCCTGATCCACGCCCCGCTATGGCGCCGTTTTTGGCGAGGCGTCGTGCCGCTGCCATTCCGTCGCTGGACGGTCGGGCGTTACGAAATCGGGTTATCTCAGCGGGTGGCGGCGGCCGGTCTGACAGCGCGCGCGCTGTTCCCCCATATGAAGCCGGGCAACCCCACCCTGAACGATTGGCGGGCGCTACTGGAGGCGGGGTACCCGTTCCTGAAGCGGGAGCTACTGCGTGACAACCCCACCGGAGAGACCGATCTGGATATGTGGCAATCGGCCGTGCCGGCGGATTGCGCGGCGGAGATCGAAGCCGACCTCCGCCGGTTTTAGATCTTCTCGACCTGTCCGTATTCCAGTTCCACGGGGGTGGAGCGGCCGAAGATCGACACGCTGACCTTGAGGCGGCCTTTTTCCTCGTCGACCTCTTCCACCGTGCCGTTGAAGCTGGCGAAGGGACCGTCGGACACGCGCACCTGTTCGCCGATATCGAACAGCACCGCCGGACGGGCGCGTTCCACGCCTTCCTGGTTCTGCTTCAGAATGCGCAGCGCCTCGGCCTCCGAGATCGGGCTCGGCTTCATCTTCGTCCCGAGGAAGCCTGTGACCTTGGGCGTGTTCATGACCAGATGCCAACCGTCGTCGGTCAGGTCCATCTTCACCAGCACGTAGCCGGGGAAGAACTTATGTTCGGTGCTGACCTTCTGGCCGCGCCGGACCTCGACCACGTTTTCGGTGGGGACCAGCACTTCCTCGAACTGTTCGGCGAGACCGCTCTGAACGGCCTGATCCTTGATCTGCTGCGCGATCTTCTTCTCGAAGCCGGAGTAGACGTGAACCACATACCAACGCTTGGCCATGACCTAAAGCTTACCCTCTCAGATGCTCAAGCCGAACAGCGCCCGGACCCCGTAACCGATCACCTGATCGACGACGAAGAAAAAGATGGCGGTGACGGTAGCCATGGCGAACACCAGACCGGTGGTCACCAGCGTCTCCTTGCGGGTCGGCCAAGTGACTTTCACCACCTCGCTTCGCACTTCGCGGAAGAATCTCGCCGGATCGAACGCCACGCCGCCACAACTCCTTGAATTCGCTGTTATCTGCCCGCCACGCACGCTGGATGGGAAGCGTGCTGGCAGGGGTGGAGGGTCTCGAACCCCCAGCCTCCGGTTTTGGAGACCGGCGCTCTAGCCAATTGAGCTACACCCCTACACGGCAGGCGGCGTAAAAAGAGCTTACCGAGAGGATTGTCAAGGGCGGGGTGCGATGTCGCTTGGCAAAGTGCCTTTCCCGGGGCACATCCCGGCGCATGGATGCCATGCTTGTCTTCGACCGGACCGCCGTGCGGCGGCACCGCGACCGCGCCGCCCGTTCCGTCGGGCAGGTGGCGGATGTGCTGCGCGACGCCGCCGAACGGCTGCTGGACCGGCTGGACGACACCACGATCCGCTTTTCCCAGGCGTTGGATGTCGGCGGGCGCGGCGTGGTCGCGCCGATGCTCCGCGCTCGAGGAATCGAGACCGTCAGCTGCGACCTGTCGCCGGCGATGGCGGCGGTGAACCCAGGTCCGGTTGTCGCGGCCAACGAGGAGTTTTTGCCGTTCGCACCGGCCAGCTTCGACCTGATCGTGGCGAACCTGTCTCTGCATGCGGTCAACGACCTGCCGGGCGCGCTGATTCAGTTACGCCAGGCGCTCAAGCCCGACGGGCTGTTCCTGGCCTCCATCCCGGCGCTGGGGACCCTGACGGAATTGCGTTCGGCGCTGACTGAGGCGGAGGCAGCCGTGACCGGCGGCGTATCGCCCCGGGTGTCTCCGTTCCCCGAGTTGCGCGATTGCGCGGGGCTGCTGCAACGCGCGGGATTCGCCGTGCCCGTGGCTGACATGGAAGAAATATCGCTGCACTACGCCGACCCGTTCGCGCTGCTGCGCGATCTGCGGGCGGCGGGGGAAACCAACACGGTGCGCCTGCGGGACCGGCGCATTCCGCCGCGCACGCTGTTCCCGATGGCTCTGGCGGCGCTGCCCGTGGTGAACGGCCGAGCGGCGGTGTCGCTGCGAATGGCGGTCATGACCGGCTGGGCGCCGGCGGCGGCCTGGACGCCGCCCGCATCCGGCGTCAGAGTCCCGCCCGAAATCGTGGTTTCCGGAGGAGACACAAAATGACGACACGCATCGGGATCGCCGGAGTCACCGGTCGCATGGGCCGCCTGCTGGTGGAGGAAGTCCGTGCGGCGGGCGCCATCGTCAGCGGCGGTGTCGGCCGCTCGGGTGCGATGCCGGAGGGCGTGACGGGGTTCGCGGATGTTGGCGCGTTGGCCGCCGTGTCCGACGTGGTGATCGATTTCACGAACGCGGCGACGGCCATGGGCAACGCCGCCGCCATGACGGCATCCGGTAAAGCCTGGGTGCTCGGCACCTCCGGCCTGTCGGCGGCGGATGAGGCCGCGGTGGCCGAGGCCGCCCGAGCCATACCGGTCGTCTACGCGTCGAATTTCTCGGCCGGGGTGAATCTGGTGCTGGCGCTGGCCGAGAAGATGGGGCTGGCGCTGCCGGCCGCGGAATACGATGCCGAAATCGTGGAGATGCACCACCGGCAGAAAGTCGATGCGCCCTCCGGCACCGCCATCGGCATGGGCCGCGCGGTGGCGAAAGGCCGCGGCGTGTCGCTGGACGATGTGATCGAAAGCGGGCGGCACGGGCACACGGGCGCGCGTAAGACCGGCGCCATCGGATTCGCGGCCCTGCGCGGCGGGCAGGTGGTAGGGGAACACACGCTGATTTTCGCCTCCGGCACCGAACATATCGCGCTGACGCATCGCGCGTTCGATCGGCGGGCGTTCGCGACCGGGGCGGTGCGGGCGGCGCTTTGGGTGGTGGGGCGGGAGGCCGGGTTGCGGTCTATGATGGATGTTCTGGGAATGTGAGGGGGTCTCGTGGCTCACTCGGCGGCCAGCGCCTTTGCCTGCTGGGCGCGAAGGTAGGCGTGGCATTGCTCATGCGTCCAGACCTCTCGTTCAAACATCGCGAACATCGCAATTTCCTCGGGGCTGAGGGGATTGCCCTCGAGGACCTGGAGATGCATCGCGAAGAGGTGGTGCGGTGGTAGCGGAACACCCCGCTTCCCCCGACTCCCGACACCCCGCTAGACTCCCCTCATGCCCCACGCAGATTTCATCCACCTCCGCGCCCATTCCGCCTACTCCCTCAGCGAGGGCGCCATCCGCGTGGACAAGCTCGCGGCCTTGGCGAAGGATGCCCACATGCCGGCGGTGGCCATCACCGACTCCGGCAATCTCTTCGGCGCCCTCGAATTCTCCCAATACTGCTCGGGTAAGGGCATCCAGCCCATCATCGGCTGTCAGGTCGCGCTGACCCGTGCCGACAACGCGCGGCTCAACCCCGATCCGATCGTGCTACTGGCGCAGAACGCAGAGGGCCTCGCCAATCTACAGCGCCTTTCCAGCCAGGGTTTCCTCGATACGGACCCGAGCCTGAAGCCGCAGCAGAATTGGGACCGGATCGCGGCGAATGCCGGGGGGCTGATTCTGCTGACCGGCGGCACCACCGGCCCGATTGGGCGCCTGTTGCAGGAAGGCCAGATGCCGGAGGCCGAACGGCTGCTGGCGATGATGCTGGAAGCCTTCCCCGGTCGCACCATGATGGAATTGCACCGTCACGGGCTGGAAATCGATCGCGCCATCGAACCCGGCATGATCGCGCTGGCCGATGCGCGCGGCCTGCCGCTGGTTGCCACCAACGACTGCATGTTCGCCACCCCCGGCATGCATGAGGCCCACGATGCGCTGCTGTGCATCGCCGAAGGCCGGCTTCTGTCGGAACAGGACCGCCGCCGCGTCACGCCGGAGCATTGGTTCAAATCCGCACCGGTCATGCGGGCCTTGTTCGCCGATTTGCCGGAGGCCTGCGACAACACCATCGCCATCGCCAAAAGCTGCGCGATCATGGCGGAAACCCGCAAGCCGCTGCTGCCGACCTGCCCCAAGGTCAACGAAGGCGCCACCGAGGAACAAACCGTCCGCGCCATGGCCGTCGAGGGCCTGACGCGCCGCATGGACGACGTCAAAGCCGATGAGGCCAAGCGCCAAAAATACCGCGAGCGTCTGGATTACGAGCTGGACGTTATCGCGAAAATGGGTTTCTCCGGCTACTTCCTGATCGTTGCCGACTTCATCCAATGGTCGAAGGCCAACAACATTCCCGTCGGTCCCGGCCGCGGGTCGGGTGCCGGTTCGGTTGCGGCCTGGGCGCTGACGATCACCGATCTGGACCCGCTGCAATTCAATCTGCTGTTCGAACGGTTCCTCAATCCGGAACGCGTGTCGATGCCCGACTTCGATATCGATTTCTGCCAGGAAGGGCGGGATCGCGTCATCGAATATGTCCGCAACGAATACGGCGGCGACCGGGTGGCGCAGATCATCACGTTCGGAAAGCTGCAGGCGCGGGCGGCAGTGCGCGACGTGGGGCGGGTGCTGGGGTTGCCGTACGGGCAGGTGAACAAGGTCGCCGAACTGATCCCGAACAATCCCGCGAAACCGGTGACTTTGGCACAGGCCGTCGAAGGCGAGCCGCGTTTGCAGGCGTTGCGCGACGAAGACGAAGGCATCGGCCGCCTGATCGAAATCGCGTTGCAGGTCGAAGGCTTGTACCGCCACGCCTCCACCCACGCCGCCGGCGTCGTAATCGGCGACCGGCCGTTGGTGGAGTTGGTACCGCTCTACAAGGACCCGAAATCCGACTTCCTGGTCACGCAATATTCCATGAAATACGTGGAACAGGCGGGGCTGGTGAAATTCGACTTCCTGGGTCTGACAACGCTGACGATTCTCGACCGCGCCAAGGGTTATTTGAAGAAACTCGGCGTGACCGTCGATCTGGACCATCTGCCACTGGATGACAAGAAAACCTATGAAATGCTGGCGCGCGGCGATGCCGGCGGAGTGTTCCAGATGGAAGGCCAGGGCATGCGCGACACGTTGCGCCAGATGCGCCCGGACCGTTTCGAGGACCTGATTGCTGCCGTCGCGCTGTATCGACCCGGACCGATGGCCAACATCCCCGATTATTGCCGCCGCAAGCACGGCGAGAAATGGGAGCCGCCGCACCCCGAACTCGCCGATATCCTGGGCGAGACTTACGGGATCATGGTCTACCAGGAACAGGTGATGCAGATCTCGCAGAAGATGGCGGGATACAGCCTGGGTGGCGCCGATCTGCTGCGTCGCGCGATGGGTAAGAAAATCGCCGCCGAAATGGAACAGCAGCGCGCCATTTTCCAAAAGGGCGCCACCGAACGCGGCATCGACCCGGCGAAGGCGACCGAAGTGTTCGACCTCATGGCCAAGTTCGCCGATTACGGTTTCAACAAATCCCACGCCGCCGCCTACGCTTTGGTCGCGTACCAAACCGCTTGGCTGAAAGCCAACCACCCCGAAGTATTCATCGCGGCGTGCATGAGCCTCGCGCTGAACAACACCGACCGCTTGGCGGCGCTGAAACAGGAAGCGGAACGGTCGCACATCGCGATCCTGCCGCCGGACATTAACGCCTCGGAAGCCGATTACACGGTGGAACGGACCGAAAACGGCAAGCTGGCGATCCGTTACGCGCTGGCGGCGGTGAAGCGGGTGGGGTTCGCGGCGATGGAGTCGTTGGTCGCAGCCCGCGGGGATAAGCCTTTCGCAGATTGTGCCGACCTCGCGAGCCGCGTCGATCCGCGGCAGATCAACAAGGCGCAGCTGGAAAACCTGATCCGGGCGGGTGCCTTCGACAGCATCGACCCTAACAGAGCGCGTTTGTTCGCGGTGGCGGAAACGATCCTGCGGCGGGCGCAGGCGAACCAGGAGGAAAAGGCCAGTGGCCAGATCGGCCTGTTCGGTGGCGCCTCGGCGTCCACGCCAGAACCGCTGCGTTTACCCAACATCGCCGATTGGCCGTCGCTGGAGCGACTGGCGTTCGAAGCGGATGCGGTGGGCTTTCACCTTACCGCCCATCCGCTGGATGCCTATACCCAGGCGCTGCGCCGTCTGGGCGTCGTACGTGCCGCGGACGCGGAAACGCAGGCGAAGAACGGGCTGCGCACCGTCAAACTTGCTGGCACCGTGGTCGCTAGCAAGGAACGCATCACCCGCACCGGCAGCCGCATGGCCTGGGTTCGCATCTCCGATGCCTCCGGCTCCATCGAAGTGACGTGTTTCAGTGAGGTCCTGACCAAATCCCGCGACATCCTGACATCGGGCACCAACGTCCTGGTGACGGCGGAGCTGAAGCTCGAAGGGGAGGCGATGCGCGTCACCGCGAACAATGTCGAAGCGCTGGACAAGGCGGCGGCATCGGCCGGAGCCTCGATCCGCATCTGGCTCCGCGAAACCGCCGCCGTGCCGCACATCCGCGATCTTCTGACGCGCGAAAGCGGCGGCAAGGGCCGGATTACGTTGGTCCCGCGTCTCGGTACCGACCAAAGCGTCGAGATCGCGCTGCCGGGCGGGTACAATGTCACCCCGCGTCTGGCTCAGGCCCTCAAAGTGCTTCAGGGCGTGGAGCAGGTGGAGGAGGTCTGACTACGGCTCGCTTAAGGCGCAATGCCCGATGGCGATACCGAGCGGTAGGGACGCCAGGATCCAAAACAGCAGCAAGCCGGCGATCTCGGCGGGCACGAGTTGTATCGCACGTGCGAGCAGCACAATGACAAGCAGGGCGGCAGCCCATAGCAGGCTGACAGGCCGTTCTTCGATCCTGGGCATGAACTTGGCTCCCCAAAGGTGTCCGTCGTGCCGCTTCCCCAAACGGCGGGCGGTATCTTGCAAAATTCGTGCAAACATATAAATATAAATTGAATCAAATAGATATGAATCCGAATTCGCATTGATATACGTGGAGTTGTAAAGTTTCCCGACAAAAAACGACAAAATTCCTCCCTCCCCGCGACCCCAACGCGGCGCTTTGCGCCCGATGCCCGGTGCCTGTATAAGCATGGCGCAATTCACGAAACGGACCAGCGATGGCCAGCCCAAACCACGAACCGACCCAAGCCGACCACCACGCCGATGCGCGCAAGCGGATGGTGGACAGTCAGGTGCGCCCGAATAAAGTCACCGACCCCCGTATCCTCGCCGCGATGCGCTTTTTGCCGCGGGAGCGCTTTCTACCCGCGTCGCTCGCGGCGCTTGCCTACGCCGACGAAGACGTGCCGTTGGGAAATGGACGGTATTTGATCGAGCCGATGGTGCTGGCGCGCCTCCTGCAGTTCGCGGCGCCCCGTGAAGGCGAACGCGCGTTGGTCGTCGCGGCGGGTTCGGGTTACGGAGCCGCGGTGCTGTCCCAATGCGGTCCGCGCGTCACGGCCGTCGAAGACGATCCGGCATTGCTCGCGCTCGCGCGGGAGGCCCTTGCGGCCGAGGCGCCCAGTGTGGCGCTGGTCTCAGGCCCCTTGGACGCTGGGTGGCAAACGGGCGCCCCCTACGACATCATTGTGATCGAAGGCGCTGTGCGGGAGGTTCCACCGGCCATCGCGAAACAGTTGAAGAGCGATGGCGGTCGCTTGGTGACGGTCATCGCCGGGCCGGGCCGAAGCAATCAGGCGATCCTCGCGGAGGCCACGCCGGCCGGTCTGCGTGCCCAGCCGGTGTTCGATTGCGGCACCCCGGCGCTACCGTCCTTGTTGCCGGCGCCGGAATTCGTGTTCTGACGCGAACCGGCCACTTATGAAATATGCTTCGCGCGCGGCCGTCAGCCCGTGACGCGGTCGATTGGGAAGTGGGGTTGCGGCATGGGTCAACGTTACGGTTTGCTCCCGGGCATATTGGTCGCGGGTTTCGGGTTTGCCACCATGGCGGCCCCGGCACCCACGGACACGGCAATGGTTACCGCTAAGCCCGCGGCGAAAACTGCGCCCGCCGCTACCACCGCGCCGACGCGTCTAGCGCAGGCTGGTGCGTCAGCGAAAAAGGCCTTGCCAGCCAAAGCGCCTGGCGACGGGCCACGCACGTTGGCCGAGGCACTGGCCCAAACCTATTCCACACAGCCGGCGCTACTTGCGGAACGGGCAAAATTGCGGGCGACCGATGAAAATGTGCCCCAGGCGCTGGCCGGCTGGCGTCCGACCGTCGTGATGTCTGGCACCGCCGGCACCGGCGACGGCCTTTCGCGATCATTGTCCTATGTATCCCACCAATGGGTCAATTCGCAGGCCAAACGCACATACGCGACCGCGACGGCTACTTTCACGCAGAGCCTTTATACCGGCGGTAAGGTGCAAGCCAACGTCAACCGCTCCAAGAATCAGGTCATGGCGGAACGGGCCACTTTGATCGCGCAGGAGCAGACCAGCTTGTTGGCGGCCGTGACCGCCTATGTCGGGGTGATCCAAACCCGCGAACTGCTGGAATTGCAGCGCAACAACGTCAGCGTGCTCGCCAAGCAGCTTCAGGCAACCAACGACCGATACCGGGTCGGCGAAATCACTCGGACCGACGTCGCCCAGGCCGAAGCCGCTTTGGCGGGTGCCCAAGCGCAGATGGAAACCGCTGCGGGCAACCTCGCCGTCGCGCGCGGGACATTCCAGCAGGTGGTCGGTGTTCTTCCGCCGGACGATATGCGCGAACCGCAGCCCTTGGCACTGCCTGTGAAGTCCGAGAAGGAAGCAGCGGCTCTGGCCAGCGCCAACAATCCCACCGTCATCGCGGCGCTGTTCAATGAAGCTGCCGCCAAAGATGCGGTCGATGTCGCGATCGCGACCTTGATGCCGCAACTTGGGATCCAGGGGCAGGCCTTTCAGCAGCAGAACGCCGGCGTGCAGGGCACGGCGGTCAACGGCTATCAGATCGGACTTCAGCTCTCGGTACCGATCTATCAGGGCGGCGGCGAATACGCGGCGGTCCGTGCTGCTCGGCAGTCCCAGCAGCAGGCGCAACGGCAGGTCGACGACGCCAAGCGCACAGCGGTCCAGAACGCCGTCCAGGCGCTTGCCACTTTGAACGGCGCCCGAGCGGCGGCGGAGAGCACGCGGGCGCAGATCCGGTCGAATGAGATCGCGTTGGAAGGTGTGACCCGCGAAGCCATCGTCGGCAGTCGCACCACGCTGGATGTATTGAACGCCCAACAGTTGCTGCTGAATTCCCGCACCACCTTGGTACAGAATCTATCGCAGTTGGTCACCGCATCGTTCCAAGTCGCCCAGGCGATCGGCCGCCTGACCGCACGCGATATGCGTCTGCCGGTGCCGCTCTACGACGAAACCGCCTATTACAAGGCGGTGGAGGATACCTGGGCGGGTCTTGGCGACCGTGCAACCAATCAACCGGCGAGGTAAATCGGCATGAGCGGCCAAACACCCTCCGCGCCGCCCGGTACCGCGCCGTCCGGCGACCCTTCGATGGAGGATATCCTCGCCTCCATCCGCCGCATCTTGAGCGACGACGAGGCCAAACCCGAGGGCGATGCGGAACCACCCACGACGGCATCTGCATCCGCATCGGCCGAAGAGGACGATGCACTGGTCTTAAATGCATCGATGATGGTGACCGAATCCGCACCGATCGCGCCGTCGGAACCGGCGGTGGAGTCACCTCCGGTCATTCCGGCTCCAGCACCCGCACCTTCCGCGACCGCACTGGTCGCGCCGGAGGCAGCGGCCGCCGCCGCATCCAGCGTCGACACCCTGGTCCGCACGCTGACCACCGAACGCGGCATGCTGGTAACCAGCCAAGGCCCCACCATCGAAGACATTGTCCGCCAGGAAATACGGCCGCTGCTAAAAGCGTGGCTCGATGTGAATTTGCCACCCTTGGTCGAACGCTTGGTACGCACCGAAATCGAACGCGTCGTCGGCCGAGCCGCGACCTGACCCAACCGCCTTGAGCGGCCTCCCGCGGTTTTCGCCCGAGGCCGCGGGAGAGACCCGACATGCTCGACAAGACCTTTGCTCCCGCCGAAGCCGAATCCCGCCTTTACGAGGGTTGGGAAGGGCAAGGCGCCTTCGCATGCGATCCGAATTCGAACGCCGAACCGTTCACCATCATGATCCCGCCGCCGAACGTCACCGGCAGCCTGCACATGGGGCACGCGCTGACGTTCACCGTGCAGGACACGCTGATCCGCTGGAACCGGATGCGCGGCAAGGATGCGCTGTGGCAGCCCGGCACCGATCACGCCGGCATCGCGACTCAAATGGTGGTGGAACGCCTGCTGGCGGCGGAGGGGATCGACCGGCGCGACATGGGCCGGGACAAGTTCCTGGAACGGGTCTGGCAGTGGAAGGCGGAATCCGGCGGCACCATCACCCGCCAATTACGCCGCCTCGGCGCGTCCCTGGATTGGCCGCGCGAGCGTTTCACGATGGACGACGGTCTCTCGGCGGCGGTGCGGGAGGTGTTCGTCACGCTGTATCGCCAGGGGCTGATCTACCGCGACCGGCGGCTGGTGAACTGGGATCCCAAGCTGCAAACCGCGATCTCCGACCTGGAGGTCGAGAACCGGGAGATGAAGGGGTCACTGTGGTACTTGAACTATCCCATTGATGGCGAGCCTGGGCAGTTCATCACCGTTGCGACGACCCGGCCGGAGACGATGCTGGGCGATACGGCCGTGGCAGTGAACCCGGCACATCCGACGTTGGCTGGTTTGATAGGGAAATTCGCGATTTTGCCGCTGGTGGGGCGCCGTATTCCCATCGTGGGCGACGAATATGCCGACCCGGAAAAAGGCACGGGCGCGGTGAAGATCACGCCCGCGCACGATTTCAACGATTTCGAGGTCGGACGCCGGCATGGCCTGCCGATGCCGTCAGTGCTGGATCGGCAGGCACGTGTCACCCTGGAGGAAATCGGGGCGGAACTGGACAACGATTCGTTCGTGCGCGGGCTGCAGGGGATGGACCGTTTCGCCGCCCGCAAGGCGATCGTCGCCGAACTGGAACGGCTGGAACTGCTGGTCAAGATCGAACCGCATACCAACCAAATCCCGCACGGCGATCGCGGCGGCGTGCCGGTGGAGCCGCTGTTGACGACTCAGTGGTATTGCAATGCGGGCGTGCTGGCGAAACCGGCCATCGAGGCGGTGGAAACCGGCAAGACCGTATTCGTGCCGAAGCAGTGGGAAAACACCTTTTTCGCGTGGATGCGCGATATCCAGCCCTGGTGCATTTCCCGTCAGCTCTGGTGGGGGCATCGTATCCCTGCTTGGTACGGTCCGGACGGCGAAGTGTTCGTTGCCAAAACCGCCGAGGAAGCCGCGTCCCTGGCCCGCGACCACTACGGTGCTGACACCGCCGTGACGCAGGATGAGGATGTGCTGGACACCTGGTTCAGTTCGGCGTTGTGGCCGTTCTCCACCCTGGGCTGGCCGGAGAAAAAGCCTGAGGTTGCACGGTATTATCCTGGCGATGTGCTGGTCACCGGTTTCGATATCATTTTCTTCTGGGTCGCCCGCATGATGATGATGGGCATCCACTTCATGGGCGATGTGCCGTTCAAAACGGTCTACATCCACGGTCTGGTCCGCGACGAAAAGGGCCAGAAAATGTCGAAATCCAAGGGGAATATCATCGATCCGCTGGAGCTGATCGACAGTTTCGGCACGGATGCGTTGCGGTTCACGATCTGCTCGCTGACCGGTCCCGGCCGCGACGTGAAGCTCGGTGCGAGCCGGGTACAGGATTATCGCGGTTTCATCACCAAGCTGTGGAACGCGGCTCGGTTCTGCGAAATGAACGGTGTGGCGATCGATCCCTCGTTCGATCCGGCAGCGGCCAAGTTGCCGCTGACCCGCTGGCTGCTGGACGCCGCCAATGCCGCGGTTGCCGAGGCAACTGCCGCTCTCGAAGCCTATCGCTTCGACGAATACGCCGCAGCCGGCTACCGGTTCGTGTGGAACACCTATTGCGACTGGTTCCTGGAATTCGCCAAGCCGGCTCTGGCGGAGGGTGCCGATCCCGTCGCCGCCACCGAGGTGCGGGCAACCGCCGCGCATGTGCTAGGCATTATCCTTCGCATGCTGCACCCCGCGATCCCCTACGTGACCGAGGAATTATGGGACCGTTTCGGCTACGGCGCCGAATGCAGCCTGATCCGGGAATCCTGGCCGGTCGCGGTGCCCGTGACCGATGCTGCCGCTGCTCGCGCCGAATTGGATTGGGTTGTGCGGCTGATCGGTCTGGTGCGGTCGGTGCGGACCGAAATGAACGTGCCGCCCAGCCAACCCAGCCCTATCCTGCTACGCGACGCCACAGCCGAGACGCTGGCGCGCGCCGAGCGCTGGATCGACGCGATCAAGCGTCTGGCTCGCGCATCCGAAGTACGCGCGCTGGACGGCGATCTGCCGAAAGGATCGGCCCAGGCCGTGCTGGACGAAGCGACGGTGGTGCTGCCGCTGGAAGGGATTATCGACCTGAAGGCGGAACGGACCCGTTTGGGCAAGGATCGCGACAAGGCGGCGGCGGAAGCCCGTAAATTCGAGCAGAAGTTGGCCAATGCCGATTTCATCAAGCGTGCGCCAGAGGAGATCGTCGAGGAAAACCGCGCCCGTGTCACCGCCTATCTGGCCGAAGTCACGCGGTTGGAAGCGGCAATGGCGCGCATCGGATAGGGGACCGCCTGAGCGGCCCCTTTTTCCTGTCATATCAACGGCCGAAACCGCTGACTCTCCCGGTATCATGTAGCAGCCGCCACCAGCCCGAGTTCGCAACCGGGGCCGGCGATCACCACCTCAATGGGCGGAGGTGAGCCGTGAAAATTCATGCGGTAGCGGTCGCGTTAACCCTAATGGGAATAGGTAACTTTGCGATCATTCATCAAAATAAAAATCCCGTACCCGAAGTCATATCGCCAGCAGTAGGAGCAGGAGTGCCCAGCGGTGAACGGGCCTCGGTAGTCAATGACTATGCGATAAAACAGATTGCCATCCTCACCTTTCCTCGCGTCGATGTACAGGAACTCCGGGTGCGGCCCACACGCATTGATTCGGTCGGTTGGGATCGAAAATTCGATCCCAACCTTGGCAAAATCGGCAGAGAACACACGTGTTATCAACATGGGATGATCGGCTCGTTCGGGTCCATCTTCATCCGTTTCGAACATAACCATGGGATCGCCGGACCACATCTGTTCCCGAACACGCTCAATGACGGCGGCGCTCTTGCCGTAGTTGCCGGCGCTATAGGAAATCACCGGGCAGCCGTCGTTATCCCGTTTCAGGTCACTCAATTCGTAGACAAAAATGTAAGGCCGCTCCAGGTCGGTCAGGGCGCGTTCGGCAACATTCACGCTGCGCCGAAGCCAATATCCTTGGTAGAGGAGCGCCCCGAACTGCATGACGGTCGCGACCGCAAGTACGCCAGTCAGCCCAAGAACCCCCCACTGGGTCGCCGAATCGCGGAACTCTTTGGCGGACTCTTGATCGGCTTCCTGTTGGCTGCGTGGGGTGTGTCCTACATCCACAAAGATCGGTCGATCCTTGGTGCCTGTTTGATAGGCGGAGGTGCTTTGGTTTTCACTGCGGGGATGTTCTTGTGGTGGGCCATCCAAATTCCGGCCACCTGGGGTTGGCCGGTCTGAATACCATTGGTCAAGCACTACGACAGAGCAGGTACCCCCTACAGCCGCAGTCATCAACAAAACCATCACCGTCCACGCGATCTTTGCCCACTTCGGCATAACATTCTCCCCGGTAAGGAGGATGCCTTAGAGTCTGTCCGGGATCACTCCCCGATGCGGCCTAGCCGCCTGACCATCATTCGAATCGATGCCAACATTAGGAAAGCCCGTGCCTTTCGTGTGC
>Ga0214180_1000460_pt1 | contig 14579 bp, 14 predicted proteins | sample TroBogEpilimnion_22_FD_153018 | JGI IMG/M metagenome (GOLD analysis project Ga0214180, IMG submission 153018) | Freshwater microbial communities from Trout Bog Lake, WI - 16OCT2007 epilimnion | ecosystem: Environmental > Aquatic > Freshwater > Lake > Epilimnion/Euphotic zone | place: Trout Bog... | reverse complement strand
TGCAATACGCCCCTACGATCTTCACCACAATGTTATCGTTCGCGCGTGGGAATGCTAACAATTATTTGTGTAGATACTTATGCCCAACAGGGATCATTAATTGTGTAGATACCTATAACCCTGAGATACATAAAACCATTTACTTAAGGCTCAGAAAACCCACCTTTAACATCCGAGATGATTTTTTCTAATCGTAATGTTAGAATCAACCAAAATGTGACCAAGAGAGCCAATGGATGTCAACAAATTCTAAAAAAAAACCTAATTCCACGCCTGCCCTAGAATTTAAAAGTAGTAATTTTTCCGTACCCGTCCTTGCCTTATCGGGTGACGACCTAATTACTATAGAGCAACAACTCATAGAGAAAGCAAGCTTAGCTCCTGATTTTTTTAAAAACCTACCTGTCGTTATTGACTTACAAGCATCCAACAAACTTAATTGTGTTATTGATATAGCGGAACTAACCGCTGTTATTAAAAAAGCGGGCTTATTACCTATAGGTATTCGCGGCGGAAACGCACAACAAAATAAACAGGCTTTGGAACTACTCATCCCCGTCTACTCTGTTAATAGCGCAGCAATTACCGACGAACCCCAGAAGCAACAAGCACCTGTCCCAACACCCGAAATAGAAACCCGCGACACCTCAACTATGCTGATAACTCAGCCTATCCGCTCAGGACAACGAATATACGCAACCGGTGACTTAATCATTATGTCTCAAGTAAGTTCTGGCGCAGAAATAATGGCTGAAGGCAATATCCATGTTTACAACACCCTAAGAGGCCGAGCTTCAGCAGGAATCCAAGGCAACAAAGATGCCCGCATCTTTTGTTTTGATTTACAAGCCGAACTCATCTCTGTTGCAGGGAATTATAAAGTCAGCGAAGATATAGATGCATCCATACGTAACAAACCCGTTCAAATCTATTTACAAAACCAAGCATTAATCATTCAAGACCTTTTACAACACCACTAACTAGAGGAACCATTGTGGCAAGAATCATAGTAGTAACATCAGGCAAAGGCGGCGTTGGCAAAACAACAACAAGTGCCGCCATTGCCATGGGGCTTGCAAAAAAAGGCCATAAAACAGCCGTTATAGATTTTGATGTAGGCTTACGCAATCTCGACCTCATTATGGGCTGTGAACGCCGCGTAGTTTATGACTTTGTCAATGTCATTAACGGCGAAGCTACACTCAACCAAGCCTTAATTCGCGATAAGAACTGCAATCAACTTTATATTTTGCCTGCATCACAAACTCGAGACAAAGACGCACTGAGCCAAGAAGGTGTAGGGAAAATTTTGGACGAGCTAAGAAAAGAATTTAAATATATAGTCTGTGATTCTCCAGCAGGTATTGAAAAAGGCGCTCATCTAGCTATGTATTATGCTGACGATGCCTTTATAGTCACCAATCCTGAAGTGTCTTCAGTACGAGACTCCGATAGAATGCTCGGCATTTTATCTAGCAAATCACGTAGAGCAGAACTAAACGAAGAACCCATTAAAGAGTATTTACTACTTTCACGCTACTCACCAGACCGCGTAAAACTAGGTGAAATGCTTAGCGTTGAAGACGTACAAGACATTTTATCCCTGCATTTATTGGGTGTAATTCCAGAATCTAAATCGGTACTCAACGCATCAAACTCAGGCATGCCGGTTATTCTCGACGAAAAAAGCGATGCTGGCCAAGCCTATGCTGATATTGTTGATCGCTATTTAGGTGAAGATAGGCCACATCGCTTTATCGATGAAGATAAAGGCTTCTTTAGGAAACTATTCGGGGGTAAATAATGAGCTTACTGGACTATTTTAAAATATCTAAGGAAAGCACGGCATCATTAGCAAAAGAACGCCTACAAATTCTTGTTGCTCATGAACGCTCTTCACGTAATCAACCTTCTTATCTCCCCCAGATGCAAAAAGAATTATTGGAAGTGATACGAAAGTATATTAATGTAGGTCAAGATGCAATTTCTGTTAGCTTTGAGCAAGATGAAGATCAAGAAACACTAGAATTAAACATAGTACTACCTGATCTTCAGCCTAAAAACACATAACTATTTAGTTTATTTTCATAAAGGTGACTTAACATGTTAAATACAATCGGTGATGCTGCGGGTAAAATTTGGCACTATTTAGATCAAAACGGATCGTCTAGCGTAACAAAAATTACAACTGAAACTGAAATAAGTAAAAATGATATGCAACGTGCTATCGGCTGGTTGCTTAAAGAAGATAAATTAAACATCGAAGTAAAAGGCCGTATAGAAACATTATCTTTAAAATAATGACCTACTTAGCCATCAATTAAATCACAGAAAAGTCAGTAAGCTCTAATCTCCTGCTAACCCAGGAATTAGAACTTACTGGTATGCTAATCATAAGCACATGCTAGTGCCTATTCAGACCATCAAACTTAATAGCACTCATCGTTTCATAAATCATCGTATGAAATGATGTTGATATTCGGCACCCAAATTGAAAAAGTTCCCGCAACTATCTTTTAGAGCTGAAACTAAGGTTGTAAATGTAGTAAACACCTCGACATTTAAAACTAACGCACTTTTCACATCACTACCTTAATTAAAACCACACTCAATCCCTCACTGCCCACAGCTAAGGATTCGAATAACTGTAGGGGCGACAAATTCGCCTTGTATCATTGATAGTTAGGTTAATGGCAGTACCCCTTACATTACGATCGGTCTCTAGATTTCAATCGCTTTCAGAATGTGAAAAAGATGCGATGCAACTTCAATTCAGCATTTTCCTGGTAGAAATAATGCATTTTTACTGGTGTAGATACCTACTCTCCTTGACAAGAGGAAGACTGGAAGTATGTTATAAAAACTGGATTGAAATGATTGACTAAATCAGGTAGAACTTACTGAAACAATTAACAACTACTAAATTGCCCTGCAGAAAACCATTCGTGCATCGCGATAGGAATCCTCTTATACTAGTCCATAAAAATGGCCCAAATCTTAGAGGCTTACCTAAACTCCTGAATAACTTAGTGCGGAGCATCACTCATGCAAGCTCAAAACGGATTTTTCATTAACTTCATACGCCTAGCAGGTCCTTTTTGGAACTCTGAAAATAAAAGCCTAATCCGCAACCAAACACTCGCTCTTTTTTTCCTCACCGCATTACAAATTGGTATTGCTGTTGTCATTACCGAATGGAGCGCTGACCTTTTTAATGCCTTAGAACAGCACTCAATGCAAGGACTGTTTAAGCAAATAGGTCTACTAATACTTATTTTTGCTGCCAGCATGGCCATAACCTATCTACATTTAATTGTTAAACGGCACTTACAAATTAGCTGGCGCGAATGGTTAACAGAGCAAGTGATCGGCCGATGGATGCACAAAGGCCGTCATTATCAACTGCTACATATACATACAATAGAGCACGATAATCCCGATGGCCGTATCGCCGAAGACATACGCATTTCAACAGAAGTCGCTATAGAATATAGCCACTCTATATTTTATAGCGCTCTGTTGTTCATAAGTTTTTCACAAATACTCTGGGCGCATTCAGGCGTCATCAACATTGATTTAGGTCTTTTTACTATCCCCTTTCACGGCTATTTAGTCTGGATAGCTATTATTTATTCAGTCAGCGCCTCTATGTTCGGCTGGTGGGCAGGAAAGCCCTTAACAACAACAACCAATGTCATGCAATCCGCTGAAGCCAATTTTCGCTTTGGTCTTGTAAAGGCAAGAGAAAACTCACAGGCCATTGCTCTGATTCATGGCGAACTAAATGAGCAAAGACGCTTCCATCATCTTTTTTCTTCCATTACTGAAATTTATAATCGCCAAAGTCATGCCTTTGCCAACATTTTGCTATTTAACTCAGGCTACTCTGTGTTATCGATGGCATTTCCTATCTTAGCCGCTGCGCCACGATTTATTTTAGGTAGCATTACCTTAGGCGCTTTAATGCAATCGGCACAAGCCTTTCAACAACTATCGACCGCCATATCATGGCCAGTCAACAATATGGCTGGCATTGCGCAATGGCGAGCATCGGTAGAACGTGTATTAGCTTTAGTTAAAGCACTCGATGACTTAGAACAAGAAATTACCCGTCCTGATCCACAACGCATATTATTAGAAAAACCTGATCAGTCTATACTGCGCTTAAAAAATCTATGTCTATCCAAACTCGATGGCGAAATTATTTTGTGCAATGTTAATGCCGAAATTTATCTAGGTGATCGGGTGCTGATTACTGGCGACACCTTTACATGTGCCAGACTATTTAAAGCCATTGCCGGACTTTGGCCATGGGGATCAGGCTGCATCGAATTGCCTGATAGCGAACCCATGTTCTTCATGCCACCTCGACCTTATTTACCGGATGGTACGCTACATGCCACTATTTGCTATCCAGCGCCCTGCGAAACTTTCAGCTTGGAATCAATTCAAGAAACGTTAAGAATAACAGGATTAACTGAATTAATAGATCAACTAGAAATCTCTGATAATTGGGAAAGCACGCTCACCACCGAACAACAGCAACGTTTAGGCCTAGTGCGCCTATTTCTGTATAAGCCAAAATGGGTGCTCTTACAAGAAGCGTTCGATTCATTAATCATCGAGGATGAAGTTGCGATGTTTGAATTAATTTGCCAGATGCTGCCAAATGCTGCCATATTAACCATCAGCCATCATGCCCAAGTTGCTGCTTTTCATCACAAAACTATAGCCTTGTAAAGCCCAATCTTTATGACACTTCAAACACATCAGCCAGTTACTAAATTAAGAGGCGTTAACCTTGGTGGCTGGCTAGTATTAGAAAAATGGATGACACCGAGCTTATTTGCCGGTCTTAACGCCGAAGATGAAACTTCATACTGCGTAGAACTGGGTGCAAAAGCCATTCCCGCATTGCATGAACATTGGCAAAGTTTTATTACTCGCGAAGACTTTGCTTGGCTAGCAGGCATCGGCATTAATGCTGTGCGAATTCCAATTGGTCATTGGCTTTTTGGCCCTGATTACCCCTACCACCCTAGCTACGGTAATTCTTTACATCCTTATGTTGAAGGTGGCCTTGCTATACTTGATCAAGCGTTTGATTGGGCTGAAGACCTTGGCTTAGTGATAGTCCTCGATTTACATGCCGCCCCTGGTTGCCAAAATGGTTTCGACAACGGCGGCATATTGAATATCTGTGAATGGCATACTAAGCCAGAATATATCGAACACTCGCTCAACGTACTTGAACGCTTATCTGAACGCTACAATAATCGCCCTGCCCTACATGCCATCGAAGTTTTAAACGAACCTCATAGCACACTCGATACCGCACTATTAAAGCAATACACCACAGACGCTTATTTACGCATTCGAAAATATTGTCCAGCAGAGCAGGTCGCCGTGGTTTTTCATGATGGCTTTCGTTCCTTTAGAGAATACAGTAACTTCCTTTGCGAACCTGCCTATTCGAATATTATCCTAGACATACATCGCTACCAGTGCTTTGGTCGTGCCGAACAAGATGCTAATATTTACGATCATATACGCGATGCCGTTATCGATTGGCAACATGAAGCTAACGATATCATTACCGAATTCAACCATGCCGCTTATGTAGGCGAATGGAGTTTAGGCATGGATTATCGTAGTGAATTAGCTTGGTCTAAAGGCCCATTTAATTATCCAAGCAAAGTCATGGATAATTTCCAGACTAACCTTGCCTTTCGTGGTTACGCCGCCGCCCAACTACTCACTTTTGAAAAATATCTAGGTTGGTTCTTTTGGAGTTATAAAACCGAAACCATGCCCGGCTGGAGTTTTAAAGACTGCATAGCGAACGGCTGGTTACCTGACAATTTTAATTGCTAGGTGTCGCGAAGGTTATGTTTTAGAGTTTCCACGCAAGAACGATAACATTGTGGTGAAGATCGTAGGGGCGTATTGCATACGCCCTTATAAAATAAGCCCTATAACATATAGACTTTCAATGTTGGGCGTATGCAATAGCCCCTACGGCAATGTCATTAAGTTAAGGACTGGGGAAAGCAAATAATCTGTAGGGGCTACAAATCCTTAACTTAATGACATTGGCCCCTACGGTGTTTTTTATCGTTTCCACGCCGATAAGAAACTTGTGTAGATACCTATGCACTTAAGGTGGGACATCACGATTTAAGGAATGGAGCTATAAATTTTTTTGTGGGAGCGGCTTTAGGCGCGTAAACGCCGCAAAAGCCGCTCCTACGACAGTTTTTCAAAAAAACACAGGGCGAGCGATTAGTCTTGCTGCTTGTCTCTCATTAAGTTGGTAACGATACATTGAAAATAACTGATTTTTTTAATGGCTTATTACTGAATTGACTATGTTATTTATCAGTTCAATTCGAACGGTTTCTCCGGGCTGAATACCATCACATTCAATGGGCAAAACGATATAGCAATTGGTTGCGCTAGCAGCGCTTAATATATTGGAGCCTTGTTGCCCAGAGGAGGAGACTAGTAATTCGCCGTTAGTGTCTTGGCTAAGTATGCCTCTTTGGTACTCTTGGCGTCCCGGTGATTTTTTGAGTACAGAACTACACTTAGCTACTAATTGTAAGGGTTGTGACATCGGTATACCTGATAGTTGTTCTAGTGCAGGCGTGACGATATGTTGAAAAGTGACGATTACAGCCACAGGGTTGCCTGGTAGGCCAAAGAAATGACAGTCATTAATTTTACCGAAAGCTAAGGGTTTGCCAGGCTTTATGGCAATCTTCCAAAAGTCTACTTTGCCGCATCGTGCTAATACTTCTTTAATAAAGTCAGCGTCACCGACCGAAGCACCGCCGGTACTAATAATAAGGTCATGATTTTTTGCAGCAGCCACTATGCAGTCTTCTAATTGTTGTGGATCATCAGCAATGACACCTAAATCTGTGACTTGGTAGCAAGTATCATTAAGTAAGCCTGTTAACAAATAACGATTGCTGTCGTATATTTTTCCTGATTCTAAAGTTTGACCTAATGCTGTTAATTCGTTGCCAGTAGAAAAGAAGGCTATTTTTACTTTGCGTTTGACGACCACGCTATCAATGCCAGTTGAGGCTAGTAAGCCCAGATCAATGGCCGTTATTTTTTTGTTGGCTGAACAGACTAAATCGCCTTGTTTAATATCTTCGCCTATCTCTCGAATATGTTCTTGGCCTTTGGTCTGGGTAGGCAAAGAAATAATAGATCCATTTATCTTTACTTGTTCTTGCATAATCACAGAATCAGCTTCGGCTGGTAATACCGCGCCGGTATATATGCGCACACATTGACCGGCTTGTAATCTGCCCTGAAAAGGCTGTCCTGCCCACGAACAACCTACTTGCGTTAGGGTAGTTTCCTGCTCTGAAATTAAATCAGTACTAGAAAACGCATAACCATCCATCGCTGAGTTTCGATCGAAGGGGCTATTGATGGCAGAGTAGAGCGGTTCTGCAAGCACTCGACCTAATGCAAGCTTTAAACTAACGATTTCTGTTTCTGTGACTGACTCTATGGCTGCGGCAATACCTGCTAAGGCTTTTGTAATAGAGCTCATCTGGTTTTTTTCTTGGGCACAAACATCTATCATTTCAACCTCAAAAACTGTTTTAAAATAAATTCGACTATCATATTAGGTTGATTAATATCTAATTGGCTGATTCTATCGGGTGTTAATAATTGCGTATCTGAGGCAATGGCGATAATGTTCGGATCATTCGGATACAGCAAAGGTTTATTCATAATCGCTCTGTGTAGTTCGATTTTAGGGAATGCTTCTGATTTAAAGCCTTCAACCAAAATAAGGTCGAGCTCTGCTTGGTCGAATAGCTTTAGTTGATCATCTAATTTTGGCTCTTGTACGCTAGCGAATTCGGTAATGATGGCGCGTCTATGTGAGGAAATTAACATGACGGGCGTGGCGCCTGCCTCGCGTAAGCGAAAACTATCTTTGCCGGGCTGGTCAATTTGAAAGTTATGATGACTATGCTTAATTAAAGCTATACGTAAGCCTTGTTGCTTTAATAGTGGAATTATTTGCGCTAATAGGGTGGTTTTACCTGTGCCACTAAAAGCGGCAAATCCTAGTATGGGAATATAGGCGTGTTGCATCATGGGTTATTTGTTAGCCTGTTGTCGTACCAGCTTTCATTCTAAGGTATTATTGCTCAGGAATCATTAATCTTGGAGAAAACATTGATTCGAATTTATTTAATAATATTGCTGGCTATCATCGTTTTCTTTGCAGTGCGGTCTTTTAAGAAAAAGTCACCTTTAGCATTTACGCGCTACCGAAACATAGTATTGATTAGTTTAACGGGTTTATTGTTAGTTTATTTAACGGCAACGGGGCACTTAAATGGCTTGTTTGCGCTTATTGGGGTAGTCATCGCTTTTATGGTGAGGTTTTTGCCGGCTTTATTGCATTTTGGTCCTCAAGTACATCGTCTATGGCAAAGCTTTACGGGCGGCAAACAGAACACTTCACAATCACAGTATGAAGCCAGTGCTAAAGGCAAGATGTCTGTAGAAGAAGCGTATGAGGTGTTAGGCTTAAAGCTTGGAGCATCAAAAGCTGAAATCATTAGTGCTCATCGAACATTAATACAGAAACTCCATCCTGATCGTGGCGGCTCTGATTATTTGGCTGCTAAAATAAATTTAGCTAAAAAAATCCTGCTGAATCAATAAGTGTTGTTAGCATTTGTAAGTTGGAATAAGTCTTTTCGAGCCTAAGAAGCCGTGAAAGTATTCTTTGTTATTTCCCCTTTTTAACAAAAGGGAATGTCAAAATCATAAAACGTTCAGAGTATTGTAAGCGAGCAAAGTCTTATTCCGGTCTACAAATGATGATTCGTAGGGTGCAATAGGCGATAGTCGTATTGCACCATTTGCTGAGTAAATAAGCGTTGATAGTTATAGTGGCTCTTTAAGAAAGTGCTATATAAAAAATAGCTGATATAAGTCAGTTAATGGTCATCAAATTGCAATACGCAAAACTAGTGTATTAAGTCAGTAGATTGTTTGGTATGATTCACACTGAAGTTTATTTTCTAAGCAAATAAAATCATCCCCCTCAAGAAATCCCAAAATAAAACACTTGTAGCAATAATTTAGCCTGATCTGCTTACCAGCAAAGCTTTATTGTTTTGCTCAATATTCGTAATTACAGCTGGTATCTTGTTGCCAGCAACTCATTTAAGGAGTTATTTATGACCGCAGCGTTACTTAATCTCTCGCAATATTATTATAATGAAAGTCAGTTTAAGTCAGATCATAGTGACGATGAAGATAAGCAACAGATTAAATCTAATAAGAAAGCAGTTAGGCTTAGTCGCTTATGTCACGGTAATAAACTTGATGCTAATCACTTTTATTTAAAAGCCTTAAGTCGTTCAGCTTTACTTACCATAGAAGAAGAAAAAATATATGGTACTAGGGCTCAGAATGGCGATGAAGTTGCAAGAAATATAATGATTGAAGGTAATTTGCGCTTAGTCGTTAATATTTCTCGGCGTTATCTTTATCAAGGTTTGCCGCTATTAGATTTAATAGCGGAGGGTAATATAGGTTTGATTCGTGCGGTTAAGAAATTTAATCCAGAGCTAGGCTATCGCTTTTCAACTTACGCAACTTGTTGGATAAAACAAATGATTGAGCAGGCGATTATGAATCAATCTAGGCCATTTCGTTTGCCAGAAGACGTCTTTAAGGAATTAAAGAAAACACTTAATGCTAAGCGTCATTTATTACAAGAGTATCATTTTGAAGCCAGTGCACAGGATATTGCCAATTATATGAATATTCCGCTAGCGCAGGTCGAAAAGTTGCTTAAGCTCGATCAGCCTTTAGTCTGCTTGGATAATTCAATAAGTGAATCTTTTATGCATGCCGATTGTAAGGGGCAAGATGAGCAATTGCATAATGATCTTATGTATAAAAATCTTATTGACTGTTTATCTGAATTGCCTGACAAGCAGCGTATAGTGATTTGTCGTCGTTATGGTCTTTGCGGTTATGAGCTGGCGACCTTAGCGAAAATAGCCCAAGATTTTTTAGTCAGTAGCGAGCGTGTTAGACATATTCAAGTTTTTGCACTAACAGCATTGAAGAAGCTTCTGCTGGCTAAGGGCTATACTTTAGAGTTGGTTTTATAATGTTACGATCTACTCATAAACCCTTAATTGCTCATGTGTTGTTTCGTTTAGGTACAGGCGGCTTAGAAAATGGCTTGGTTAATTTAATTAACACGCTGCCTGATGATAAGTATCGACATGCTGTTATTTGTATGACCGACTATACTGACTTTCGCAATAGGATTAATAGCGATGCAGTGCAGGTTTATTGCTTGAACAAAAAGCCAGGGCAAGATCTTGGCGTTTATCTGCGCTTGTGGCGTTTATTAAGAGAAATTAAGCCAGACATATTACATACGCGCAATTTATCTGCGCTGGAAGCCCAGTTGCCCGGCTTGCTGGCGGGTGTCAAATGTCGTGTTCATGGTGAACACGGGCGAGATATAGATGATATCGATGGCACTCATTGGCGCTACGTTTTATTAAGGCGTTGTTTTAGGCCATTTGTGCAGCGGTATATCCCTATGTCTAAAGACTTAGAAAACTGGTTGCTTAAACAGATCAAGGTGCAAGAAAGGAAGATTACTCAAGTTTACAATGGTGTAGATCTTAATCGATTTAAAGTGAATGAGGCTAAGCCTTTATCGTTATTGCCGATTGAGTTTCGTGATTCAGGGTTGTTGTTGATAGGAACTGTTGGACGGTTGGATCCGGTAAAAGATCAGATAACTTTAGTACAGGCTTTTGTTTATCTGCTTAAGAATAATCCAGATTTAAGTCGCAATTTAAGGCTGGTGATTGTGGGTGACGGGGTCTTATTGGATGCCCTGCAAAAATTAGTTCGAGAAGCTGATATAGACCATTTGGTTTGGTTTGCTGGCGAAAGGCATGATGTAGCTGATATTATGCAGACTTTGGATTTGTTTGTACTACCCTCTATAAACGAAGGCATATCGAATACTATACTTGAAGCGATGGCCTGTGCTTTGGCTGTTGTTGCTACTAAAGTGGGTGGAAATTCGGAGTTAGTGGTCGAAGGTCATACGGGTTATTTAGTCGCAAAGCAAGACCCCGTCGCTATGGCAGCAGCTTTTGAACGTTATCTGCTTCGGCCTGAGCTTTTGGTTTTACATGGTCAGCTTGGGCGTGAAAGGGTGGTATCAAAGTTTAGTTTGACTAGAATGATGGCTGATTATAGAGCTATTTATGATAAATTATTGCTGGAATGTGTTTTAAATTAACGGTAACAAGATGACGATTAAAAAAACAGCCTTAAACAAAGATAAGCTTAATCAGATTGTGACGGACGCAAGACGTAATCAGGAGTTACGAGAGCAATCTTATCGAGGTCAAGCACTTAAGTTGTATCCGTGGATCTGTGGTCGATGTACGCGTGAATTTACGCATACTAATTTGACCGAATTAACAGTCCATCATAAAAATCATAACCACGATGATAATCCCTCTGATGGCAGTAATTGGGAGCTCTTATGTCTTTATTGTCATGATAACGAGCATTCACGCTACGAAGAAACCCGTTTTGGTGGCTCAAAGTCTTCGGTATCGAATACGCCGACCGCCAGTCATAATCCTTTTGCAGATTTGAAGAACTTATTGAATAGTAAGAAATAAGGTGAAAGGCTAAAGGTGAAAGGTGAAAGGTGAAAGGCTAAATGTTTTTTTATATTGGGCTAGCGATGTAAGTTTTGGTGTTAGGTATCAAAGTCATTTTTCTCTCGTTTGCCGCGACTAGCACCGTAGGTTTTGTTGGGATTAGCCCTTATAAAAGCTTGGGTATCTAAGCAAGTTTTGTAGGTTGGGTTAGCGATAGCGTAACCCAACAATTCGTAATCTATTGTGTCGGGTTACGCTATCGCTAACCCGAACTACGTGGAAATTTACCTAGTTTATACGGTTATGCAGGTGCTAAGTGTCAATAAGTAAATGTCGATCGTAATCTAGAGGCGGTTCGTGATGTAGGGACAGGTCGCTAGCTGTCCCTACGGCGTCAAATGTACCGATAATGTGATATTTTTTAATCCGTGTTAAATGGCTGCGTAAAATTAGTTTAATTGAGAGGTGCTAAGCTTCGCCTTTCGCCTTTAGTCTGTGTTTAAGAAAGTCCTACTTTAAAATGAACGATTAACTTAAACTGTCCTGCCTTAAATTGGCAACCTCACATCATATCTATACCTAGATTGGCTAAAGCGTCTGCTCGTTCGTTACCTGGGTCACCAGAGTGTCCTTTTACCCATTTCCATTCTATGGTGTGTAATGCGATGGCTGCATCGAGTCTGCGCCATAAATCTTCATTTTTGACGGGCGCTCTGGCTGCGGTTTTCCAGCCTCTTTTTTTCCAATTAGGCATCCAGTCAGTAATACCTTTTAGTACGTAGCTAGAATCGCTGTTTAATTGTACTAAGCAAGGTTTTGTTAATGACTCTAAAGCTTGTATGGCGGCCATCAATTCCATGCGGTTATTTGTGGTTAGTTTCTCTCCGCCATAAAGTTCTTTGTTATGGTTTTTATAAGTGAATGATACACCCCAGCCGCCTAAGCCTGGGTTGCCCCGGCAGGCGCCATCGGTATAAATAATAACAGTGTTAGTCATGCTTTTTGCTTGCTGTTGGATTTAATGAATGGATTAAGGATAAGCGAGGGCTGCCGTTTTTTATCGGCGTTAAGGGAATAATATTATAGCGACGTTTTATAGCTTTAATGGCATAAGCTGTAGAAAAAAAACATTGGCTTCTAGTGGCAAGTCGACCTTGTTGAGATTTGACGGTGTCTAGGTTAAATTCCGAAGAAACAGAAACTTCAAAGTTTAATAACTTTAGCCAATCTAAGATTCTTGAGCGGGAAATAAAATGTCCTCCCCATGAGTCGGCCATTTTTTTGTCCCAAAGATATTGGTAGCGCACCCAAATACTCCAAGGGTTGAAGTTGATGATCACTAACAAGCCTTCAGGTTTTAAAATTCGTTCGATTTCTCTCATGGTTTGAAAGCGAAAGCTATCGAATTCCAATAAATGGGGCACGATAATCATATCGACGCTGTCGTTTTGTAAAGGCAGGCTATAGGCTTTGGCTTGTATTTTTAGCGCGTCTTTACTGCTCAGCGCCTTGGCGTCTAAAACGATGTAGTTTTTGTACAAAGTACAATCAACAAATTCATCTTCCCAGCCTAAGCCACCCAGTTGTAGAATAGTTTGTTGGCAACTGACGGTGATAGATCTTCGTATATAATCAATTTCAAGCTCTTTTAAGAGCTTGCCTCTAGGCGTTTGATACCATGCAAATAAGAAATTACGCTTCATTACTACACTCTATTGTGATGTCATAGTTAACGATTATTAATAATAAATGATACAATCTCAACCAATGTTGACAACTATTCCCCTAGGTTAAAGATGAAACGTGTTAATTTTAACAGGTCGATTAACTTTTTATTAATATCGATATCGTTAATTATTACCGGTTGTTCTAATGCACCCAAAGAGCGATTAGGTTTAGATCAAGCAGATGCTAGTAAGCGATCTGCAAATAATGACTATGATTATCAAGCTTCCAACGCATTAAGCAAGCATAAATTCAAAACAGCTTCAACCCATCAAGGTACCGTTTGGGAGCGTTTGCTGTCTTTGTATTCCTTGCCTGATGTCAAACATCCTCGTATTGATCGTGCTGTTTCTTGGTATTTGGAGCATCCAGCCGCACTCGCTATATTGCAGCAACGTGCAGAGCCTTATTTACATCATATACTTGATGAAGTTGAAGCGAATAATATACCCGGTGAATTAGCTTTATTGCCGGTCGTTGAAAGTGCTTTTGTACCGAATGCCTATTCAAAGGCAGATGCTTCGGGTCTTTGGCAGTTTGTGCCGGCTACCGGTAAAGAATTTGGCTTGCAACAAAATGATTGGTATGACGGACGTCGTGATGTTTATGCCTCAACTAAAGCCGCCGCTGTCTATTTAAGACAACTCAATGATAACTTTGATGGTGATTGGTTGCTGGCCTTAGCATCTTATAATTGTGGTCAAGGTCGAGTCAAAAAATCTATAGAAAAGAATGAAGATCTAAGTTTAGCGACTGATTTTTGGTCGCTTGATTTACCTGAAGAAACCGAAGATTATGTGCCGCGATTGTTAGCTATCGCTAAGATATTTGCTAATGCAGATGAATACAAAATCCAATTACAACACATTCCTAATAGACCTTATTTTGAAGTCGTTGACATTAAGTCACCTTTAGATTTGCACAAAGCTGCGCAACTTGCCAATACGCCGTTACATAAATTTTTAAAGCTAAATCCCGGTTTTAATCGTGCGAGCACTGCACCTCAGGGTCCGCATCGTTTGTTAGTGCCTGTAGATCAAGTGCAGACTTTTAAAGATAATTTGGCCATGTTGCCTGATTCGGAACGAGTGGATTTAAGGCAATATGATGAGAAAGTTGCCAGTAATCGAATAACGCCAGTTAATAAGG
>Ga0214180_1000458_pt1 | contig 14633 bp, 15 predicted proteins | sample TroBogEpilimnion_22_FD_153018 | JGI IMG/M metagenome (GOLD analysis project Ga0214180, IMG submission 153018) | Freshwater microbial communities from Trout Bog Lake, WI - 16OCT2007 epilimnion | ecosystem: Environmental > Aquatic > Freshwater > Lake > Epilimnion/Euphotic zone | place: Trout Bog... | reverse complement strand
GGCGGTGCGATCCCGTATTCAAGTAGCTTGCGGTGCCCCTCGGGCGTGATGCGGTCCGGCGACCAGGGCGGCGACAATTCGGTTCGCACACGACAATTCGAAAATCCGGCAGCCAGCACCGCCGCACGAATATCGCCCGCGATGGTCTGTGTCGCCGGGCAACCCAGGAACGTCGGTGTAACGGTCACCTCCACGCCGCCATCCGCAAGGATGACAACGTCGCGCAGCATCCCGAGATCGTCGACCGTCAGCACGGGAATTTCCGGATCTTCCACCCCGGCCGCGGCGGCACGGGCGCGGGCAACGGCGTCTACCACGTCGCGCCGGGGTGGCTGCGCGGCAGGATCTGCATCTCCGCCAGCAGGTGGCCGAGGTGTTCGGTGTGCCGCCCATCCCGCCCGCCGCTTTGCATCCACCCGTCGGCCGGATGCGTCAGCGTCGCGCGTTCCAGCACCGGCTCGACCACGCGCAGCCACGCCGCTCGATCGATCCCAACGGTGAGTTCGCCGGTGTAGGGCCAAAGCGCGTCCACCGCTTTTTGCGACCGGCGGTGCGATTCATCGGTTCCGTCGCCCAGGCGGACCAGCCAGTCGGCGGCGTGACGGATGTGGTAGGCGATTTCAGTGCGTGCCTTGGCGGCGATGCCCGGCAGATCGGGATCGTCGGACGACGCGGCATCGCGCCAGACCAAATCGGCGGCGGCGGCGACTAGCAGCAGCCGAGTAATTGTGAAGGCGAAATCGCCGTTCGGCAGTTCGGCGATCAGCACATTCCGGAACTGGTGGGGGTCGCGGAGGTACGCAAGTTCGTCCTCCGGCAAGCCGGTCGCCTGATACAGCGCCCGCGCCTGCCCGATCAGATCCAGCGCGATGTTGGCGAGCGCCAGTTCCTCCTCCAGCGTCGGCGCATGACCGGTCCATTCGCTGAGGCGGTGGCCGTGGATCAACGCGTCGTCGGCCAGTCCGAGAAGCATGCGGATATGCGGAGTTTCCTGCATGGGGTTACATGTGCCCCACTTCTTCCGGGACCTCGTAGAAGGTGGGGTGGCGATAGATTTTCGATCCCGTCGGCTCGAACATTTCCGCGCGGTCGGCGGGGTCCGAAGCGACGATGGCGTTGGAGGGGACAACCCAGAGCGACAGGCCCTCGCCGCGCCGCGTGTAGACATCGCGGGCCGCTTGCAACGCCATGGTGGCGTCGGCGGCGTGAACGGATCCGACATGTTTGTGCGCCAACCCGTTGCGAGCGCGGACAAACACCTCCCAAAGCGGCGTGTTGGTCATGCGGCTTTCCTTTGCTGCTTCGCGGCATGCGCCAGAGCGGCCTCCCGCACCCAAGCGCCGTCGTCATGCGCCTTCTGCCGCGCGGCGAGGCGTTCGCGGTTGCACGGTCCGTCGCCGGCCAGCACGCGGCGGAATTCCGCCCAATCGATGGCACCGAATTGCCAGTGGCCGGAGGCTGCGTCGAAGCGCAAATCCGGGTCGGGGAAGGTCAGCCCGAGGAAATGCCCCTGCGGCACCGTCGCATCGACGAACTTCTGCCGGAGCGCGTCGTTGGTGAAGCGCTTGATCTTCCAGCGCATGGAGGTGTCGGAGTGCTGGCTGTCCGTATCCGGCGGCCCGAACATCATCAAACACGGCCACCACCAGCGGTTCAGCGCGTCCTGCGCCATCGCCTTCTGCGCCGGCGTGCCGCGCGCCAGCGTCAGCACGATCTCATACCCTTGGCGCTGGTGGAACGACTCCTCCCGGCAGACGCGGATCATCGCTCGGGCGTAGGGGCCGAAGGAACAGCGGCAGAGCGGGATCTGGTTCATGATCGCCGCCCCGTCCACCAGCCAACCGATCGTGCCGATATCGGCCCAGGACAGCGTCGGGTAGTTGAATATGGACGAATATTTCGCTCGGCCGGACAGCAGCTGATCCACCATCTCCTCCCGCGCCACGCCAAGGGTTTCGGCGGCGGCGTAAAGGTAAAGGCCGTGGCCGCCCTCATCCTGCACCTTCGCCAGCAGCGCGGCCTTGCGGCGGAGCGATGGGGCACGCGTGATCCAATTGCCCTCGGGCAGCATGCCGACGACCTCGGAATGCGCGTGCTGGCTGATCTGGCGGATCAGGGTGCGGCGGTAGGCTTCCGGCATCCAGTCGTTGGGCTCGATCCGCTCCTCCGCGTCGATGCGCGCCTGGAAGCGGGCAGCTTCCGGGGAGGTATCGGCGACGGCGGCGTCCTTGGTGTTCAGGGCTTGGCTGTACATGCGGCGATTATGCGCCGGCTAAGGGGATTGGGGGAAGGGGATACACCGTCTGCCGAAGATGTGACCTGGTTCACATTTTCCGGTCGCGCGGATCGCTATACTCCCATTCCGGCCGCTCAACACAAAACGCCGGACTGGAGTACCAATATAGCCATGCCGGTCAGAAAGATTATATTGAAAGGAGCGGGTGTCGAGGTCGAATATACCGTCGGTACCAGCGAGTCGTTCATCGCCCTGATCTACCGGGCCGGCGCCTTCGTGCGCAGTTTCACCCCAATGGAAATACAGACCGACGCGACCGGCCTCGGCCAAATGATATCGGTGTCGCTGCTGCAATCCCCGGACAGCGGCGGCGAGCGCTTCGGCTTTTTCCTGCCCTTCATCAATTTGACCGGACGGCACAGCGCCACTTTCGGAACCGTCGGAATCTACGAGACATTCTCCGGCCCGGATTCCCTGCCGACGCGCCCGTCCGCATGGCGCATGATCGATTTGGCGGGCACAGCGGAAACCGGTGTTCCGGCAATGTGAGCCACGTCACAGCACGCCCCTCAATGCCCCCGTAAACCGAAGCGCGGGCACGGTGTTGGACGTTCCCGACAAAAATGGGGACGAGAAACCATGGCGGCACAAAAATACCGGCTGACCGGTTCGGGTGTTGAGATCGAATATACCATCGCTGGCGACACCGCCCCGCCGATGTTGACCTACCGAGCGGGGGCATTCGTCAAGAATTTCACGGGGACCGAAGTGCAGACAGACCTCAGCGCGCTCGGCCGGCTGGTCACGGTGCCGCTGCTCCGCACGATCGATGTCGGCGGCGAGCACTTCGGCGTATTCCTGCCGATGGCCGAGGTCGCCGTGGGACGCAGCATGACGTTCTCGACCACCGGCATTTACGAAACCTACCCCGGCCCGGATTCCAAACCCGCCGGCACAACCGTCTGGCGCGGCATACCGCTGACCGGAACGGCGGAAAACGCGGACTGATCGGCCCAAGGCTGGCCGTGCGCCGCCAAACATGGGACAAACGGGGCAACCACCGCCAGCCGGAAAGCCCCGCCCATGGATTTCGCCCTCACCGACGCCCAAGCGCAGATCCGCGAACAGGTTCTGCGCATTTGCGCCAAATACGACGACGCCTATTGGCTGGAACGCGACAACACCGCGACCTTCCCGCACGCCTTCTTCGACACCATGGCCGAATCCGGCTGGCTCGGCATCGCCATGCCGGAGGCCTACGGCGGCGCCGGATTGGGCATCACGGAAGCCGCGCTGATGATGCAGGCGGTGGCGGAATCGGGCGCTGCGATGTCCGGCGCATCCGCCATCCATATCAACATCTTCGGCCTGAACCCCGTTGTGGTGTACGGCACCGAGGCGCAAAAGCAGCGCATGCTGCCGCCGTTGATCGGCGGCAAGGACAAGGCCTGCTTCGGCGTGACCGAACCGAACGCCGGGTTGAACACCACCGAGATCACCACCCGCGCCGAACGGCACGGCGACGAGTACCGGGTGTTCGGGACGAAAATCTGGACCTCCACCGCGCAGGTCGCGAACAAGATCCTGCTGCTCGCCCGCACCACGCCTTTGGACAAGATCAAGCGCAAATCGCAGGGCATGACCCTGTTCTACACGGACCTGGATCGGGCGCATGCCGAGGTGCGGCTGATCCATAAAATGGGCCGGCACGCGGTGGATTCGAACATGGTGTTCTTCGACGACATGCGCATTCCGGTCGAGGACCGGGTGGGCGAGGAAGGCGAGGGCTTCAAATACCTGATCCACGGGCTGAACCCGGAACGCATCCTGATCGCCGCCGAGGCCGTCGGCATGGGCCGCTGCGCCATCGATCGCGCCGCCAAATACGCGCGGGAACGGACCGTGTTCGGGCGGTCCATCGGGCAGAACCAGGCCATTCAGCATCCTCTGGCGCGCCTGTGGGCGGAGTTGGAGGCCGCCAATCTGATGGCGTTCAAGGCGGCGTGGCTGTACGACCAGGGCCGCGAGTGCGGGGTCGAGGCGAACGCGGCCAAATATCTGGGCGCCGAAGCCGGGTATCACGCCTGCGAACAAGCGGTGATGACCCATGGCGGCATGGGCTACGCGCAGGAATACCACGTGGAACGCTTGTTCCGGGAAAGCCTGATCCCGCGGATCGCACCGGTCAGCCGGGAGTTGATTCTCAGTTATCTGGCGGAACGGGTTTTGGGGCAGGCGAAGAGTTATTAACGGGGTCGCGGCGGCGCCTTATCGCGGCTGCGCGCGCGGCAGGCTCCAACCATGCCGCATGGCGGCCAACCGCAAACTAATTGCCAGGAACGCCCCCATCGGTGCGGTAAGCGCGTCGGGGATGTCGGCGGCGGCGCCGAATGTCACGATGCAGGCGCCCGCCAGCGCGGCCAGGGCGTAAACCTCTCCGCGCAGCACCATGGGTGTGCGGGCCGTCAGGATGTCGCGGGCGATCCCGCCGCCGATCGCCGTCAGCATGCCGAGCACGGCGGCCATCAACGGCGACAGGCCGGCGTTTAACGCCTTACGTGCGCCGACAACCGCGAACAGGCCGAGGCCGATCGCGTCGGTGACGGCAATCGGCGTGGCGAGGCGAATCAGCGGGCGATGGGCGAAATAACACAGGCCGGCCGCCACGCCGGACACCGCAAGATAATGCCAACTCATCAAGGCCACGGGAGGCGTGGCGCCGATCAACACGTCGCGCAGCACACCGCCGGACACAGCGGCGACGAACGCCAGCACCACCACCCCGAACGGGTCGAGCCGGCGTTGCACGCCGCGCAACCCGCCGCTGAGCGCGAAGACGAACGTCCCCAGGAGGTCGAGCAGATACATCGGTCCTTATTCCCCTCGCTCGGCCTCTGGCGCCAGTTCCGGGTAACGTTTGGCAAGTTCTGCCGGAAAGCCGGCGTTGAGCCACTCGGACAGCCGGTTCAGCGTCCCCATCAGGCGGGACCGGTCGGCTTCGTTCAAGCAGGACAGAATCAGCGCTTCCAGTTCCTGGGTCAGCGGATCGGCTTTGGCGCGCAAAGCACGCCCTTTCGCGGTGATGCGCAGGCGGAATTGTCTTGCATCGGCCTCATTGATCTCGCGCCGGACGAGACCCGCCTTGATCAGCCGGGCCAGGATGCGGGACGTCGCGGACCGCTCGATCTTCGTGGCGGCGGTCAGCCAGGTAAAGGTCGTGTCCGGATTGTCGCCGATCAGGCGCAGCACCCGCAGCTCGTGGATGGTCCGGCCGAACCGCTGGACGAACAGCCGTTCGGCGGCACCGATGGCATCCCCGGCGATCGCGGCCAATTGGTAGGTAAGGCTTGGAACCGGCATCGTACTTCCAGGACCGATCTGTTGCGAACAGAGATAGTCGGCGTGTCCAACGAATACCACCCTGCGCGGGGAACGGCTGGGCGGTGTCATATTGTTGGGCAATGAAATAGTATTGACATGATCCTATATGGCGCGTAAACCCCTCTCGCGGAAGAGATCGCGGCCGTTCAGGCGACCGCGGCACCGAAGGAGCAACCGCCCCGGAAACTCTCAGGTACCCAAACCGCGTACGTTGAAAACTCTGAAAAGCGGAGCATCCGCTCCCGCCGGCGGTGTAAGCGCCCGACCCATTCCGGGCCGGCCGCGATACTCTCAGGCCAATGACAGAGGGGGCCGTCTGCCGTGCGACGCACGGACAGGAGGCCTAATGTCGTCTTCATCGCACGAACGCGTCGCCGTCATCGGCGGCGGTATCACCGGGATCACCACCGCCTACACCCTGCATAAACGCGGCTGTCAGGTCACATTGTTCGACCGCCACCCCTACGCGGCGATGGAAACCTCCTTCGCCAATGGCGGCCAGTTGTCGGCCTCCAACGCCGAAGTCTGGAACAGCTGGTCGACGGTAATGAAGGGGGTAAAATGGATGATCTCCCCCGGCGCGCCGCTGCTGGTGAACCCGAAGCCGTCCTGGCACAAACTGTCGTGGATGGGGGAATTCATCCGGGCAATCCCCGACTACGAGGAAAACACCGTCACCACTGCCCGTTTGGCGATCGAGGCGCGCGCGCATCTGCTGGCCATGGCCGAAGCGGAAGGCATCTCGTTCGACGCCGAACATCGCGGCATCCTGCATTTCTACAAAACCCGCAAAGAATACGAAACGGCGGAGCGTGCCACCGCGTTGCTGGCCAAAGGCGGTCTGCATCGCCGGCCCGTGACGCCCGCGGAAATCCGCGAGATCGAACCGGCATTGCAAGGGGATTTCTTCGGCGGTTTCTACACCGATTCGGATTTCACCGGCGACATCCACAAATTCACCACCGGTCTCGCCGCCGCGTGCGACAGGCTTGGGGTGACCCTGCGTTTCGCTCAGGAGGTAGTCAGTACAACAGCCGGCCCCGACGGCGTCCGCGTCGTCAGCCGCTGCACCGAACCCACCTTGGACGGGTCGGAACATCCCGTGGAAACCAGCGAATTCGACAAGATCGTGATCTGCGGCGGCGTGATGTCGCGCCGCCTGGGCGAAGGTCTGGGCGACCGGGTCAATGTCTATCCGGTCAAGGGCTATTCGATCACCGTCAACCTCGAAGATCTCCGGGATCAGGCGGCGGCACCCTGGGTCAGCCTGCTGGACGACAACACCAAGATCGTCACCAGCCGGCTGGGCGCGACGCGCTTCCGCGTCGCCGGCACGGCCGAGTTCAACGGCTACAACCGCGATATACGCGCGGAACGAATCGCGCCGCTGGTGGCGTGGTGCCGAGCGCATTTTCCCGGCATGAGCACGCGCCATGCGGTGCCCTGGGCCGGTCTGCGCCCGATGATGCCGAACATGATGCCGCGGGTCATGCGGGGCCGTAATCCGCATGTTTTCTACAACACCGGGCACGGCCACCTCGGCTGGACACTGTCGGCCGCCACCGCGGACGCGGTCGGCGCGCTGGTGACGCAACGAGTCAATCACTGAACCGAATAATCTGGGGAGAATAAAGACCATGAGTGCCGCGACATTGACCGTCGTGCGCGAAACCGCGCCCGGAGCCGCCCGCCTGATCGCCGCCTGCACGATCGGCAACGCGCTGGAATTCTACGATTTCGTCATCTTCAGCTTCTTCGCCGGGACGATCGGCGCGCTGTTCTTTCCGGCCCAGGATGCGACGGGGCAATTGCTGCTGTCGTTCGCGACCTACGGGGTCGGGTTCTTTTTGCGTCCGCTGGGCGGCGTCGTGCTGGGGACTTACGCGGATCGCCGGGGACGCAAGTCCGCGACCATTTTGACGTTGTTCCTGATGGCGCTGGGCACCGCGATGATCGGGCTGGCGCCGTCCTACGCCTCGGTCGGCATCGCCGGCCCCGCCGTCGTGGTGCTTGGGCGCCTGATCCAAGGGTTTTCGGCGGGCGGGGAAGTCGGTGCCTCGACCACACTGCTGGCGGAATATGCCCCGCCCTCACGCCGCGGCTTCTTCGGCGCCTGGCAGTTAGCGAGCCAGGGCCTCGCCATTTTGGTCGCGGCCTCCATGGCATACGGTGTCACCAGCGTGCTCCCGCCGGATCAGGTGAAGCTGTGGGGCTGGCGCGTGCCATTCCTCATCGGGGTCCTGATCGTGCCGATCGGCCTGTGGCTGCGTCAGGCGCTGCGGGAAACGCATGCAAATGAGGACGATGCGGCGACCCGCGGTACCAGTTCGCTCGCCGTCGCCTTCCGCGATCATTGGAAGCAGATCGTCGCGGGTGTTGGGCTGATCGTCGGCGGCACGGCGTCCAACGCGATCATTGTCATCTACATGTCCACCTATGCCGTGCGGCAATTGAAAATGCCGCCGACGACGGCGCTGCTGGCAGGCATTACGGCCGGCGCGGTGACGTTGATCGCCGCCCCGATGGCGGGGGCACTGTCGGATCGTCTGGGCCGTAAACGTGTGGCCTGGGTGTCGTACGGGCTGATCGCCGTGCTGATTTATCCCGCCTTTCTGCTGATCAATGCCTCCCCCACGCTGCCGACACTCCTCCTGACAGTGCTGGCGCTCGGAACCCTGAACGCCGGGGGCGGCGCGCCGATCATCATTACGCTGACGGAGATTTTCCCCTCCGCCGTGCGCGCTACCGGCATGTCGCTGGTGTACGCGCTGGGCGTCGCGATTTTCGGCGGGTTCGGTCAGTTCATCGTCACGTGGCTGATCGCCGCGACCGGCAATCCGATGGCGCCTGCTTATTACGTCATCGCATGCTGCGCCGCGACGTTGCTCGCGTTGCGGGCGATCCCCGAAATGTCCGGCAAGACGCTGGTATAGGAAGACCACGGACATGCATCCGATCCCGGAAATTCTGGCGCACGCGGCGGAACTGACCGCCATCCGCCGCGACATCCACGCGCATCCTGAAATCGGCTTTCAGGAACATCGCACCGCCGCGATCGTCGCGGACCGGTTGACCGCTTGGGGTATCGAGACCCATCGCGGCCTCGGCGGCACCGGAGTTGTCGGCGTAATCCGTGGCAACCGTCCCGGACGGAGGATCGGTCTGCGCGCGGACATGGACGCGCTGCCGATGACCGAGGCCACGGGCGCCGCGCATGCCTCAGTCAATCCCGGCGCGTTCCATGGCTGCGGTCACGACGGACACACGACCATGCTGTTGGGTGCGGCTCGGTATCTGGCCTCGACGCGGCAGTTCGCCGGCGATGTCGTACTGATCTTCCAGCCGGCCGAGGAAGGTCTGGGCGGCGCCCGAGCCATGATCGCCGACGGATTGTTCGAGCGGTTTCCCTGCGACGAGATCTATGGTCTGCACAACTGGCCCGGTGCGCGCCTGGGTGAGATCACGGTCAAACCGGGGGTCGCGCTGGCGGCGAGCGATCAGTTCGATATTCGTATTACGGGCATCGGCGCGCATGGCGCGATGCCGCATCAATCCGCCGATCCCGTCATGGCCGCGGCGGCGATCGCGCAAACGCTGCAAACGATTGTCAGCCGGAACGTCGAACCGTCGCGGACGGCGGTTGTGTCGGTCACCATGCTTCAGGCGGGCACCGCTTACAACGTGATCCCCGATACGGCGTTTCTGGGCGGGACGATCCGGACGTTCGACGCCGCGACCCGCGCGCTGGTGACCTCACGTCTGGCGACCATCGCCCAGTCGGTCGCGGTCGCGTTCGGCGTAACGGCGGAGGCGGTTGTGACCCCGCGGTTTCCCGCCGTGGTGAATGGCGAAGTTGAATCGCAGGCGGCGATCGCCATCGCCCGGGTTTTGGTCGGTTCGGAACTCGCGCATATCGTCGATCAACCCGTCAGCGGCAGCGAGGATTTCGCCGAGATGCTCGCGGTGGTGCCGGGGGCGTTCTTGTTCCTTGGGCAGGGAGACGGGCCGGCGCTGCACAATCCGCGCTACGATTTCAACGACGCTGTCACCCCGATCGGTGCGTCCCTGCTGGTTCGGATCGCGGAAAGCAGGACGGGGGCCTAAACCGTGGCACCCCGCCGCTGGCAGTCGATTTTGCGGAGCGGTTGGTTTACCGCCCCACGAACACCGGCCGGCGCTTCTCCATGAACGACCGGGTGGCTTCCTTGAAGTCCTCGCTGGCTTCGGCCTCGCGCTGCATGTGATCCATGCGGACGTAGTCGCGTTCGGCGCGCTCCAGACCCAGCTGGTTGATGAAGTACTTGGACGCGCGCATCGACAGCGGCGCGTTGTTGGCTAGGACTTCGCAGTAGGCGATGGTCTCTTTCTCCAGTTCCTCGGCATCGACCACGCGGTTGATCAGGCCGATGCGCAGCGCCTCATCCGATTTCAACCGCCGAGCCGAGAACATCATGTCCTTCGCCGCGCTCGGGCCGACGACATCGACGAGCTGCTTCAGACCCTCGGGCGCATACGCCACGCCGCGGTGCGCGGCCGGGATGCCGAACTGCGAGTCCGACGACGCAAAGCGCATGTCGGCGTTCAGCGCCATGCCCATGCCGCCGCCCAGGCAGTAGCCGTAGATCATCGCGATCAGCGGCTTTTCCAGATGGATCAGCGCGTGCCGCAGCTTGCCGGGAGCCTCGCGCGCCAGCTTGGCGGCTTCCGGGGTGGAGCGGTGCTTGTTGAAGCTGCTGATGTCGGCGCCGGAGATGAACGCCCGCCGGCCGGCGCCGCGCATCACGACGACCTTGATGGCCGGGTCGGCGGCGAAGGCGTTAATCACCTCCAGCCCGTCCTCGTACATGCCGGGCGAGAGAGCGTTCAGCTTGGATTGGTTGTCGAAAATCAGCCAACCGATGGGGCCGGTCACTTCCGCGCCGATCAGTCCGGATGTCAGGTTCATGGTACTCTGTCCCTTATGTTGCCGGGACTCGCCCCGGTTGCTGTTTCATCTGCCGAAGCCATCCAGGAACCGCGTCAGCAGTCCGCCGATGACATCCACGTTGTAACCGCCCTCTTGCACGATCGCGGCCGGCAATCCAAGCGCCCCGATTGCAGCCCCGGCGCGCGCGAAGCCGTCGGCGGTGACGGACAGGGCGTTCAGGGGTTCGTCCACCGAAGCATCGAAGCCCAAGCTGATCACCAAAGCCTCCGCCCCGAACGCCCGAGCAGCGGCGACGCCGGTTTCCACGGCGTCCACCCAGCCGGTGTCGCCCGTACCGATCGCCAGAGGCAGATTGAGATTGCAGCCGGCCCCGTCACCACCGCCGCGTTCGGTCGCATGCCCCGTGAACCAAGGGTAATACTGGTTCGGATCGCCGTGGATCGAGACGAACAGCACGTCCGGTCTGTTCCAGAAGATGCTCTGCGTGCCATTGCCGTGGTGGCTGTCGATATCCAGGATCGCCACCCGCTCGGCGCCCTTGGCGCGCAGCCGCTCCGCCGCAACCGCCGCGTTGTTCACATAGCAATGACCGCCGGCCCGCGTGCGGTAGGCATGATGTCCGGGCGGGCGAGCCAGCGCGTAGGCGGTCGCGCCACGGGAGGCTTCGTCGGCGGCGGCCGCGGCTCCGGCGGCGGCATGGAAGGCCGCTTCCCAGGTGTGCGGCCCAATCGGGCAGGCGGCATCCACGGCGAACCAGCCGGCCCGACCGGCGATCCCTGCCGGCGGACGGGCGCCGTTGGCCATCATCTCCGGCGAGGGGTGGTGATTCGCCACGATCTCCGGCCCCGCGCCGGGCAATTCCGCCCAGGCGGCGTAACCGTCGCGCAGGAACGCCAGATACTCCGGCTCATGCACCGCCAGCAGCGCGGCGATATCCAGCGGCGGCGGAGCGGTCACGCTCAGGCCCATCCCCTGGCACGCTTCCAGCAACGCCTCCGCTCGGACCGGGATTTCGAAGTTCGGGCGCACATTGCCGCGCGTCAGGAAGAAGGACGGGGCGTGCCGCAGTTGGATAGGGTTCCAAAAGACTTTCACGATGCGGTCTCCGGCCACCAGTCATCCAGGATTTGGTCGGCGGTGTAGATCGTTTCCCGCCGCCGAACGACACCCACGGCCCCCGTCTCGCCGTAGGATTCGAAAGCGCCCGAAACGATACGCAGCGCGGAGACGCTCGCCCGCGGCAGAAGCTCCGGTATCGCGGTCCTAAGCGAGGGGCTGTCATCCAGGAGCAGCGCGATTTCGATCCTGGACCGAGCGACGGTCTCAACCCAACCCGCCCGGGGCTCCGCCGACGGACTATGTTCCAGTTTCAGCAAATGTTCGATGACGGTCGTCATCCTGCTCAGGAGTTCGCGGCGATTGTTGCGTCCCAACGCTTCGATCTCCTCGGCCAGATTATCCCAGTCCAAATCGTCCGAATTGGCCAAGCGTGCCGCCCGCGCGGCGCGGATCGCCTCCGCCTGTTGCATCGTCCAGGCGTAGAAATCGCGTTCGTACAATCCGGTATTCGTCCCATCGGGGGGCATTGTCCGCTCCTTTCCAGCGCCGGGATTCAGCGCGTTCGGACAAATCGTGTCAACGAATCCGTGGCATGGCGGGCATTTCACATGAAATCGCCGCACTTCGCCCGTATATCCAAGTGCATGAGCCTCCCCGCCGCCCTGGTCCCGCTCCGCAATGCCGTGTTCCGCTCCATCTGGCTTGCCAGCGTGGTGGCGTGGCTGGGCACGTGGCTGCAGAACACCGGCGCCGGCTGGCTGATGACCTCGCTGGCGCCCGACCCTTTGATCGTGTCGATGGTGCAGGCGGCGACGATCACCCCGGTCTTCCTCCTGGCGCTGCCCGGCGGCGCTTTGGCCGATATCGTGGACCGGCGGATGTTCCTGATCGGCACGCAGGTCTGGACCTGCCTCGCCGCCGCCCTTTTGGCGATCCTGACTCTGGCCGGCGCCATGACCGCGGGTTGGCTGCTGTTCCTGACCTTCGCCATTGGCATCGGCACCGCCCTGACCGCCCCGGCCTGGAGCGCGGTGGTCCCCGAACTCGTGCCGCGCGAGGATCTGGTGCAGGCCATCGCCCTGAACGGCATCGGCTACAACCTCACCCGAGCGGTCGGCCCGGCGTTGGCCGGGTTCCTGATCCTTCTGGGCGGCACCAGCCTCGCGTTCAGTCTGTATGCGGTGTCGATCACCGCGGTCATCGGGGCGCTGGTGCTGTGGCGGCGCGACAGCCGCCATTTTACGGGATTGCCACGGGAGCATTTCCTGTCGGCGATGCGCGCCGGGGTGCGGTTCGTCCGCAATACCCCGGCCATACGAGCGGCGATGATGCGGACGATCGCTTACTCGCTGCCCTGTGCGGCGCCCTGGGGGTTGCTGCCGTTGTTCGTGCGGCAGGAACTGGGGTTGGGCGCCGGGATGTACGGCGTGCTCCTCGGGATGATGGGCATCGGCGGCGTCGCCTCCGGCATGTTGCTGCCATTGGCGCGCAAGCGGTTCAGCCGAGGGCGCACGGTGCTGGTCTGCTCCTTGTCCTCCTGCGCCGGGATGGCGTTGCTGTCCTTCGCGCATCACTGGGCCGTCGCGGCCTTCGGGATGCTGTTGTTCGGGATCGGCTGGACGGCCGCCTACGCGACCATGCAGGCCGCCGCGCAACTCGCCTGCCCGCCTTGGGTGCGGGCGCGGTCCTTGTCGATCTATCAGCTCGCGCAGAACGGTGCGTTGGTCATCGGGTCCTTCGGTTGGGGTTGGCTTGCGGGGCATATCGGGATGGCCGTCACGTTGGCGATCGCCGCTGGAACCGGCGTGGGGTTGGCCGTCGTGGCGTTGGGCTTCGGGATCGAACCGCCCGCGCCCATCGCCCCCGCCGCCGTTGCCGCCGACATGCTGACCCCCGAAGCGGCCGCAGCCGAACTGGTGCCAGTGCTGCGCAACGCCGCCGGCAGGGTGATGGAAACCGCGTATTACCGGGTCCACCCCGGAGAGCGCGACGCCTTCATGGCGATCATGCGGGAACTGCGCCTGCTGCGCGGACGCACCGGGGCGCAGTTCTGGCAGTTGTATGAGGACGTGGCCCACCCCGAAGGCTGGGTGGAGCTCTGGTCGATGGAAAGCTGGACCGACCACCTGCGGGAATCCGGCCGCCTGTCCGACTCCGACCGGGAACTGCTGGCGCGCGCCACCGCATTCCAACACGAAGGCGAACGGCCGCGCCGATTCCTGGCGGTCGATCCGTAGCCGTTACGCCGTCTTCACGTCCCGCACAAACTGCGTCACCGCGCCGTTCAACTCCTCCGCCTGCCGGGTCAACACGCCGGCGGCCCCCAGAACTTCATTCGCCGCGCTGCGCGTATTGTCGGCTCCTTGCCCCACGCCGGCGATATTCGTGGTGACGGACAGAGTTCCCGCCGAGGCCTGCTGGACGTTGCGGGCGATTTCCCGCGTCGCCGCGCCTTGTTCCTCCACAGCCGCGGCGATGGCGGCGGCGATCTCGCTGACTTCGCCGATCGTCATCCCGATACCCTGGATCGACGCCACCGCCTCCTGCGTCGAGGATTGGATCTGGGCGATCTGGCGTCCGATGTCCTCGGTCGCTTTGGCCGTTTGGGTCGCCAGACTTTTCACCTCGCTGGCCACAACCGCGAAACCCTTGCCGGCATCGCCCGCGCGGGCCGCCTCGATCGTGGCGTTCAGCGCCAGCAGATTGGTCTGGCCAGCGATGTTGCTGATCAGCCCGACAACCTCGCCGATTTTCTGCGCGCCTTCCGCCAGCGCGCGCACCACGGTATCGGTGTGCTTCGAATCCTCCACCGCCTTGCCGGCGACCTTGGCGGATTGCGCCACCTGCCGGGCAATCTCACCGATCGACGCCGCCAGCTCTTCGGCCGCGCTGGCGACGGTCTGCACGTTAGCGCTGGCTTCCTCGGCTGCCGACGCAACATTGGCCGCCTGCTGCGTCGTTTCGCCCGCCGTACCGGTCATCGATTGCGCGGTGGTCTGCAATTGGCTGGCGGCAGAGGCCACCAGGCCG
>Ga0214180_1000443_pt1 | contig 14923 bp, 10 predicted proteins | sample TroBogEpilimnion_22_FD_153018 | JGI IMG/M metagenome (GOLD analysis project Ga0214180, IMG submission 153018) | Freshwater microbial communities from Trout Bog Lake, WI - 16OCT2007 epilimnion | ecosystem: Environmental > Aquatic > Freshwater > Lake > Epilimnion/Euphotic zone | place: Trout Bog... | reverse complement strand
AACAGGCTCCGGCGGGATGTCGGACGTACGGCGGGGATCAGTTCGGGGTTGGTCTCCGGTTCGAACAGCCGGATTACCGCGTCGAGATTGGCCAAGTCCCGCTTGTTCGCCGCCAACACCCGTTCGGCCTTCGCGATCTCACCGGCCAACCGGGCGCGCTTGTCGCGAATCTGGATGACTGCGTAGTAGGTTCCCATGCCGAAGATGGTAGCCGGATCAGGGGCTTACGTCTTGCCCGGCGTGGTGGCGGCTGCTACATAATACCGGACTCTCCCCCGTCATGGTCGGGCTTGACATCCTCGGACTTGATCCGAGGACCACCTCCTGCGGCCGGAGGGGCGAAAAGGCGCACAGCCGTTGCGCCGCTGCCCCATTGGCCTGAGGTGGTCGGGTCAAGCCCGACCATGACGGGAGTGGGTCAGTCGTGGGGGCGGCTGGTATCAGTAAGGCCGGTCGCCAGCCACCGTCACCCGGAAGCCGGACCGCGTGTTCGGCCAGTAATCCCACATCGCGCGATGCTGCACGCAGCGGTTATCCCAGAACGCCACAGAATTCTCCTGCCAGCGGAACCGGCACTGGAACAGCGGATTTTCCGAGTGCGTGTAGAGGTAATTCAGGATCGCGTAGCTCTCGTCCCGCGGCACACCGATAATGCGGCGGGTGAAGCCGCGGTTCACATACAGCGCCTTCTTGCCGGTCACCGGATGCGTCCGCACGATCGGATGTTCCGCTTTCGGATATTCCGCCTTATCGGCCATCCCGAAATTCTTGTAGGTGCCGCGATAGTTTTCCTCCCCGTCGTGCAGGGCGGTCATGCCTTCGAGGTAGGATTTCATCTTGTCCGACAGTGCCTCGTACGCGGCATACATGCTGGAGAACAGCGTGTCGCCGCCCTTGGGCGGGCAGGTCTTGATATACAGAATGCTGCCCATCGGCGGTTCCGGATCGCACGACACATCGCTGTGCCAGCCTTCGCCGTTGGCGCGTGGGCTGTTCTTGTCGGCATGGATGATCATCAGTTCGTCGTGGCCGGGCGCGTGCGGCGCGGCGGGGTGGATATGCAGTTCCCCGAAATTGCGGCCGAACGCCAGATGCTGTTCCGGCGTCATGTCCTGATCGCGGAAGAAAATGACTGAGTTTTCCGCCAGCGCGCGATGGATTTCGTCCATCTGCCGGTTGGAAATCGCCCCCGCCAAATTCACCCCGGCGATTTCCGCGCCAATGATCGGCGTCAGCTTATCGACGGCAATCGTCTCGTACGGCGCCGATTCATCCGCCACATGCTTGTAGCGGGGGCCGTTGTTGCCACGCATCGGGTCCATCATGCTCTGAGTCCTCCTTTAACCGCGTTGCACGTTGGCGCTGCGCACGGGAATGCCGGTCTGCTCGTAACAAACCTGCGCGAACGCCGCGACGCCTTCCTCAATGACCTTCTTGCTCGGCATCGCGAAGCACAGCCGCAAATGCGAGGTCGAATTATCCGGGCTGACCGCCCAAGCCGGGCCTTCGTTGAAGACGATACCCCGTTCCGCCGCCGGTTTCAGCAATTTCCGTGTGTCGATGCCGTCCGGCAGCTTGATCCACAGGAAAATGCCGCCCTTGGGCTGCCAGCATTCGGCCGAGGCGCCGAATTCGCGCTCCACCGCTTCGACCATCGTTTTCAGCTTGTCGTGCAGCACGCCATTCAGATGGGTCAGATGCTTGTCGAAATTCTTCGAGAAATACTCGGCCACCACCATCTGATCCAGCGCGCCCGTGCCGCTGTCGCCCTTCAACGGCAACAGCCGGCGCATGATTTCCCATTCCGCGATCACGTATCCGAGCCGCAGCGCCGGCGCCAGGGATTTGGAAAACGAGCCGAGGTGAATGACGCAGCCAGGGTCCAGCGCATACAATGCCGGCGGCGCCTCGATCCCGCCCCACAGGAGATCGGCGTAACACTCGTCCTCGAAAATCGCGACATTGTATTCGCGCGCCAGCGCGATCAGCGCCAGACGGCGATCCAGCGGCAGGATGGAGGCTGTCGGGTTCTGAATCGTCGGGATCGTGTAGATGAATTTCGGCGTAATGCCTTTGGCCTTCAGCGCCGCCAACTGCGCCGCCAAGGCCTCGATGACGATGCCGTCCTCGTCGAGCTTCATCCCCTCCACCTTCGCGCCGATCTTGCGGAAGCGGTTGATGGCGCCCTGGTAGCAGTATTCCTCGCACAGCACGGTGTCGCCGGGGTTGACCAGCAGCTTGCTGATCATGTCCAGGCCTTGGCCGGAGCCGGTGGTAATCAGGACATCATCTGCGCCGACCTTGAAGCCGCGATGCGAATTGGCCTTGTCGGCGACGAACTGGCGCAGGCCGGGATAGCCCTGCGGCCCGAGGCCGAGGTTGTAGATCGCCAGCTTGGAACCTTCGCGCCGCAAGACGGATGCGGCGGCTTCGACCAGCCCCTCGATGGGGATTTCCTCGGGGTCGTTGTTGCCGCCGACGAAATAGTACGGCGGGAACGGCGCCCATTTGCCGGCCGGATCGGGCAGGCCGTCGCTGTAGAGCTTGCTGTAGTCGAACGCCATGGTCGGTTCCCTCCGGTCTGATTGGACCGGAGGTTAGCGCGTTTGGCGGGGTGTGCCAGCCCCTCTTGTTACCCCCGCCGCACGCCGGTGAACTGGATCAGGCCTTTCAGCATCCCGGTCAGATTGCTCTTGAACGCCGTCGGCTGGAGATAGGACCCCAGCGGCAAATAGGGCACGTCGCTCAGCGCCTGGGCCTGGATTTCGCGCGCGAGCGACGCCTGCCCGGCCTTGTCCTCGGTGGCGAGAAAAGCATCGCGCAGCGCTTCCAATTTCGGCAATTCCGGCCACCCGTTATAGGCACCGTTGCCGTTGCCACGCAGCAATTGGGCGGTGGCTGGCGTGCTCATGTCCAGACCGCTGGTAAATGCGGCAAACATGTTCCAGCCACCCTGATCCAGCGGCTTGTGGCTGACGGACCGCTGCACCGCCGTACCCCAGTCGGTCGAGATTTCGTCCACATTCATGCCGATCTTGCGCAGCATATCGGACCCGACCTGCGCGATCGCGGCGATGCGCGGCACGTCGGTGGGGGAGAGGTAAACCACCCGTTCCCCTTTATACCCCGCCTTTTCCAAATCGCGTTTGATGTCGGCCACCGTGGCGGTGCCCGACAAAGCGTCCATCCCCGCGTCGTTCGCCAGCGCCGACCCGCGCGGGAAGATACCGCAATGGTCGTCGAAGGTGCCGCCGGCCCCGACCACCGCATCCATGAAACTGTTCTGATTCACCGCTTTCAGCACCGCTCGGCGGATCGCGGGATTGTCGAACGGCGGGTAGAGGAAATTGAAGCGTAGGAAGCCGATCAGCCCTTTGGTTTCCATGACCTCCAGCGTCAGGCCGTGTTTTTTCCGCAGCGTGGGGACAAGGTCCATCAAAGGTTGCTCGACCCAATCGACCTCCCCCGATTCCAGGGCGGCGACCTGGGTCGCGGGGTCCGGGGTGGTCAGCCACTCGACGCGATCGAAATACGCGATGCGCGGGCCGGCGCAGAAGCTGGCGGTGCCGGACGGACGCGGCTGATATTGCGCGAATTTCGCGTAGATGTTGCGCGCACCGGGCACCCGTTCGGCGGCGAGGTAGCGGAACGGCCCGCTGCCAACGATCTCGGTGAGTTTCACGTTGGCGGGCGTGTTCGCCAACCGCTCCGGCATGATCGCGGCCATGGTGTTGGTCGGGTGCGCCAGCGCATCGGGCAGCAGATGGAAGCGGCGTTTCAGGCGGAATTTTATCTGTTTGTCGGTGGGGGCGCTGACTTCGTCGGTCGCGGCGGCCAGGGCTTGGCCAAAAGCGTCGTTGACCCACCAGCGCTTGATGCTGGCCACCGCGTCGCGTGCCAGAACCGGGGTGCCGTCATGAAAGCGCAGTCCGTCCCGCAGCGTGAGCGTCCAGGTCAAGCCGTCGGGTTCGGTCGTATAGCCCTCCAGCATTTGCGGCTGCGCGACGCCGTTTTCGTCCATCGAAAACAGGGTCTCGAAGACCATCAGCACGTGATTGCGGGTGATGAAGGCGCTGACGGTGGGGTCGAGCAGCGCCAGATCGGCGTAAGGGATGAATTTCAGCGTGGTCGCTGCCTCCGCCCTGACGAGGGCGGGTCGCATCAAGGCGGCGGTTGCCGCCAGGCCGGAGGTCAGAATGCCGCGTCGTCGCATTACCATTCTCCAATGTTGCCGAACATGCCAAGCAATTCCTGAGCCACGGGTTCCGGCTTGGAAGAATGGCGCCGGTGCCGCAGACTGGGCGGACGCATGAAGGACACCGCCGCATGATTCCGCCCCGCGAAAAGCTGACGATCTGCTTCGCCCACGCCGCGTACCAGATGAAAACCTGCTTCGACGCCCTGAACACCGGCATCGCCAGTTTCGAGGTGCGGGATCGCGCGGAACTGGATCGCCGAGCGTATGAGGCCGATGTGATCGTGGCGTCCGGCATGTGGCACAACGGGCTGATCGAAACCGCGTCGCGGCTGAGTTTCATCCAGTCCATCAGCTCCGGCACCGACCAATACGACAAGCCGGCTCTGGCCGCGCGCGGCATCCGGCTGGCGAGCGCCGCCGGGGTGAACGCGCGTGCTGTCGCCGAACACGCGATCGGCCTGATCCTGGCGATGGCGCGGCGGCTGCCCGAGGCGCGGGACAATCAGGCGCAGCGCGTTTGGCGCGGCATGATCGGGGATCTGACGCAGCGGGAGGACGAGCTTGGCGGCAAAACTCTCTTGATTGTCGGCCTCGGCCGTATCGGCGGCCGGTTGGCACGCTTGGCGAAGGCGTTCGACATGAACGTCATCGGCTTCCGCCGCGATCCGGCCGCGGGGGCGGGCGACGCCGACTCGGTGCATGGCTTGGGAGCGTTGGCCGAACATCTGCCGAAAGCGGATTTCGTGGCGCTGACGTGCCCGCTAACCCCGGAAACGCGCCACGTCATCGATGCCGCCGCGCTCGGGCGCATGAAGCGGTCGGCTTATCTGGTGAACGTCGCCCGCGGAGGCTGCGTGGATGAGGCGGCGCTGATCGCGGCGCTTCAGGCCGGCGCTATCGCGGGCGCGGCGTTGGATTGCACCGACCCCGAGCCTCCGGCTGGGGAATCGCCGTTATGGGCAATGCCGAACGTGCTGATCACCCCGCACACCGGCGGGGAGACCACGCAGTACGAGAACAACGTCAACGCCATCCTGATGGAAAACCTGGAGCGCCTGTGGCGGGGCGAGACCGCCTTGCGCAACCAGATCGTCTGATCAGGCGAGGCCCAGCGCCTTCTTCATCGCCCGCAGATTGCCGCGCAGGCTGCGTGTGTAGCGGGCGGTGATGTCCTCGTCGGTCAGGCCCTCGGACGGGTCCAGGTGCACGATCAGCGTGATGCGGGTGTTGTTCGCATCCAGCGGAATGGCCGCGACGGTGGACCGGTAGGTCGCCATCTCCGGCCGGGCGAGCATGGTGTAGGTGTAGGAGTATTGCGATTGGGCGGCGAGGAGCTCGCGGACGACGCGGCCCTCCGGCATGTTCAGGGTGCGGACTTTGCCTTCGGGCGTGTCCTCGACGGATTCCTTTTCGACCAGCACGGCCCATTTGCGGATGCCGGCGAAGTCGCCGATCGTGCCCCAGACTTTATCGACGGGGAGGTTGACGTCTTCGAAAGTGGATACGTCGGCCATGGCGGGGTTTCCTTCCGTTTGTTGGGCGGGAGTTTGGCGTGGGGCGGCGGGGGAGGCAAATTCCGGTTGCCCCGGCGGGGGCGGCGCGCCATCTTCCTTTGTGTAGGGAGACCATAGTTATGATCCGTTTGCCCGACCCGAAGTCTCATGTCCTCGCCCGTCGCGACGCCATCGCCGCCGGGTTGCGCGCGCTGCTGCCAGAGAGCGGCTTGATCTCCGACCCGCTGCTGTTGAAGCCGTATGAGACCGATGGGTTGTCGGCCTACCGGCAGATGCCGCTGGCGGTGGCGCTGCCGGAAACCACCGAACAGGTGGCCGACGTGCTGCGGTATTGCCACCAAAACGGGGTGCGGGTGGTGCCTCGGGGCGCCGGGACGTCGCTGTCCGGAGGTGCGTTGCCGATGGAGGACGCCGTTGTCGTCGGGTTGATGCGGATGAACCGCATCCTGGACATCGACTACGCCGACCGGGTCGCGACGGTGCAGGCCGGCGTGACCAATATCGGCATCACCAATGCCGTCGCCGGCAACGGCTTCTTCTACGCGCCCGATCCGTCGTCGCAGTTGGCGTGTATGATCGGCGGCAACGTCAACATGAACTCCGGCGGGGCGCACTGCCTGAAATACGGTGTAACGGCCAACAATCTGCTCGGCCTGAAGATCGTCACCATCGACGGCGAAATCCTGGACATCGGCGGTGCCCACCTCGACGCCGCCGGCTACGACTGGCTCGGGTTGCTGACCGGGTCCGAGGGGATGCTGGCGATCGTGACCGAGGTGCAGGTGCGCATTCTCCGCTCCCCCGAAGGCGCGCGAGCGATGTTGGCGGCATTCTCATCCAACGAAATCGCCGGCCAGTGCGTCGATGCCATCATCGGGTCGGGCATCATTCCGGTGGCGTTGGAATTCATGGACCGCCCTGCCATCCATGCTTGCGAGGCCTTCGCCCATGCCGGCTACCCGCTGGACGCGGAAGCCATGCTGATTATCGAGGTCGAAGGATCGGTCGCCGAACAGGACGACCTGCTCGGGCGGTTGAAAGAGATTTGCCAGCGGTTCGATCCGCTCGGCCTGAAAGTGTCCCAATCGGCGGAGGAATCGGCGGCGATCTGGAAAGGCCGCAAAGGCGCGTTCGGCGCGATCGGGCGGATCAGCCCGGATTATCTGTGCATGGACGGGACGATCCCGACATCGCAGTTGCCGTATGTGCTGCGGCGGATCGGAGAAATGTCGGATGCCTTCGGGTTGAAGGTGGCGAACATCTTCCATGCCGGGGATGGCAATTTGCACCCGCTGATCATGTTCGACGCGAACGATCCCGCGAGTTTCCACAAAGCCGAGACGTTCGGGGCGGATATTCTGAAGCTATGCGTGGAGGTCGGCGGGTGCCTGACCGGGGAGCATGGGGTCGGTGTGGAGAAGCGGGATTTGATGCCGGTGCAGTTCGCCGAGCACGAGCTGGCGCTGCAGCGGGGGATCAAGTCGGCGTTCGATCCGGAGTGGTTGTTGAATCCGAGTAAGGTGTTTCCGTTGGTGGAGGGGGAAGACGCGAGGGTCGCGGCTTGAACCGCACCCCTCCGAACCGATTAGAACGCGACAGCCATCTGTAGGTCATACAGACTTTTGGGTATGACAGGGCCACTACGCCCATGGCGGCGCTCTTCCGTCAGACCTCACTCCCGGGGCATTACGCGATCCGGCGATCGTCTCGTTTGGGACGTAGGGGTGCGGGTATGGGGCAATACGTTCGCACCCGAACCACCGAGGGTTGCATAAAATTTCGTAACGTATAGAGTTGTCTGGCGATCCGAACCGCAACCCGACCCGCGCGGTTCCTGAATGGTTACCGTATAGACAGGGGAGATAGTGAAATGTCGTTCGCCGAACTTGCCTTTCCCTCCGAATCCGTTGGACGGGGTCTACATTATTCGAGGTTGCTCGTTGTCGACGATCAGCCGAGCATTACACGGATTGTTTCCCGTGTGGCCGAGACCTGCGGATATGAAGTCCGCGTGGTGAACAATCCCATCGAAGCGGTCGCCGCATTTTTAGATTTTCGCCCGGACGTCTTACTTATCGACCTGATCATGCCGCAGATGGACGGTTTGGATGTGCTGTCCAGAATATTATCGTGGGACCCGGACATTATGGTGATATTGACGACCGGTTACGGTAGTGTCCATCTGAACGATGCAACTGCGATTTCGGCGGTATTCCGTCCCGGCAAGCTGAAATGGTTACGCAAGCCATTTCGGACAGCAGCGCTGCGGAGCGCCTTGACAGAATTTACCGACGACGATTGATCTCGATCGATTGGTTTGCGGCAATCCGAGGTAACCGGTTGGCCGACCGGGCACCGGTAGAAAAAATGGTACGCGCTTCCTCGATCCGGAATCCCCAGACTATGCGCGCCTTGCGCACAAATCGACCATCGATGCAACGGAAGGTCTGCCCACTTGCAACGACCGAGCCTGACTGCTGCCGCGCCTGTCCTGTCGTTGCGCATGGGGTGGCCGATTATCATGATTTGCGTTTGGGCGGGAGCTATCATTGCGTTTTACTGCCGGGAGATTAAGGAGCCGGCTCTGATGTTGGCTTCTTCGTTGTCGATGGTTGCCTTCGCGACGATAATTTTGGCGGAGGCCCGACGATCGGACCGTAGCCGGGCGACGGCCGACATACTGTGGCAACTGCTGGAGCGGTTGCCAGTCAATTTGCAGGTCAAGGATATAGATGGCTGTTACATCTGGTTCAACGAATCCTTCGGCAGATCCCGTCGGGAAAACGGCATCGATCCCACCTCGTTGATTGGCAAGACAATCTTCGATGTCGCTTCGGCCGCCTTGGCGACCGCCGTAGCGCACCAAGATGCCGAGGCAATGGCAACCGCCTGTCCAACCATGCCTCTAGAGCAAATTTTCCACGGACAGGATGGGCGGCCGAACTCGGTCGTCTCGGTCAGAAAAATTCCTCTTTCCAGAAAAGGCCGGAACATATATTTGGCAACGATTTCGACCGACAGCGAACAATGGCGGACAGAGCAGGCCCGTCATGAAGATGTTCGCAGATTGCTGGAGATCGCGATGGACGAGGCGCCCACTACCATTCAGGTGGTCGATCGGGACATGCGGCTATGCTGGTCCAATCGGAGCTTCCGGCAATATTTCGATATACAAGGCGATCTTATCGCTGGCATGCCGCTTTCTAAGATACCGCGGTCTTCGCGCTTCGCGGATCGCACGATAGAGGTCAACCAGCGAATCTTCGACACGGGTGTTGCCCCGGACGAATTCGAGCAATGGTTGACTCCCACGGCCTCGCTTCCGGAAACCTGTTTGTTGGTTCGCAAGATTCCGATAAGGGATGCATCCGGCGCGGTCTCCCGGATCTTGACGATCGGGACCGATATCACAGCGCTGAACGCGGCGCATAAGCAGGCAGAGACGGCCCATAATTTTCTGACCAGCATCTTGAAGCATTCTCCCATCGGCATTCAAGCCAAGAATACCCATTTGGCCATCGTTTGGGCGAACGACTTGTTCGGAAAGGCGGTCGGAAGGTCGACGGAAGAATTGATCGGGAAAAGGTTAACCGACCTCGAATTGCCGCCCGATGCCGTCATACGCACCGACAACATCGATCGAACTGTATTGACAGAAAAAAAGACGATCCAATTCATGGAACGGTGGGACGTCGATAATGAATTCCGCCATATCCTGACCATCAAAACACCAGTGATAAATTCGGAGGGGAATGCAACCCATGTGGTGACGTTCGGCGTCGATCTCAGCACCGAGTATCGCTTGCGGGACGAAATCGAGCAGACACGGTCCCAACTTCAGTTCATTCTCGACAATGTGCCTGTAGGGATTGCATTGAAAAACCTCGACGGTCGCTACCGGTGGGCCAATCGCGCGTTCGAAAACCAGTTCGGTGTTTCCGCGGATGCCATGAGCGGCCGAAGCGGCGATGAAATATTCGCCGCGCGGCCGGGGTGGAAGGTTTTTCTCGACGGCGATCGAGACATCTTATCCGGCGTGGAGGGAAGCACGTCTACCGATATCGAAACCGACAGCTCCGACCAGACGCGATTGGTCTATTCAGTTCGACAAACAGCATTCCGTACCGACAATGGCCGGATCGACGGGGTATTGACCGTATCGGTGGATATTACCAATCTGACCCGGATTCGGGTTCAGTTACAGGAAGCGGCCGTCCAACTGGAATCGCGGGTAGCGCAGCGAACGGCTGAGCTACGTGACATAAACCGTTTCATGGAGACGGTGCTGAAAAATACTCCTAATCCGATCGTGGCGTGCGATTTTTCTGGAACCATAATGTCGTTCAGTCAATCGGCTATTTCATTGTCCAAGGACCACGAAATATCGGTAGGGCTCGATCTCAAAAAATTGCTCGGCTCCGGTGCCGAAATATTCGAGCGCATGGTTTCCGTTGCGACGGAAGGCGGATCGATTTCCAATATGGAGGTGACGATTCCGCGGAACGGCGGTTTCGCATCCTATTTTCTGGTTTCGTGCGCACCATTGATCGCGCCCGACGGTGGGATCGACGGTTTGGTAAGTAATTGGCTGGATATAACCGATCGCCGCCTGTTGGAAGCAGAACGCGACCGATGGGCGGACGCAATTTCCAATGCTGCGTTTGGGATTGCCATATTGTCGGCACCCGACATCGAGTGCATCGCCGCCAATCCAGCTTATTTGGCGATTTTCGGCGTCGGTTGGGAGTTCGTGGTAAGCCGCTCCGCAGACGCCTGCCTTGACTCAGAAAGCCGTCCCACCTTCGCGGGGCTGATCGAGGACGCTCGGGCAACCGGGACCACGAGTGGCGTACTCGCCCTGGTTCGACCGGATGGCAATATGGCTTCGATTCAACTTTGGGTAACCGCGGTACGTAGCACCGACGGACACCTGCTGTACTATATATGTTCCGCATTCGACATAACAGAACGAATTCGTATCGAAAAAGAGCTTCGGTTCGCCCAAAAGATGGAGATGCTGGGTCGATTGACCGGCGGAATAGCACACGATTTTAACAATATGCTTTCCATCGTCATAGGAAATACCGATTGTATGATGGAGGGTGAAACGCCGTCCGCGGATACGGATGCTATGCTCAAAGACACGCTCGAGGCGGCACTGAAAGCCTCGGAGCTATGTCGTAAACTGATGACATTCGCAAGCCAGCAGCCACTCGAGCCGACCTGCGTCGATATCGGTATGACACTATTCGATCTCGAGCGGCTTCTTTCGCGCCTGTTGGGCGACAATATAGAGCTGACCGTCGAAGTGCCCCCGAATTTGTGGACGGTCATGGTCGATCGCACGATGTTACAGTCTGCACTTGTCAATCTGGCACTGAACGGCCGCGATGCCATGCCGAATGGAGGCAATCTTCATATCGAAGCGCGCAATGCGTCCTGGCCCGCTGGAAGGGTTGGATCGAATGCCACGGTTCCTCCCGGCGATTATGTCGTTGTCTCCGTCCGTGACACGGGCAGCGGCATTCCGCGGGAAATCGTCGACCGGGTGTTCGAGCCATTTTTCAGTACAAAGGGTAGCAAAGGGAACGGATTGGGACTGTCCATGGTACATGGATTCATCGGACAATCCGGCGGTCATATCTTGTTGGAGAGCACGCCGGGCGTGGGCACGGAAATTGCCCTGTGCCTTATCGGGACGGCCGCGCAGCCTGAGGTAAATTCGGAACCGCCGGACTCGGGCACGCATTTCGAGAGTGCCGGAGAATGCATTCTCGTGGTGGAGGACGATATCTCGGTGCGCCGCATATTGGCCCGACGCCTTCTGAGACTGCGCTATCGGGTGTTGGAAGCAGGGAATGCACGCGAGGCCTTGGATATCTTGCGATTGGATAGCGAGATCGACGTTCTGCTGACCGATATCGACATGCCTGGCCCAATGAACGGGATCGAGCTGAGCAAGTTGGCGAGACAACGCCATCCCGAGTTGAAGGTGATGGTAACGTCCGGGGTCCCTTCGCTGCTGGAAATCGTGTCCCGCGATCCGAACCCAGCGCATGACATTTTGTACAAGCCCTATACGTTGCATTTATTACGCGATCGGCTCGGGGATCTCCTGCGAAATCGATCGCGACCCGAGAGCCAGATTCCCGCCATTCAAGAGTGAAATCGGGTGCTCCTCGGCTCGATCGATCTCCGCCTAACCGTCTTCCGTCCGGCGCTCGTGGCAGGGCAGTTCAAAAAGCCGCCATACAATGCCGCTTGGGCCCTAGACCCAATCGTGCACTAACGATCCTTGTTTGTTCGCATAATTCACGCCGTCGTGTGATTCCGCCTCTGGCAGTCATGCTCTAACGCAAACCCACCCGCCACCGCAGACCCGGACGTTGAGGCCGAAACTTCGCCCTCAGGCCCCCAACCGCTTCACCAACCCCCCGATCTCCGCCATCCGCGGCCCGACCCGCTCCGGCCGCTGGCTGCCGAGGTTCACGATCAGGCGATCCACCCCCAGCCCGGCGTAGGCATCCATGTCGTCAAACGGCATGTTCGCGGGCGGCGTGATAATGATTTCGAACTCCGGTCCGCGCGTGCGACCGGCTTTTTCGAACGCCGCGTCCAGACGCGCCAACATGGCCTCGGTGCCGGCGGGATCGCGGTTAAACCCGTACCAGCCCGCGCCGAACCGCACCGCTCGGCGGAAGGCGGCATCGGCGTAGCCGCCGACGATGATGGGGATATGCGGCTTTTGGATCGGCTTCGGGTCCATGCGCAGTGTCTCGAACTTCACCCATTTGCCGGCGAAATCGACCACGGGTTCGGTCCACAGGCGGCGCATGACCTCCAGAAACTCATCGCAGCGGGCGCCGCGATCTTCCCAGCGGTAGCCGCAGGCTTCCACTTCTTCCTTGTTCCAGCCCACACCGATGCCGAAGTCGATCCGCCCCTCGGTCAGCCAGTCCAGGGTACACATTTCCTTGGCGGTGTAGATCGGGTTGCGCTGGGGCACCAACGCCACACCGGTTCCCAGCCGTAACGTGGTGGTGGCGGCGGCAAGGAAGCCGAAGGTCGCGGTGACATCCAGCATGCCGCCACCGGCCGGGACCGGGATGCGGCCGTCCTTGGAGCTGGGGTAGCCGTAGGTGTTCTTGTCGAACAGAGCGACGTGTTCGCCCATCCAGATGGACTCGAGGCCGATGTCCTCCGCCTGGCGGCCGAAGTCGCGGATCATCCCAGGGGTCGCGAGCGGGGACATGAAGGTGGAGAATACGCCGATTTTCATGAGGGTGACCCTATGGTTTCCCGTATGGGTAGGGCATGTGTTTGCCGGTATCAATCGCCTGCGGAGCACCCATGCCCCCCGCCCTGCAAATCCGGGATCTGACCAAGGCCTTTGTCCGCCCCGCGGTCGAAGGCCTCGATCTGACGATCCACTCAGGCGAATTCTACATCCTGCTCGGCGCTAATGGGGCCGGCAAAACCACGACGTTACGGATGGTCGCCGGATTGCTGCCGCCGGATCGCGGCGAAATTTGCGTCTTCGGGACCGACGCGCTGGCGGACCCGGTCGCGGCGAAACGGATCATGGCGTGGCTGTCGGATGAGCCGATGATCTACGACAAGCTTTCGCCGTTGGAATATCTGGATTTCGTCGCCGGCCTCTGGGGCGTGTCCAACGCCGCCGGCCCCGCGCTGCTCGACCGGCTCGGCCTGACACCGCACGCCCGGCAGCGGTGCGACAGCCTGTCCAAAGGCATGCGGCAAAAGGTCGCGCTGGCGGGGGCGCTGGTGCACGCGCCGAAGCTGATCGTCCTGGACGAACCGCTGACTGGTCTGGACGCCGGGTCGGCGCGGATCGCGAAGGAGCTGCTGCGGGAACGGCTGCACGACGGTGCCGCGGTGCTGATGACCACCCATATCCTCGATGTCGCCGAACGCATGGCCGACCGGATCGGCGTGCTGGACGACGGCCGCCTGATCGCCGAGGGGACTCTGACCGAGCTACGGGCTAAGGCAGGGGCCGGGGATGCGAGCCTGGAGGACGTCTTCCTCAGCCTGATTGCCACCCCGTGAATCCGGGCGGCCTGCTCTGGTTCGCGCGGCATGAGGCTCGGCTGGCGTGGCGGGATTTTCGGCTCCTGTCGCGCGGCGGCCGCTGGGGCGGGCCAGCGCTGCTGATCGGGCTGGCCGTTGTGCTGCATCTGGTCGCGGCGACGGTCATGCACCCCGATCCCGGCTTGGCGGTGGCGCCAACGCGGCAGGCGTTGCTGGCGGTGACGGGGATGCTGGCGATGTCGGGGGCGCTGATGGTGTCGCAAGCCATCGAGTCCGTCACGCGTGCCTTCTACACCCGCGGGGACCTGGACCTGATTTTGTCCTCGCCGGCCACCGCGTGGAAGCTGTTCGCAGTGCGGATCGCGGCGATGGCGATGACTCTGGCGACGATGTCTTTGGCCTTGTCGGCGGCGTTTATAAATCTACAGGCATGGCGCGGCGGAGCGCGGTGGCTGGCGCTATATCCCGTCGTCGCGGCACTGGCGATGCTGGCGGTGGCGGTTGGGATTACGGCGACGGCCGCGCTGTTCCGCCTGATCGGCGCCGAACGAACGCGGCTGGTGGCGCAGATCGCCTCGGCCTTCATCGGGGCGAGCTTTGCGGTCGGGCTCCAGGTGGCGGCGATCCAGTCCTTCGGCACGCCGGACCGGCTGGCGCTGCTGCCGTCGGACAGTTTGATGCGCCTGGCGCCGGACGTCGGCAGCGCGGCGTGGGGGCTGGCTTACGCGGCGATGGGCTATCCGATGCCGCTGGCGGTGCTGATAGTGGTGGCCACGGCGGCGTTGGGCTCGGCCATCGCGGTGTATGCGCCGCGGTTCAGCGCCTATGTGCAGGCCACCGCGGGGATCGCCGAACGGCGCGGGGGCGGCCGGCTGCGGGGCCGTTCGCCGGGCGCGGTGCTGCGCGCCAAGGAGTGGGCGTTGCTGCGCCGTGACCCCTGGCTGGTGTCGCAGACCCTGGTGCAGCTGCTGTATCTGATGCCACCGGCCTATCTGTTGTGGCTGACATTCAGCGGCGGGCTTGATGTCGTCGCGATCCTGGTGCCGGTGCTCGTCACCGCCGGGGGCCAGTTCGCGGGCGGGCTGGCGTGGCTGGCGATCTCCGGCGAGGACGCGCCGGACCTGATCGCAACAGCCCCGATCCCGGCCGGGCTGGAGAT
>Ga0214180_1000436_pt1 | contig 15083 bp, 28 predicted proteins | sample TroBogEpilimnion_22_FD_153018 | JGI IMG/M metagenome (GOLD analysis project Ga0214180, IMG submission 153018) | Freshwater microbial communities from Trout Bog Lake, WI - 16OCT2007 epilimnion | ecosystem: Environmental > Aquatic > Freshwater > Lake > Epilimnion/Euphotic zone | place: Trout Bog... | reverse complement strand
GGCCCTGACTGCCGGTGTCCATGACAACCTCCGCCACCTAGGCTTGGACACGCTCTACATTGTCAACTACCGAGTGATGGGGGCGGGCCACGGCCCCGAGGAGGGGTCGATCGCTGAGCAGGTGCGGGTGCTGGCCGACCTCCGGCGCCAGGGACTGATCCGCCACATCGGCCTGAGCAACGTCACGGCCAACCAGGTCGCGGAGGCGCAGACCATCACCGACATCGTGTGCGTACAGAACAACTACAATCTGGCCCACCGCCACGACGACGCCCTGATCAACGACCTGGCCCAGAAGGGCATCGCCTACGTGCCCTTCTTCCCCCTCGGCGGGTTCACGCCGTTGCAGTCAGCGACCCTGTCGAAAGTCGCCGGTCGATTGGGCGCCACACCGATGCAGATCGCCTTGGCGTGGTTGCTGCACCGGTCGCCCAATATCCTGCTTATCCCGGGCACCTCCTCGGTCGCCCACCTCCGCGAGAACCTGGCTGCCTGGCAGGTGACGCTCTCGCCGGAAACCATGGTGGAACTGGACGGAATCGCCGACGAGTCGGCGAGGGTGGAACATTGAACACCTTTTCCTTTCCGGGTGTCCTGGACTCGGGTGCAGGGCTCAGGGCCACGCGCAGGTTCGAAAACGAAGGTGGTTTCCCCCCCCGACCATGGCTTCGGACCGGGCCCCTCCCCCGGGGGCCGGGTCGAATTCGAGGGCTGGCTTGAGGCCATCACTGGCCAATGCAGGTGGGAACCGACTACCGCGCAGGTTTGCTGGCATTAGATTTGAAGACAGACCCCAGTCAGCCCTCGCGTTCGCCCTTCCCAGGCGGAAAGGTCACCGCCTTTGAAGGGACGAAGGAAGGATTCAGTCTCCACGTTTTGCGCCGATAAGCTGAATCAAAGACACCTCAGGAGGTATTCATGCGCCGTGCAGGTCGCTTCTCTGTCATTTTGCTGATTGCGATGGGCCTTCAAAGCCAGGATTTGCCGGTGGCCGCCCAGGCTAAGTTCCTGAAGAGCCTCCTTTCCGCCGCCGGCCAGTTCGGCTTCGCCTGCGGTGATCCAGCCCTTAGGCCTCAATTGGAGGCCAACGGTGTCTCAGTGTCCCCAGGATTTAAAATGGCCTGGGCGGGTTCCGAAGCGGAGGCCAGAGCCCTGAAGGCCGAAGGGAAGATGGTGATCGTTCCCCGGATCCCATGGCTTAAAACGGGCGGGTCCATCGCCATCGTCGAGGAGGATGGCAAACCAGCAATCTACCTCAACTTAGCCAATGTCAAAGCCTCGGGTACGCAGCTTCCTGATGTCATCCTCAAGATGGCAAAGAAACCAAAATAGTCCCATTTTCGATACATCTCTCTTACCAATTCACAGATCTGTTCTGTCCAGCCCGCCTGCTTCCAGGCCCATGACCCGTGGCGGGTCGAGACCCCGTTGCAGGTCCGGACCTGGACCCCAGCGCCCTGGTCACCATCGTGCGGTTCCTTAGGAGGCACCGCGGTTGAATACAGGCCACGGTGGAGGGTGGACGCTGGTTCCTAGCCAGCGGCTACGTTTACACCCAGCAGAGGCCGATCTGGCTGGCCTGTGCCCTGCCCCAATCCTATCGCACGGAGGCTAACTGGTTTGGTCCGCCCCTAGGCGACGTGCGAAGCCGAGGAAGCGAGACGACAATAGAATACGGAAGGCGGGATAGCCCGGGGCCGAGTTGAGCGCAGGGTTAGGCCGAGGTTCAAAATAGCTGGATTGAATTCCTTCTTGCAGCTTCACGCATTTTAGCTACCACGGGATGTGAGAACCAAAGGCCAATGATTCGAACCTTGGGTATAAACATGATTGAATTTCCGAATTCCGTCGGCTGTGCGAAATGGACAGTTACTGGGTGAGTATGATTCCAACGCCACTCAGTCACCTTACTGATTTGGGTGAGCGGAATTTGGCATTGCCTCCGCGTGTTTGAAACATAGAGATATGTATCATCCATGCGAACGACCTTGAACCTGATCCAAGTTGAAGAGATGTATGCAGCCCCAACGAGCCAGACAAACAAGATCCCGACCCTGCCTCCCAGGGGGATTATTTCCCCTTCTAAAAACCTCAAGGAGATAGCTCCAATCCCGAATCCCCCGGTCCAAAAGACAGGTAAGATGAATTTATAAATGAAAGTCCAATCGGATGAGAGTTCTTCTGGAAGTTCGTTCATGTGCGTTGCCTAACGAATGAAGCTGGCCGGCCACGCCTGCACCGAGGCAATGAACGAAGCCGAGGAAGTGGAACGATAAAAGAGAACGGAAGGGAAGGCAGGCAGGGTCCGAGCTAAGCGGAGGGTTAGGTCGGACTCAAGCCCTGGTCGAACTCGCTGATTCGAGATCTGCAATACGCTTTTCCATGGTTTCAATTCGTTTACGATACCGCATCAGAACCAGACCGCTGAAAAAGAAGGCCATGGGCAGGAAAGCGATAAAACTCGTATGAGAAAAACTGGGCCCGCGCCTTTGCATGTCCGCCCATAAGTCGACTCCAGAAAGGCAGAGGAGATATGCGAACGGAAGCCAGTCCCCAAAGGGTTGTAGTTTTGTCGTATCCGGATTCATAGCAACCCCCTTGGATTGTATAGGACTAACGAATGACGCTGACCGGCCCCGCCTGCACCTAGGCGACGAGCTGAGCCGAGGAAGTTGGACGTTGAGAGGGATCGGAAGACAGTGCGTGGGGGTCCGAGTTGAGCGGGGGGTTAGGCAAAGAAGCCTCATACACAGGTTTACAAATCGGCAGGTGGTGGCTGTATGGACGTGGCAAGACCATCCCTAATGGCATCGCGTAGAAGGGTATGAACCGTTTCTTTCAGACTCATAATTTTATCCCGTAACATTCGGGTATGTTCCCGAACTGCCTTCATGCCTGCCTCATCTTGACTCGATGAAACTGCTGGTGGGCGTGTTGTGATTAGCGTAATAAGCTGATTCTGAGATCTATTTAAATTTGAAATTACCACCTTATCCATAATGAGATAGACCTTCCCGTTCTCTCTATACCAAATGAACTCCCCTGGAAACGAACGGGATATGTTTTTGGCTTCTTCGGCAGTCAGGTTTTCAATGTTGATCGGTTTGTTATCGCGGACATATACAAAGGAGGGGATATTCTTGGCAGTTTTAGTCGCGTTTTCACCTTGTGCGAACCTGAATCCTGTCGCACAAACGAAAAACATGAAAACCAGGTATCGAAATGGCGCTAGTAACATACCTACCCTCCATTCCATTGCTTGTTGTGGTTGATCACTAGGTCTGTGCCTAACAAATGAAGCTAACCGGCCCTGCCTGCACCGAGGCGATGAGCGAAGACGAGGAAGCGGAACGAAGAGAAAGAACGGAAGACAGTGCGGGCGGGATCCGAGTTGAGCGGAGGGTTAGGCATCAGCATAGTTGGAGACCTCGATTAAATTCGAATCTGGATCTCTGAAATAAACAGAAGTAATTGGTCCGGTTGCTCCGGTTCGCCTGACTGGACCCTCTAGGATGGGAATACCGCAACTCCGGAGATGCGAAATGACTTCAGTAAGTGGAGTTGAGGCAATCAAACAAATATCCACTGATCCGGGTGTCGGTGCGGCGGCCTTTGGCTCTAATTCTTTCCCCTGGGCGTGCAGATTGATTTTTTGGGAACCAAAGGAAAGCGCTATTCTCCCTTCACCAAACGTGACGACTTCCATTCCAAGGACCTGTTGATAGAAATCAGCAGTCTTCTCAATGCTTGCGACAGTCATAACGAGGTGATCTAGCCGGTCAATCTGCATGGTACTGCTCCTGCTAGTGCTCATCCTGATGCCTAACGAAAGAAACTAACCGGCACTGCCTGCGCCGAGACGCTGAGCGAAGCCAAGATAGCGAGAAGTTGAAAGAGAGTGGCAGGCAATGCAGGCGGGGCCCGGGTTGATCGGGGGGTTAGGCTGGAATTACAGATCAAATCGAATGATTTTTATCCTTCGTTTTCGATTCTGTGGAATTGTCCGAAGAGTAGAATGCCATGGTTATGATTGTTGGGATAATAAACCCCTTTAAATAGGAGAGAGGGTGCCTGCCCTGAGTGAAATCAACAGGCAGGTTTCCAAAATGGGCCCAGTAGTGGGTTGTAACCAACCCGGTAATTGAAATCCACATTCCCCACAAAGCCCGTCTGCTGCCTAAGACTACAAGTAGAAGGTTTAGAGTTATTGCCACGCGAAGAATCGACTGCACATACTCAAAATTCGTATGGGTACTCGTACCTGCGCCGAAGTACAAATCGAAAATGGTATAGATGTGGTAAAAAATTAGAAGCCCAGCAAGGGTAAAGATGATCCCTAGTTTAAATAACCAGGCTATTTTAGTCTGCGTTACACGTTGTGCGGTCATTGAGGTTTCCCATTCAATTGCTACAGAGTGTAACCATCCAAATTTTCCTGGACTTGAAGCCTAACGAATGAAGCTAACCGGACCCGCCTGCACCGAGGCGATAAGCGAAGCCGAGGAAGCGAGACGAAGAGAAAGAGCGGATGACAGTGCGGGTGGGGTCCGAGTTGAGCGGAAGGTTAGGTGCTACCAGCGAGAACTCTAATCATTGTCTCCTCAGGAGTCTGGAGTGTCGTATCAATAAATGCCTCGCGGTCGAAGACTGCACCCGTGAACTTTCCATAAAGATCAGAAACTCTATCTGGGCCTGCGTGCCACCCACTTCGTTTGGAGTCACGCAGGATCGCGACCTCTAAGCTTGGATGGAGCACTCTGAGGTACCAGGCAATTCCATGAGCCTCAAACCACGATCGATACTCTTGAAACGCTTCCGGTGGAGATTCATGGACAGTTGCATCGATCACGATCGACAAGTGGTTGGACAGGCCCTTGGTAATAATCCTAAAGACCTCCTCATGGACTTGCTGACGCTTATCTCGATGTTCAACCGAACCAAAGGGCCCCCGGTTCCTTCCGAACTTATCCTTCCATAGATCATCTTCAGAGATGCGAAGCCACCCCAATTTGGCAATCAGAGAGGCAACAGTGGATTTTCCACTTCCACAGGTGCCAGTCAGGATGATGACTCGACTCATTGGGATCAACCAGAACGTGGATAGGAGCGGCTAACGAATGAAGCTAACCGGCCACGCCTGCACCGAGGCGACGAACGAAGCCGAGGAAGCGGAAGGAAGAGAAAGAGCGGAAGACAGTGCGGGCGGGGTCCGAGTTGAGCGGAGGGTTAGCCAACGCACCAATGCGATGAATTAGAAGCCTGTAATCAGCAGATCAATCGCAGCAAGCATTTCAGGGCGAAGCTCGGGAAGTTGACCCGCGACGGGGCCAAGGTGGCGTTTGCTGACGCCGGCCAGTTCAGGGACCATGGCAATCAACGATCTGCTTTGGAAAGTGATGACTGGTGTAAGGCGTGAAATTGGGTGAGTCTTCGCCGTCGATTTCAGGTACAGAGGGACAACCACCCGAGTATCAAGGGGCGAAAGGAGTTCGCTTTGGACATCGAGGAGGAAGGGAATTGTCTTCTGAGATTTCGGATCAGGGTTGGTGTAGACGGTGAAAGAGGCCATCAGAAGTTCCTCAGGCCATCACTGAAAACCCCTTGGGACTCAACGCGCTTGTTGTATGCGTGAATGGCTTCAGCGTTTTCCGAGAGCCAAACTTCCGAAAGGCGCATGCGAACTGCCTTGGCAATTGCTTCTTCGGCGAGGCCTGAAAGATTCAGGCCGAGGTCTTTGCTTACCTTCAGCAAGTCCCCGTTGAGGGAGAGGTTGACTGGCTTCTTGGGGGCGTCGGTATTGTAATAGGCTTGCATGATGCACCTCATTGATACGCATTAAGTATGCGCATACAGGGGCGTCTGTCAAGTTGGCTAACGAATGAAGCTAACCGGCCACGCCCGAACCGAGATGCTGAGCGGAGCCGAGGAAGCGAAACGAGGAGAAAGAACGGAAGACAGTGCGGGCGGGGCCCGAGTTGAGCGGAGGGTTAGGCCCTTCGGAGTGATGAGAATGGGCACACAGATTGCTCGAAGCATACGACTACTCGCTCGCGTTTGTTCTTAGGAGGGCATCTAGGCCCATCAAATCACCAAGGACCCAAAGTTCACTGATCAAGTTGCCACGAAAGGTAAATAGCGCGGCCCCATTCCATTGAACAAACTTCCCTGTCTGTTTGTAGCCTCGGAAGTCGGAGACGTGAGTTCCGGAAAATTGCATGCGTGCAAATGCCCTTGGAAATTCGGTGACACAATCCAGGATTTGGCAGTTGTAGTTGGATAGACTTTCTCTAACTGATCGAACGTATTTCAGAAATTCGGGATGACCTTGTGCAGGCGTTCCAAGGGACCCGCGAAAGGTGAAGTCTGTTGTCAGGAGAGTGCCGACATTCTCATCGCCTGAGTTCCAGATTCGTTGGTAAAACTGTTCGACCAGGGGATGAGTACTCACAGGATCTCCGTGACTCGGTGAGGCCTAACGAATGAAGCTAACCGGCCCCGCCTGCACCGAGGCGCTGAACGGAGCCGAGGAAGCGGTACGAAGAGAAAGAGCGGAAGACAGTGCGGGCGGGGTCCGAGTTGAGCGGAGGGTTAGGGCGACCGGGCAGAACCTTAGCGCTTCGCCCATTCAAGCAAGGCGAGCTGTGCAGCTTGATTCACGGACAAACCGGCCTTCTGGGCTTTGTATGAGAGCGCTTGCCAAATACTTTCCTGAACCCGGAGGGAGTGAGGCCGAGTGGGTTCTATAACCGTTCCCTTAGCCGGGCGACCTGGTTTGGTGAGGCGACCAGTAACCTGGGGACCGAAATTCTTCTCGGCCCAGGAAGCCTCCTTCTCGATGCTGGCTTCGAGTTCGGCGAGGGATGGACGCTTGCGAGTTGTCATGGCGTTCTCCTTTGACGAGATCGGATTGGAAATGCGGTGATGGGGTAAAGCCCATCGTCGGTTTCAGCGAAGATCACACGGATGAGGCGGCCAGTGTGGTTAGTGCCTTCACCGACGAATCGGTATGGAACCTCACTTGGAATCGAAGCCCAGTCTTCAGCGTCAAAGACAGATTCAACGTCCTCTGGCTCAAGGCCATGTTCTCGGACCTTTTCCAGGTTTCGTAGCCCCCAGAGGAGGTGCATATGAGACTCCTCTGAACAAATGTATCACATTTTTTGAGGCGCGCAAGGCCCTGCCAAAAGATTAAGGGGAGCCCTAACGAATGAAGCTAACTGGCCCCGCCTGCACCGAGGCGATGAGCGGAGCCGAGGAAGCGGAACGAAGAGAAAGAGCGGAAGGCAGTGCGGGCGGGGTCCGCGTTGAGCGGAGGGTTAGGAGTTGATGGCCGGTGGAATTACTTGCTGGGAGCAAAATGTTTGAGCAGTGCTTTGGGCTTGTACCCGAACACCAAGAAGTCGACCTTGATGTTTGAAGGGTCAGCACCACCGTATAGACGACCAGGGAGCACAGGGGCAATCCAACGCCAGTACATTGCATTTGGGTTTGGCTCACCTGCAATCGTACCAACCAGTTCGTGAGTGCAGGATTCAATGATAGGAATTCTGACGAAAACGTAGTCGTCGACTGGCTTGACGGAATACCACCAAATAGCTTCGTTTGAGGCGTCTTTGTGGATCTCGATTTCGATTTTCTCAGAACCCTCGATTCGTTCGCCGTGATGCCAGAAATAAGCGGAAATAACATCAGAGCCTGCGACTTCTTTGAGAAATTGAAATGATTTGTAAGTTGCTTGGGCTAGCCCAACGCCAGCAGTGATGGTGCTGATCTCTGGCATGGGCAACTCCTAACGAATGAAGCTAACCGGCCCCGCCTGCACCGAGGCGACGAACGAAGCGTGTCTTTCCGGCAAGCGTGCGTGACGGCCTAGGCTGACGACCGATAGCCTCGTGGGGTCAATGGAGGCCCCGTGGTGAAGCCAAGGAAGGAACCCTCGCCAGAGCGGTTGGACGCGCTTCGCGGTCAGATCCAGAACTGGCGGGAGAGCCGGAAGGTGCCCGGCCCGATGCCGGGAGAGCTATGGGACGGGGCAGTGGTCCTGGCCAGGAAGTTCGGCGTGTGCAGGATCGCCAGGGCGCTCACGCTTGACTACACGTCCCTGCGGAAGCGGGCGGAGAAGGTCCCTGAAGGGGGTTTGGTGAAACCCACCTTCGTCCATCTGCCGATGACCGTGGCCCCAGAGATGGCGCCGAGTGCCGCGCCCGGGGCCACGATCGAGATCTCCACGCCTGATGGGGCCCGATTGCACATCCACCTGGAGGCTGGACGGGGCATAGAGGCGACCGGCATCGTGGCAGCCTTCCTGGAGCGTCGCGGTTGATCCAGATCACGCCGCAGATGCGAATCCTGGTGGCCGTGGAGGCCGTGGACTTCCGACGCGGGATCGACGGGCTGGCCCAGGTGTGTCGGGAGGCCCTGGCGGCGGATCCGTTCTCCGGCACCGTGTTCGTGTTCCGGGGAAGGTCGGGCACCTCGATCAAGTTGCTCACGTTCGATGGGCAGGGCTATTGGCTCTGCCAGAAGCGGCTGTCGAAGGGACGGTTCCGCTGGTGGCCAGGCAAGGCGGGATCCGCCTCGGCGAGGCTTCTGGCCCATGAGCTTCAGGTGCTCATCTGCGGAGGTGATCCGGCAGGTGCCAAGGTGCCTCCAGCGTGGCGCTCGGTCGGTGCGCACTCGACCGGGGTTGATGTTCTAAATATTTGATTAAATTCGAGTTTTATTCGCTTGTACGAACCCAGGAATGGCCCAAATTAGGTGGTATGGGCCAGAGCAAACAGCGAAAGAAGGCGGCACCGCCACAGCGTCCGGAGCTGTGGTTCAAGGAAGTCTCCGCGGAGACCCTACGCCAGAACCTGGTCCAGCTCCGCGAGGCGATGGGGGAATGTGAGGTCTATGACAACTTCAGGGTGATGACGGAGACCATGCTCCTGGTCCGGGATGAGGTCGAGCGCAAAGGGGTCAGCCTCCAGCGTCTGAAGTTCATTCTGTTCGGCTCAAAAACCGAGTCGTTCGCGGCGGTGTGCCGGCAGGCCATGCGGTCCGATAAGACGGCCGCCAAGGCCAAGGAGCCGCGGGAGAAGGCGAAGGGGCATGGCCGCAACGGCGCTGCGGACTTCCCAAAGGCCAAGCGGATCCCGGTACCTCTGGCCGGGGTGGCAAGCGGCGAGACCTGCCCGCACTGCCCCAACGGCAAGGTCTATCCCCAGAAGGAGCCTTCCCAGTTGCTGCGGATCACGGGCGTGGCGCCATTCACGGCAACCGTCTATGAACTGGAGCGGAGGCGCTGCAACCTCTGCGGCGAGGTGTTCACCGCCCCGGCACCGGCCGGTGTGGGCGAGGCCAAGTACGACCACAGCGTGGCCGCCCTGTTGGGACTGCTACGTTACGGGGCGGGCCTGCCCATGAACCGGATCGAGCGGCTCCAACTTGCGCTCGGGATCCCACTGCCAGCCTCCACCCAGTGGGAACTTCTGCTCGAGGCCGCGGGTCTCCTCGCCCCGGCCCAGGCAGAGCTGATCCGTCAGGCTGCCCAGGGCCAGGTGATGTACAACGACGACACAGTCATGCGGATCCTGGAGCGGGCCCCGATCGCCAGGGAGGGGCGCAAGGCGGTCTACACCAGCGCCATCCTCTCTCGGGTTGGGGAGCACCGGATCGCCCTGTTCATCACCGGCCACAACCACGCCGGGGAGAACCTGGAAGCCGTGCTGAAGCACCGGACCGAGAACCTCCCGGCCCCCATCCAGATGTGCGATGCCCTCGCGGCCAACACGGTGGGCGAGGCCGGGGAGTTGAACACCATCCTGGCCCACTGCCTGGCCCACGCCCGCCGCCGGTTCGTAGAGGTGGAGAACAGGTTCCCCGCCGAGGTTGAGCACCTGCTGCTGGAACTTCGGGAGGTCTATCGGGCCGATGCCCAGGCCAAGCGGGAGGGCAAGGACCCCCAGGCCCGACTGGCCTTCCACCAGGAGCGGAGTGGGCCCATCATGGCGGGCCTGGAGGCCTGGCTCCGAGACCAGATCGAAGGCGGGAAGGTGGAGCCCAACTCCGGACTGGGCCAGGCCATCACCTACATGCGGAAGCACTGGACCGAACTGACGCTGTTCCTCCGTGAGCCCGGCGCCCCCCTGGACAACAACCTATGCGAGGCCACGTTGAAGCGGGCCATCATGCACCGGAAGAACTCGCTGTTCTACCGGTCGATCACCGGAGCCAGGACCGGGGACACGTTCATGAGCCTGATCCACTCGGCGGAACTGAACGGGGTCGAACCGTTCGAGTACCTGATCGAGCTGCTGAAGCACCCGGAGGAAGTGCGGCAGGACCCATCGCAGTGGATGCCCTGGTCCTATCCGACTCCGGTGGATTCAGGCTGATCGGGACCCAAAGTTGGGCGCATTGGCTTGAGTGGTGGACGCTCAAGTGGACCCAAAATTCGGATTTCAGCGCACTACGCTCAAGTCAGACAGCCCTGCCGGAAAGACACAACGAAGCCGAGGAAGACGGAACAAGAGAAAGAGCGAAAGACAATGCAGGCGGGGTCCGAGTTGAGCGAGAGGTTAGGGCGAGGATGGAACAGAGCGAAATCAATCTATGACCCCAAAAAAAGTAATGCCCCGCAAGAAAATACGGTAAGAACCAGGAACAGGTCCTTTAATACGCCAGCGCACCCAACCTGTTCTAGCCGGGTCCCATTTCACTTTGAGCAGGTCGTTATGATCATCACCACCGGGAATCATCTCCAATTCAAGTGGCTCTTGAATCTGGACCCAATCACCATCGAAACCTAGGATATTGCAATACTCAGCTTCTATGTGTCCAAGCGATTGTGACTGCGTATTTGGCTTGGACCTTAGGGGTTCATTAAGCGGAATCTCAATTGTCCGAATTTGGGAATAAATTCGGTAACCCTGTTTATCTGTTGAGAATTTATCAAGGTCATTGTCTTTTAGTGTGTAATCGAGAGAATCCAAGCCTTCGGATAGCACCTGAGAAGGCGAGAATTCAGGATCTTGATTTGTTTTTTTCAATTCTTTTGGATCCAGGAAGGCCCAATACCAACCTGAGGTCTTTGAGTGCACAAGAACCCAATCCCCATGCTTTTTGTATACAGCTATCCCAGAGCTATCCCACCAAGCACTTGGCACATAGTCTAGATCCCGAATTTCGCCCAAATGAACCTGCCGACCACCGCTGACAGGGGCCGCGATGAGTGTGCCAACTTGGAAAGATAAAGTATCGATCCTCCTGACTGAGCAGTCAGGAGAGACTTTAATGAGTTTCGACCAGGGAATCGCGAATTCTGCTTTTGGGGGCTTTTCGCTGTTCTTCGCCGTTTGTGCGATCAATTGCGTTGCCTCGATTACAAGCAATAGCGCGGTGATACATATTAGAGAAGACTTCATGGCTCGAGGCATTGTGGAGCCCTAACGAATGAAGCTAACCGGCCCCGCCTGCACCGAGGAGCTGAGCGGAGTCGAGGAAGCGGGAAGCTGAGAGAGAACGAAAGGCAGTGCGGGCGGGGTCCGAGTTGAGCGGAGGGTTAGGCGTTACTTTGCAGCGTTGACTATGGTGGCCTGAATTAGAGCCACGACCTTAAATGAGGCACCAGTTCCAGTGAAAGCGCGGACTTCACCAGTGCATACCGTGAGTAATCGCCCAGCATTAACGACCTTCCCGATTGCGAGGAAGTGATCCCCAACTGCTGGGCGGAGTAGGTTGATCTTGAATTCGGCGGTTACAACCTCATGTCCCTCAGGGGCTTTCGTTAGAGCAGCGTAGCCGCAGGCACTGTCGGCAATGCTTGTGATTGCCCCGGCGTGAACGTAACCATGCTGCTGCGAAAGATGCTGTGAGAAAGGCAACGAGATATGGACTTCGCCTACTTCGACATGGACCAAGCTTGCGCCCAAAGTTGCCATGAGACCTTGGGCCTGAAAGCTGGCAGAAATTCGTTCTTGGAGGTCATTCATGCGGATCACCGTAACGCCTAACGAATGAAGCTAACCGGCCCCGCCTGCACCGAGGCGCTGAGCGGAGCCGAGGAAGCGAGACGAAGAGAAAGAGCGGAAGACGGTGCGGGCGGGGTCCGAGTTGAGCTGAGGGTTAGGCCGAAGAGAGCGGGAGAATATTTCAGTATTATTCTATTCGCACCAGCCCCATTTGATTGGAAGGTTTGGATCAGCATCAGTTTCAAGCAGTACCCTGAAATCATATAAATCTGAAATCTCAAAATCAAAAATATGATCACCGCCTGCGAGTTGGATAGCCGAGCGCACAACACTAGCGATTTCTGTTGCGGCCTCAATACATAGGCCAACCACTTCGGTTTCGCCTATTTCTGGGAATACCCAAGTCCTCTCTATGCCTGCTTGCTCTCCAATCGCGGAATGGTCAAGAGGGAGGAAGAGGGGGTAGACAAAGCTTTTGGCTTTCTCAAGTAAAACATAGCTATCGATGCATGGTGGGAGGTCCGGTGAAAGGGCAATTTTGAGCTTTTTGTACCGGAAGAGCCCGAGAGCGCATTTGCTTTGGGCTTCTAATTCGGCCTGTTTAACTATCACATTCCTGGCTTGAACAAAATTCCTCAGAAGAGTGTTTGAACGCATCTCTTCTTGCTTCTGTGCGTACCATGCTTCAAATCCATCGGGCTTATTATCTTCGCTTTGAAGAATAAAAGTGGTATTTCTGAGGGCCTGAATGAATGCATTCAGATTAAATCGAAATCGATCTGGGTAATGATAATTTTGAAGCATCATGACAAGAAAATATTGGCATTCTTCGACCTTGTTGATCGTCGAAAGAAATGGTGGGAGATTCATTTCCATTGGCGTGAGGCCTAACGAATGAAGCTAACCGGCCCCGCCTGCACCGAGGCGACGAGCGGAGCCGAGGAAGCGAGACGAAGAGAAAGAACGGAAGGCAGTGCGGGCGGGGTCCGAGTTGAGCGGAGGGTTAGGTGCAGAGTTACTTACGATACCCACCACAATGTAATAGGCCACGAAGTCGAATTTGGAAGGTACCAGGTATAGGCCCAGGAACTTGCCAACGGATCCACCCAATCCGGTTCGGGTTCCAACGAACCTTGAGTACAACTGGCCCATTCGCATCTTTTGGTTCCGTAAGACATGAGGTTTCAGTTTCTTGAATTTGTACCCAATTTTCTCTGAAGGAGATCATCTTGAAATATTTTCCAGTGACTGGTCCAAGTGATTTTGATTGGTCGTTTGGTTGTTCACGCAGGATTTCTGATGGCATTGGTTGAATCGTGTCGATGGAATAATAAGAAATGAAGCCTTCTGAATCTACTTTTGGGTGCGGATTCTGAATTCGGCTAAAAACATTTCGCCATGGTTCCTCGTAGACAGACCATCGATAGTCTTCATTTATTGATAATTCCTCATCTCGTAGAAGGAGCCAGCACCAGCCTTCATCGTAACTATGTATGAGGTGCCATGGACCATACTTAGCATAAACCGCTAGGCCTTCGGTTTCCCACTCAGTGATCCATCCAGGGCAATCGAACCCTGATGGAATTTTAATTGTAGGATCAAAAGAGCGGTGACTACCCACCCTCATCGGGAACCGATCACCGAACCTTTCTGGCTTATCGCTATTGATAGCCCAAAGCCAAACGTTGGGGAGACTCCCCAGAGAAATATTAATCTTTCCTATCGCTAGATCAGTAGGCACTTCTTTGAGATCAAGCCATGGCTGGATTAGGGAATTTGATGGTGGAGTTGGTACAGGTTGGTTGCTCTGCTCTAGGTGTGCGGCTTTCGATACTTTGTTAGAAAAGTTACTGGGAACCCTCTGTTCTTCGGGCTGGGGAGAAATTGGTGCTGCAGTGATGGTCTTGTCGCGATTCCTGTTGCAAGCCACCACTATGACGAGGGCTAACCAAATTGGAAAGGGGCGCATGTAGGCACCTAACTATGGATTCCACGACAAAGAGGTTTGTGTAATTGCCGTAGAATAAGGTAATGACGACACGCGATCTTCAGCCATAGAACAACTTGCTTTTGGAGGATCGCATTCTCCAAACGTAATGGTTGGCGGATGAGAAGTAATTCGGTGGAATTTACTGGGCGAATCATATCGCATAGGTTTCGCCAGGCCGTTTGGACTGTGAAGGATGAATCAAGAGCCTCGCAGATCTGTTGACGTTCGTCAAAAATTCGCCATATTTGGATCCCCACCCTTGGGCCACCCCGACCGGCTCCGATGCCCATGGGCAGCTTGGCCAGGCCGGATCGTGCCAGGAGCGACATGGAACCCGGTCCAACCACTTCCCCCCGACTTCTGGACCAGGTCCACGCAGCCATCCGTGTGCGCCACTTGAGCCCTGCCACGGATGCGGTCTACACCAAGTGGATCCGAAGCTTCATCCTCTTCCATGGGAAGCGGCACCCCCGGGAGATGGGTGCCGCAGAGGTGGAAACTTACCTTTCGCACCTGGCCACTAGGGGAGAGGTCGCCCCCTCTACCCAGAACCAGGCCAAGGCCGCACTACTCTTCCTCTACAAGGTGGTCCTGGGGACGGAACTGCCCTGGCTGAACGACGTGGTCCACGCCAAGACGACCCCGCGTCTGCCAGTGGTACTTTCACCCTCGGAAGTGGGCCGACTCCTTGACCAGATGGACGGCACGATGGGGCTCTTTGCACGCCTGCTCTACGGCACAGGCATGCGGCTGAAGGAGGGGCTCCGGCTGCGGGTCAAGGACCTCGACTTCGAGCGTCGGGAAGTCACCATCCGCGAGGGCAAAGGGGGGAAGGATCGGATGACCATGCTCCCGGAGGCACTGGTCAAGCCGCTTCAGGATCACTTGCTCAAGGTGCGGGCGCTGCATGCCCAGGACCTAGAGGCGGGATTCGGTGAAGTCTGGCTGCCCGATGCACTGGGAGCCAAGTATCGGGGGCTCGGCAAGAAATGGCATTGGCAGTGGGTGTTCCCTTCCCGGCTTCGATCGGTCGACCCAGACTGCGGCATGATCCGTCGCCACTTCATCTACCCAGAGAGTGTCCAAAGGGCCATCCGTGAGGCTGCAATGCGGGCAGACATCGCGAAACCCGTATCGCC
>Ga0214180_1000435_pt1 | contig 15101 bp, 14 predicted proteins | sample TroBogEpilimnion_22_FD_153018 | JGI IMG/M metagenome (GOLD analysis project Ga0214180, IMG submission 153018) | Freshwater microbial communities from Trout Bog Lake, WI - 16OCT2007 epilimnion | ecosystem: Environmental > Aquatic > Freshwater > Lake > Epilimnion/Euphotic zone | place: Trout Bog... | reverse complement strand
TGGCTGGCGCCTTCATTGGTACTCTGGCAGCAAAACGGGTACAGATGACTAAGATGCCAGAACTTGTTGCTCTGATGCACTCTTTCGTAGGCCTCTCAGCTGTATTAATCGCGATTGCTGCTGTATTTAACCCAGCTCATGACCACACTGGCGCACAAAAGATTGAGTTGTTTATCGGGGCGTTCATTGGCGCAATTACCTTTACAGCTTCTGTAATTGCCTTCGGCAAATTGTCAGGCAAAGTCAGCGGCAAACCAGTGAGCTTTGCGGGACAGCATTTGCTAAATCTGATCTTGGCACTTGCCATGATCGGAAGCGGTATTACTTACTTTATGGCAGATAGTCACGCCGCCTTTATGGCCATGTGCGCAATTGCTTTAGTACTCGGCGTAACCTTGATCATCCCAATTGGTGGCGCAGATATGCCTGTTGTGGTCTCCATGCTGAATAGTTACTCTGGATGGGCAGCGGCCGGCATTGGTTTCACACTAAATAACCCCGTATTGATTATTGCTGGTGCATGCGTTGGCTCTTCCGGCGCCATTCTTTCTTACATCATGTGTAAGGCCATGAATCGCTCCATCCTTGCCGTGTTGCTTGGTGGTTTTGGTGCTGAAGCGGCTGCAGGTGGCGGCGATGATGGCGGCCCGAAGAATTACAAAACAGGCTCACCAGAAGATGCGGCCTTCCTGATGGAAAACGCTGACACTGTGATTATTGTCCCTGGTTATGGCTTGGCCGTAGCGAGAGCACAGCATGCCCTTAAAGAGTTAACTGAAAAACTGACTCATCATGGCGTTACCGTGAAGTATGCGATTCACCCAGTTGCTGGACGTATGCCTGGGCATATGAATGTGCTCTTGGCTGAAGCCGAAGTGCCTTATGACCAAGTGTTTGAGATGGAAGATATTAACAGCGACTTTGGTCAAGCTGACGTAGTGCTTGTCCTTGGTGCAAATGACGTTGTAAACCCAGCTGCAAGAACTCCGGGTAGCCCAATCTTCGGCATGCCAATCTTAGAAGCCTTTAAAGCTAAAACCATTATTGTTAACAAGCGCTCGATGGCTGCTGGTTATGCAGGCTTAGACAACGAACTCTTCTACATGGATAAAACCATGATGGTCTTCGGTGATGCTAAGAAGGTGGTCGAGGATATGGTCAAGGCAGTAAGCTAACGCTTGTACTGCCTTGTTTCACAAGGCTTTACCTTAAGCATAAAAAATAAACTTACCCCATTCAATTAATAGAATGTAAAAGCTCTAGGGTGATATCTTTTGAATCAGCTACAACTATTTTAAAACTCTGCCGGATCAGAGCGCGAAAATAGTTTTAAATCTTACTGTTTAAATAACTTTAGGTTTAACAACTAGCCAAACGCCCTCACCCATCAATTGATGGGACTGAAGATGAAGCACATCAAAATAAACTGAAATTTTTGGAAGCCACCATGATGTTGGCTTTTGAATCAAATGAGCATTTCTACCGTCTGACAAAATTTTTCCAGCTGGCCCCATATGGATAGAGAAAAATCCAAAATTTGTTATCAGGCGAGCCAATTCTGAAATGACGTTATCTATTAAGTCTGGCTCAATATGCTCAAGAACGTCTATACAGCAAACCAAATCAGCAGTTTTGGGTGGTCCATATTCCGGAAAAACTGGATCATATGGGAGATACTCAATTCCAGTTATCCCATTTTGTCTCAAACCAACTAGCAAATTTTTTTTACCAGCTCCGTAATCAGATACTGATCGCACTCCAATTTGTTTAATTAAATCCGCAATTATTGGAGCAAAGCTTAATGAAGCTACACCATAATTTGGATTTTGATGAAGTATTTTCTGTTGCTCTAAATACTCTGAAGTTATCGTTTGTGTCATGACACAGTCTTATTTTTTATTTGTTAAGCTATTTTTTTGAATATTCTACATGAGTAAAGATCTTTCATGTGGGGCCTGTAATCAGGTCTTGTATAAAAATAAAGGCCACGTTAGTGGCCTTTATTTTTATACTTCAGCAATTGAATTAGGCAAGTGCTCTCTGGATATATTTTGCCCGCATCGGTTTCAATACAAAGAATGCCAATGTTGCAGCAGTTGCATCTAAGGCGATCATGATGGCAAATACTGGCATCCAACTTTCAGTTGCGCCATGAATATAGGCCGCAATCGGTCCACCAATAATTGATCCAACGCCCTGGGCCATATACAGAAAGCCATAGTTTGTAGTGGCATGTTTTTGGCCAAAGGTATCTGTCAAGGTAGATGGGAAGAGCGAGAAAATTTCACCCCAGCCAAAGAACACCACACCAGACATCAACACAAATACCACTGGATCTGAACGGGTAGCAACCCAAATAAACATTGCGACTGCCTCTAGACCAAAGGCAATGGTCATCGTGTACTCACGACCGATTCTGTCAGAAATCCAACCAAAAAATGGGCGGGTGAATCCATTTGTAACACGATCAATAGTTAAGGCCAAAGGCAAAGCAGCCATACCAAACACCATGGTGCCTGTAATACCAAAGTCTTTGGCAAAGGCGCCCATCTGCGAAATGACCATCAAACCCGATGTTGACATCATGGACATCATCAAAAACATGAGCCAGAAAACAGGGGTCTTAAGCATAGTTTTAGGAGCAACTCCAGATGCAGCTGCTTCAACTTGGCTGGCTGTCTGAACTCGATCAGCATGAGGCACTCGAATACCCTGCGCAGCCAATAGCCCAACTGCGCCAATCACATAACCAAAGAAAGTTAATGTTCCTTGCAAGCCAGAAGACGCCAAGCTGTCTGCAATTGGAAAGGTGGTTAGCAATGCACCGATACCATAGCCTGCAGCAACCATACCCACAGCGAAGCCACGATTATTCGGGAACCAACGCACCATCAAGCCGACTACACCGATATAAACAATACCGGTTCCTAGACCGCCCAACACACCATAAGTAAAGTAAAGATTAGAAACGGTGCTGAGATTGGCCGAGAGCACCCAACTCAGCCCGGTCAACACCGTGCCCACTGAGAGCAAAAGGCGTGGACCAAACTTTTCGACTAAGAAGCCTTGGAATGGCGAGAAAAATGTTTGCAACACAATCAGAATGGAGAATGTGACTTGTAACTCAGTCAGACTCACTCCGAGTTGACCCATGATGGGCTTTGTAAACAAGGCCCATACATATTGCGGACTTGAAATCGACATCATACAAATGACGCCCAATGCCAACTGAACCCATTTCGATTTCAATGGATTGCTAGCGGTTTCTGCTGTGCTCATACCTTATCTCCCATTAAACGATCAATTTAAAGCTTATTTCTTATCTTAGTGATTTACTTCGGGTAAATACGGATATTTGCCCCATCCTGGTGCTTATTTAGTTTTGCGGCCAACAAAACAAAATGCCTGGTCTTTTGAACCAGGCATTTTGAATTTCAGCAGCTAAGAGCTACTGGGGGAAATTACATCATTCCGCCCATACCACCCATACCACCCATACCACCCATATCAGGCATACCGCCACCAGCAGACTCATCCTTTGGCGCTTCGCAGATTGCGCAATCGGTGGTCAACAATAAGGCTGCAACAGAGGCTGCATTAACCAATGCAGTTTTAGTTACCTTAGTTGGATCGATCACGCCCTGTGCAACTAAATCGCCATACTCACCGGTAGCTGCGTTATAACCGTTATTGCCCTTGCTGGCCAATACCGCATTTACAACTACGCTTGCTTCATCACCAGCGTTAGAAACGATGATGCGCAGAGGCTCTTCCATGGCGCGCAATACGATGCTAATACCAGCGTCTTGATCAGCGTTATCACCCTTCAAACCTTTGATACCTTGCATTGCACGAATCAAAGCTACGCCGCCGCCAGGAACAATACCCTCTTCAACAGCTGCACGGGTTGCATGCAATGCATCATCCACGCGGGCTTTCTTTTCTTTCATTTCGACTTCAGTAGCAGCACCAACCCGAATCACTGCAACACCGCCTGCTAACTTAGCAACGCGCTCTTGCAATTTTTCTTTATCGTAATCGCTGGTCGCCTCTTCGATCTGTACACGAATGTTTTTCACACGCGCTTCGATCGCTTTTGCATCACCGGCGCCATCAATGATGATGGTATTTTCTTTACCAACTTCAATACGCTTCGCTTGACCTAAATGCTCAAGAGTCGTTTTCTCGAGTGTTAAGCCAATTTCTTCAGCGATCACAGTGCCGCCAGTCAATACAGCGATATCTTCGAGCATTGCCTTACGACGATCGCCAAAGCCTGGAGCCTTAACAGCACAGGTCTTGATGATGCCGCGAATATTATTCACAACTAAAGTTGCTAAGGCTTCGCCTTCTACATCTTCGGCAATGATCAACAATGGACGGCCAGACTTTGCTACTTGCTCGAGAACTGGGAGCAAATCACGGATATTGGCAATCTTCTTGTCGAACAAGAGAACATAAGGGCTTTCCAAAACAGCTACTTGTTTCTCAGGTTGGTTAATGAAATAAGGTGAGAGGTAACCACGATCAAACTGCATCCCTTCAACTACTTCAAGCTCGTCTTCTAAAGACTTGCCATCTTCAACAGTAATCACACCCTCTTTACCAACCTTTTCCATCGCTTCAGCAATGCGCTGACCAATGCTGGTGTCGCTGTTAGCCGAGATTGAGCCAACTTGTGCGATCTCTTTGGTAGTAGTGCAAGGCTTACTGATTTTCTTGAGTTCCTCCAGGGCAGCAGTTACCGCTTTATCAATACCGCGCTTCAAATCCATTGGGTTATGGCCTGATACAACATACTTCATGCCTTCGCGCACAATTGACTGAGCTAAAACAGTAGCGGTAGTTGTTCCGTCACCCGCGATATCAGCGGTTTTAGAAGCAACTTCTTTAACCATCTGCGCGCCCATGTTCTGGAGCTTATCTTTGAGTTCGATTTCTTTTGCTACAGATACGCCATCCTTAGTAACGGTTGGGCCACCAAAGGAGCGCTCCATCACCACATTGCGACCCTTTGGTCCCAAAGTTGTTTTTACTGCGTTCGCGAGAATATTGACACCCTCGACCATCTTGGTCCGAGCGCTATCTCCAAATACGACGTCTTTTGCTGCCATGATTGAATTCCTTTCTTAAATACCGAATTACTTCTGTACAACAGCCATGATGTCTTCTTCGCGCATCACAAGAAGTTCATCGCCGTCTACTTTGACTGTTTGTCCAGCATATTTGCCAAAGAGGACACGGTCGCCCACTTTGACGTCTGGTGCATTGAGTTTTCCACTGTCATCACGCTTACCAGGGCCTACTGCCAAAACTTCGCCTTGGTCTGGTTTTTCAGCAGCAGCATCAGGGATGATGATTCCTGAGGCAGTCTTTGATTCTTGATCTAAACGCTTAATGATTACGCGATCATGTAAAGGACGCAGATTCATTCCTTCTCCTAAGTTAGTGGTTGTTAACTAAATAAAAACTATATAAATCAATGATTTGTAATCTCTACACACAAATACTTAGTAAAAACTAGGGTTTATCACCCGTTTTAGCACTCACGTGTTGGGAGTGCTGATTATATAGGTCTGACTTCCTATATTTCAAGATCTTGAACCCATAAATTTTGTAAGGATTAATGGCTTTCCTATACTCAATATGGCTGGGGTAGGAAGTTTCCTACGGATAAATCAGCCTTAAGCCCTTTCGGCTCCAATCCGTCCTGCATAGACTGGACGGTCACAGATTGGAGAATGCTGATGAGCCCGAAATCCCGGCTGTACACCCTTGTAAAAGCATGGAAGAACAAACCCTTCCAGGAAGTCCGCGATGCTTGCTCGGAGTCTTGGTTAAGCCTAGGCCCCGAAGAAATGGCCGAACAACAATCTTGGTCAAAGCGACAAGCAATTAGCCATGAACCGATTTTTAATCTGAAAGGCACAAAACTGACAGGCTCTTTATATAGACCCCTTTTGGAAGCGAAAGATCTTCAACTATTGCGACTATTTATGGAGGGCTTAGACACCATCGCATTTTGGCATCGAAGCGGTCGCTCAATCTCCGGAGTTTTGCCAATTCCGTTTCATACCCTTTCTTCCAAAAACCATGTAGATGCATTAATCGATCTGATTCTCAACTCTCGACTACCCGTTGGCTCTTTGATTTTAGGCTTACAACATACCTCTGTCGCGAAGCTCACACCCGATTCTGAAGAGGGCTTGTCTCGCTTCCGTCGACTTGGTGTCGGCATTCATCTTTTAGATTTCACCGCAACTTCAGAGCAGATCAATCTAATAGAAAAATTTAGGCTTGAAGGTATTCATATCGCATTACCCCATTTTCGCAATCAAGACCCACCTACGCGCCTCATCTCTCAAATTCAAAGTGCTGGCACAAAGATATATGCCAGTCATTTGGCTCTTGTAAATGACCTTGAGAATGCTAAACGTCTCCAAGCTGATTACTGCTATGGAGGCTTAATGATGTCTCCAGTAAGTCGCCATCAAATTTTTCATATTAATGATAGTCGTATTGCCAAAGCCATTTTTTCGCTGCACTCACATAACAACCTCAACCAAAATGGAGACAAATAATGAGAAAACAAGTGATGTTAGTAGATGACCATCCCGCTATGCTGATGGCCCTGAAAAGCATGCTGCAAGACCAATTACTTTTTGAAGTGGTTAGTCAGGCCCAAAATGGGGAGGAATGCTTACGCTCGATCAAGGAGATGAATCCGAATTTGATCATCCTCGATTTAGATATGCCCAAGACTGATGGTTTTGATGTCATTAGACGTATCGGTTTAATGTATCCAGAAGTGCGTATTCTCGTGCTCTCAAGCCTGGATGAGTCGGTTTACGGAGGCCGAGTCCGCTCTTTGGGTGCACACGGCTTTGTCAATAAGACCGCTGGGGCTGACATCATTCTTTCAGCCTGTCTCGCTATTTCTCAAGGCTATAACTTCTTTGCGCATGGTCGAAATGGCAATAGCTCTTTGACAGATAACGATAAGTTAGCGCTGATTTCTGATCGTGAATTACAAGTCATGAAGTATCTCGGCAAAGGCAATACCAATCAGCAAATTTCTGACATGCTGCATATCAGCAATAAAACTGTGGCGACCTATAAGACGCGGGTCTTTGATAAGTTAGGCATTAATAATATTGCCGACTTAATTTTATTCTGTCGCAACAATCACATTATCGAAAGTTGATTTGGTAATGCATCGATTCATTTTTTTGAGTACCGTATTTGTCTGTCTAACGGCAAGTAACTTTGTACACTCATTGTCTTTATCTTCGGAAGAGCAAAAGTGGGTCGATGCACACCCCATCGTACGATTTAGCATTCATGAGAAATATCGGCCTTACCTTAGCTCTGCTGCAGATAAAGAGGGCAAAGGAATATTTAGAACCCTACTGGATCGCTTAAGCGAGCACACCCGACAAGAATTTCATCCGATTTGGCGACATTCTGATGCCGAGATATTTCATCAACTCACTTCCGGCCAAATCCACTTTGTGATTGATCCTCCTCACTTAGATCACAAACCAGGTCCAGCCTTACTACTATCTGATCCCGTGTTTTGGGGACAGGATGTACTAGTAGGCTATAAAGGCGCTAACTTAGATAAGCCAAAGGGCGATAGTAGAGTGCTCTATTTTGATCGTGGCTATTCCAAGTTTCAGAATCCTGATTTAATCCCCATTACCGCTAGCACTAACCTGGAGAGCTTAAGTGCCTCCCTGATTGAAAGAGAGGTTGAGGCCCTAGTAATGCCCGCCAGACTAGCCACTCAACTCCTCAAGAAGTGGAATCCTCCCGAGATCGACATCCTTGGGCATTATGGTCATCAACCTTTTCCCTATCGACTACTGATGGCAGAAAAACATGCGCCATTAGATCGGATCGTTCAGCGCTTTTTAAACGATCTAGACCCACTTGAATCAGCAAATGACTTTGGCTTGCCGAAACTTGCATCAATCGCGACAACTAAAGAGTCTAGTCATGCCCAATGGCTCTTGACATTGATTTTGCTATTGATCGGAGGGGCTTTTATTTGGGATCTTCAAAAGAAGCGGGCAGCACAAGATTTACTTGGCCAAACGCTATTGAAAGCGAAAAATATAGCTGAACAGGCCAATGCTGCAAAGTCCTCTTTCTTGGCAACGATGAGCCATGAAATACGAACTCCAATGAACGCTATTCTGGGCATACAAGAACTGTTACTCAATAATCCGAGCATTCCTCCCAATGAGAAGCCCTTACTCAAAAGCGCTCATAGCTCTGCTCAATCTTTACTGGGAATCTTGAATCAAGTTTTAGATCTATCGAAAATTGAAGCAGGAAAGCTAAGCCTTAATCCGGTTTCATATGATCTAAAGGCTTTGATTGACGATATTCACGCTTCTTTTTCGCCAATTGCAAAAAAGGGAGGCTTAATTCTTCACACTACGGTGGATAAAAGACTTGCAGCAGTACTAATGGTTGATGGCTTACGCTTTAGGCAAATTCTGCAAAATCTCATCAGTAATGCAATCAAATTTACCAAGCAAGGTGAGATCTATTTTTCAGTGAGCGTGCTTGCGGATGATCATGCCGGTCAGCTCCTAGAATTTAGGGTCATTGATACCGGCATCGGAATGCGTTCTGATGAAATTGAATTAGCCCTTCAAGAATTTGAGCAGCTCTCAGCAGCGGGTCAAGTAAATCAGAATAGTGTTATACAGGGCAGTGGACTGGGTTTGGCGATCACCAAACGCTTACTAGAGTCAATGGATAGTCACCTCTACTTTGACAGCGCACCGGGATTTGGAACCAATGTCCATTTTTCAGTTGCCCTTTCGAGAACAGGGGATGCAGCCGTAAGCCACTCGAGCCATGCGGCAGCTCGATCTTATGTCACTGAAAGTATTGCCGGCCGACAAAAAATCAGGGGGGGAAATATTGCTGCTTTAGTGGTGGAAGATCATGCAGCTAGTCGCCAAATTTTATCCCTCCAACTTGAGGCTCTGGGGTTCAAGGTTTTGGTTTGCGAGTCTGGAACCAAAGCGCTTAATCTCATTGATGAGCATCATTTTGACTTACTGCTGACAGATCAGTCTATCCCAGGCATGCAGGGTTCCGAGCTTTCCAAAAAAATCAGATCCTCAGGTAATACCGACCTGATTATCATTGGAATTACTGCCGATATCTATGCTCTAGAATCCCGTAGCAAGTTCATGAGCGCCGGAATGAATAGTGTCTTAATTAAACCGCTAAGCCTCAAGACTCTCGAGCAAGAATTGAGGCAATATTTTCATTTCTATGAAGAACCAACCGATGATCTAGGCAGTGAATATTCATTCGACAATTTTGGTCCACTTTTTCAAAATGATCCAAACAAAATATTGCTTGTACTTGATGAAATTCAAAAGGTTCATGATGAGTCACTAATGGCACTCAGGAACTCAAATTCGAAAGGAAAGCTCTCCCAGAAGGACTTTGATCAGTTGCTTCATAAAATCAAAGGTGGCGCCGCCCTTTTAAATGCAAAACAGTTTATTGCGGACTGCACGATCTTAGAGTTAGATACTCATTTAGAAAGCAGAATTTCAAGCTTGATTGACTTATTAGAAGAGCAGAATTTACTGATTGAGAGATACAAGAATAGATTAGCGATAGCTCCCAAAAATGAATGTTTTAATGGAATCCAAATTACGCCTAGAATCTAGGAATGCCTTTACTTAAGCCACTAAAAATACTGACTTTATTGCTGGTGTGTCAGCTTGCTCATGCTGCACCAGATCAAATACTCCATTCGCTACCGAAGGCTGTTTTATCTAGCCTAGAAAAGAATCAAATTTCCCCTCAAGCCATGGGGGTTTCAGTTATGGAGATTCTTAAGACGGGGTCAGGAAAATCTGAAGCGAGAGCAGTCTTAGACTGGAATGCCAGCAAGCCCATGAATCCAGCTTCAACCATGAAGCTCTTAACTACACTTACTAGCTTAGAAGTGTTAGGTCCAGGCTATCGTTGGCGCACTAATTTATATACTGATGGCCTCATTCGACAGGGTGTACTCAAGGGCAATCTTTACCTCCAAGGGAGCGGAGACCCAAAACTCATTCCTGAAGAATTAGCCAAGATAATGCAAGCATTACAGAATCTTGGCATCCAAAAAATTGATGGCAACCTCGTCTTTGATAGAAGCGCTTATGCTAAAGAGGTCATGGAGCAGCAATCTATTGATGGGGAAGAATCTCGCGCCTATAACGTTTCCCCCGACCCTCTACTCTACTCATTTCGAACTCTATCTTTCACCTTGAGTAAATCGCGTACGGCAGATTTCATTGATGTTAGCTATACGCCCACCCTATCTCAATTGACCATCAATAATCAACTAAGACTAGTGAATCAATCTTGCGATAACTGGAAAAAAGGAATTGCTTTTGACTTGATTGGCAACAATAAGCAGAACATTGGAGGAAAGGTACTTACAGCGAACTTTAGTGGTTACTTCCCCGCTACCTGTACTAATGCTGCTTATAACGTGGTTGCAATCGATGCCAATACTTTTTTAACCAAAGGCTTCTCTGCAGCTTGGGAGCAATCTGGCGGGACTTGGGCGCAAGCACCAGATGGCCAAGACGGGACGGTACCAGTCTCCGCCAGACCGCTACTGCAATTTGAAGGAATTAAGCTTGCAGATGATGTTCAGGACATCAATAAGTTTTCTAATAACGTCATGGCTAGACAAGTCTTACTGACACTGGCTTTAGAGAAGGTGGGTAAACCCGCGAGTGTCGAGAACGGTGATTTAGTCATTCGGAGCTGGCTAAAAAAGATGAATCTACAGTTTCCGGAGCTTGTCATTGAAAACGGGGCTGGTTTATCTAGAAATGAAGCCATCACTCCAGAACATATGAATCAGCTATTAGTGCTTGCTCGAAGCCTTCCAACAGGAGATATTTTTTATAACAGTCTACCGATTGCTGGAGTAGATGGCACGATGAGAAATCGTTTGTTAGTTCAATTGCGTAAATTTCTTCATCTACAGAAAAAACCGGAAGCTCGAATTAAGACAGGGTCACTCTCTGATGTACGCTCGATATCAGGATATGTTGTGAGCAAGTCTGGAAAAATATACGCCGTCACTTCGTTTATTAATGATCCAAATGCCAATAGAGGCATTGAGGCGCAAGATCAGCTGTTGTCTTGGCTACTAGAGGATGGTCCTGAGCCAAAGCAAGCACGCTGAAGCCGGTCTCTAACCCCATCCCACTCCTCGCCTGGGGGTGGCTCCGGTATCAGAATCAAATCCCAACCCTGCTCATCCAAGTCCCGTAACGTTCTATACAAACGATTTGCAAAATGACGTGGATTGCTTGAAATCAATATCTCTTCTACATCAATCGAGGGGTGATCTTCTAAACCTAAAGATGATTCTGAATCCCAAACAGCAACTGCAACTCGAGACTTGATATCTGGGAATTCTGTGAGCGCATCAAGCACCTGTCCTGAGGAATACATTCTTAAGGGAGTGTTGGGAGCGTAGTGAGCTTTTAAGCTACCCGATACCCTCGGTAAATTTTGGTGCTCGAGATTATTTTGCTCGCCTGGTCTGACAACCTGCAAGCCTGTCTTCGCGAGAATTTCGGAGGGCGTAATGGCGCCGGGCCTCAAGAGCACAGGGGAGCCTTCGGAGGACAAATCTAAAATAGTGGATTCAATTCCGACTTCGCAATCCCCTCCATCCAAAATCATCAAATCCAGAGTGTTTTCAAACTCACTTCGCACATCAGCTGCATTTGTTGGCGAAATTTTTCCGAAACGGTTTGCCGAGGGAGCAACAATACCGCCCTTAAATTTTCTTAATAAAGCTTGTGCAACAGGATGTGCAGGCGCGCGAATTGCGACGGTATCTTGGCCGCCGGTAACTTCGGTCAAAACACTTTTATCTTTCTTAAAAACCAAAGTCAGGGGGCCTGGCCAAAAGGCATTAACCAAAACCAGCGCTTGTTCCGATAAATCACGTACCCATGGGCTTAATACTGCACTCCAATCAATTTCGTTTTGATCAAACCGATCTGGTGCAGCCACATGAACAATCAAAGGGTGGTTTGATGGTCGCCCTTTGGTAGCAAAGATTTTCTTTACCGCCTCAGGGTTTTTGGCATCGGCACCCAAGCCATAGACAGTCTCAGTCGGAAAGGCGACTAACCCTCCCTCTCGGAGAGTTTGTGCTGCTTCACTAATCACCGCTGAAGATTGAAGTGAGGGAATATTGTTAGGCATTGCCTACGGCTCAATTCCCAATTCTGAAGCAACTGCAGCGCAAGTTGCTCTAGCGTCGTCCAAAGTTTCACCGAGACAATTAACGTGTCCCATTTTTCTACCGATACGGGGAACCGACTTGCCATAAAGATGTAATTTTGCGTCTGAGTGACCTAATACCTTATTCCATGCCGGCTCTTTAGCTTGATCATCAATCCCCTCAAACCAGAGATCACCCAATAAGTTGAGCATCGAAACGGGGGCCAGCAATCGGGTATCGCCCAAAGGAAGGCGAGCCATTGCTCGGACCTGCTGTTCGAACTGACTGCTAATGCAGGCATCCATCGTGTAGTGTCCGGAATTATGGGGGCGTGGGGCAATTTCATTGGCGATGATTTCGCCGCCCTTCAATACAAAAAACTCAATACACAAAACCCCAACATAATCAATTTTTCGAATGAGTGCTTTGGCAGCCTCAACAATTTTCTTTTCTTGCTCTGACTGTAATGATGGTGCTGGAACTGTAGAGGTATGCAAAATACCGTCACGATGAATATTCTGTGAAACTGGATAAACCACTACGGTATCGTCATGGCCTCGTACTGCAAGAGCTGAAACCTCAAAATCTAAATCCATGCGCTTTTCTAATACACAAGGCACGCGTGCAAACTGATTCCAAGCAGCATTTAACTCTGCAGCATTTTGAACGGTGATTTGACCTTTACCGTCGTAACCCATTCGGGCGGTCTTCAAAATTCCGGGTAATAAATCTGCAGGCACCTGTGCGATATCGGCATCATGCTCAATCACAAAATGCGGTGCTGGGCCAATATTGGTTTCAGCCTTCCAAGTAGCTAAGAATTTTTTTTCAGCAATGCGGTTTTGCGCTAGGGATACGCAGGCGCTTCTAGGTGCAACAAAAGCGCCCAGAGATTCAAGCTGATCTAGAGCTTGTGCAGGCACATTTTCAAACTCGGTGCTGACAGAAGCACAAAGTGATGCCATTTCTGTGAGTGCTTTTAAGTCTCCATAGTCAGCCTGAATAAATTTTTCTGCGATCGATCCAGCGGGACTATCAGCATCCGGGTCTAATACGCAAACTTTGTAACCCATTGCTTGAGCAGCTTGGGTAAACATTCGACCGAGTTGACCACCACCTAAAATTCCAAGGTAGGAGCCCGGCAAAACGGGCTCTAAACACTGAACCATCTGATTTAATATCCTGGCAGATTCATTGAACGCGCAGTTTCAGATTGTTTGGCGCGAAAAGCCTCTAGCTGCTGCGCCAAAGCTGGATCTGAAATTGCTAAATTTGCGATGACATGTAAAGCAGCATTGGCCGCACCAGCCTCACCAATAGCAAAAGTAGCCACAGGAATCCCTTTAGGCATTTGCACAATCGAAAAGAGCGAATCCTCGCCACGAAGATACTTACTAGCTACCGGAACACCATAAACTGGAACGATTGTCTTTGAAGCCAACATGCCTGGTAAATGAGCGGCGCCGCCGGCACCAGCAATAATGGCTTGCAGGCCGTTATGACGTGCTTGCTCTGCATACTGAAACATATCATCAGGCATGCGATGAGCGGATAAGACTTTGGCTTCGTGAGCGATACCAAATGAATCTAGCATTTGAGCAGCGTGTTGCATGGTGTCCCAATCTGAATTGGAGCCCATCACGATTCCGACTACTGGTTTTTTGCCCAACTTCTCACTCATTTACTTCTCCGGAGCTAATTTCTTGAATAAGTTTCTATTATCCCAGCCTTTTACTGGGTTTTGCTAGGTGAACTTAGCCTGCTTGGGTCAAACGCGCTAGCGCCTCACGGTACTTTTGGGCAGTTTGTTCAATCACAGCTACTGGCAACTCTGGGGCTGGAGGGCTCTTGGCCCAAGGCTTGCCATTAAGCTGAGCAGTCTCCAGCCAGTCCCGGACAAACTGCTTGTCATAGGAAGGGGGATTGGAGCCCACATGATAGGTTTCAGCAGGCCAGAAGCGAGAAGAATCAGCTGTCAGGATTTCATCCATCAAGACTAGATCACCATTTGTATCAAGCCCAAACTCAAACTTGGTATCCGCAATGATGATGCCGCGACTTGCAGCATATTCAGAGGCCTCTTGATACAAACGAATGCTAACGTCGCGGATTTGCTTGGCAAGCTTCTCGCCAATGAGTTCAATCACTTGCTGAAAAGAAATATTTTAATCGTGCTCACCAATCTCGGCTTTTGCAGCAGGGGTAAAAATGGGTTCAGGCAGCTTCTGCGCATTCTCTAAACCTTCAGGCAAAGTAATACCGCAAACCTTGCCTGTCTCTTGATAATCCTTCCAACCACTTCCTGCCAAATAACCACGCACAACCGCCTAAACCAAAATTGGCTTAAGACGCTTAGCCACAACCGCACGACCCTGAACTTGTTCTACTTCCTTAGGAGCAACAACTGAAGCTGGATCAATACCGGTGAGGTGATTTGGAATGACATTTGCTAATTTATCGAACCAAAAATTAGCCATTTGATTGAGCACAATGCCCTTCTCAGGAATAGGCTGACCCATCACCACATCAAAAGCAGATAAGCGATCGGTGGTAATCATGAGCAACTTATCATCGCCCACAGCATAAACATCACGTACCTTACCCTTTGACAGCAGAGGTAAAGATTGAATAGAAGTGGAATACAGAGCAGGCATTAAATTTTCACTTTACGATTTGGGCTAATTCACCACTGCGATAGCGCTCAGCCATTTTCTCTAGCGAAATGGGCTTGATTTTCGCAGCCTGTCCAGCTGAGCCAAAGGCTTCGAAGCGGGCAATGCAGACTTTCTTCGCTGCTTCACGCGCAGGCTTTAAA
>Ga0214180_1000433_pt1 | contig 15121 bp, 14 predicted proteins | sample TroBogEpilimnion_22_FD_153018 | JGI IMG/M metagenome (GOLD analysis project Ga0214180, IMG submission 153018) | Freshwater microbial communities from Trout Bog Lake, WI - 16OCT2007 epilimnion | ecosystem: Environmental > Aquatic > Freshwater > Lake > Epilimnion/Euphotic zone | place: Trout Bog... | reverse complement strand
GTCCGGCCGCCCGTAGCGGATATGCGGCGTGCCGTCGGGGTTCTGCACCGCGCTGTGGGCACCGATCCAGGTCGTGTGCCGCATGCCGCTGCCGTAACTCCAGGTACCCGTCAGGCGGTAGCCGCCGGGGACGCGGATGGCTTTGCTGTTGGCATTCTTGGAACCCCAGGCCAACCCGGTGCGCGGCCCGTTGAAGATCGCGGCGGCGGCCTCATGCGGCATCGCGGCGGCGGCGGTCGCCACGCAGACGTTGGACTGGTTGACGAACCAGCCGATGCTGCCGTCGGCCCAGCCCACGGCCTCGGTCGTTTTGCAGAAATCGACCAGATGGATTTCCTGCCCGCCCAGGTTCTTCGGCAGCAGCAGGCGCATCATGTCTTCCTGGAACAGGCCCTCCACGACTTGCGGAGTTGCCTCCCGCTGCCGGTCCATTTCCGCACCGTGCGCGTCGATCAGCGGCTGCAGGGACCGCGCCCGTTCGGGGGCGGAGGCTTTCAGGTGGGTCTGCATGTCCATGGCGTGGTTTCCCCGCGAGTGTGTTCGAGGCAACCATGACGGGGCGGGCGAAGCTGGCTTTGCGTTGGATCAATCGGTCCTAAATCGTGACGGTCACCGCCAAGCGGCATGTTCCCCGATCCGGAACAGGCCCAGCGCGGCGGCGTCCCCGTCGTGCCGTTCGGCGAAGCTGCCGAGCAGGCCGATGGCGGTCGCGTACAGGGCCGTCAGGTCCGGCGCCCCGATCAGATGCACCACGGCCCCTGCCGTCCCGGCCAACGCCGCCGCGACCTCATGCCCGATCAGAATACCGGACAGGTACGCCGCCGCATCGGTCTCCGCCAGCGCGCCCGTCAGAGTCTGTGCCCGCACCCCGAAAATATGGTGCAACAGCCCGCCCCCGTCGGCGGCGCGTCGCACCCCGGCCTCGAACGGCGCACCCGCCGCTGGCCCGTCGCGCATGGTGCGGCCGAGGATCGTGTGGCCGCGCAGGGCGGCGAACACCTCCCCGGTCATGTGGGTAGAGAACGAAACGATCCGGCCGCCGTCCACCCGCGCCCATTTCGAATGCGTGCCCGGCAGACAGGCGATCCCACCCGTTTCCATCAGCGCGGGCACCCCGAGGATCTGCGCTTCCTCCCCCCGCATCACCTCCGCCACACCCTGCGCATCCGAACCGGACAGGCCGGGCACCAGCTTCACCTGTGCCCATTCGAAGGCGATATCCGTCAGCGCCGCCGCGATATCGCCCGGCGCGGCGGGGCAGGGGAGGTACGGGGCCTCCTTCCAGCCCTGACGGCTGCCGATCATGCCGGACAGCAGTACACGGTCCTCGCCCAAGGCCAGCCAAGGGCCGATTTCCTCCCGCAGCGTGTCGCCGAAGCGGGCATCGGGGACGTTCATGATGCCGCGCGGGCTGGACCGGCGGTCGCGGATGCTGCCGTCACTGGCGATGCGGAAGGCGCGAAAGCTGGTGGTGCCCCAGTCGATGCCGATCATCTTGTGTCCTCCCGAGTAGCGGTGCGGGCAGTCTAACGCACGGTGGGGCCGTTGGGACAATGCCGAGCGGGAGGTCTCACGTTGGGTTGCCCCACGCCGTGAATATGGGGCGAGGTAGCTCCCAAACTCAGAATCTCATCTTCGACTCCCTAAAAGTTACCCGGACCCCGCGACCGCCCAACTCCCGCGACCTGAGGCACACACCACAGGCCCAGCCGCCGGTTGACACAACGCGGCCCTTCCCGGCTTAACCGGCCCATCCCCGCAGGAGGCCCCGTCCATGCCAGATCCCCAAAAGCCGACCAGCCGCGAAGTCATCATCCTCAACGGCCCCAACCTCAATCTGCTCGGCAAGCGCCAACCCCACATCTACGGGCATGAGACCTTGGCCGATGTCGAAGCTGCCTGCCGCAAACTGGGCGCCGAACTCGGGCTGACGATCCGGTTCCATCAGAGCAACCGGGAATACGAAATCATCGACTGGATTCACGAGGTCCGGGAAACCGCCGGGGCGATTATCATCAACCCCGCCGCGTTCACCCATACCTCGGTGGCGATCCTGGACGCGCTGGCAACCTGCGAGTGCCCGATCCTGGAAGTCCACATCTCCAACGTCCACCGGCGGGAGGCGTTTCGGCACCATTCCTATGTCTCCGCCGTGGCGACCGCGGTGCTCGCCGGGGCCGGCACGCATGGCTACCAACTGGCGTTGCGCCACGTCGCGCATCTGCTGGGATAACGCTCGGCCTAATCCGTCGTGAAGTTCACCCGGGTCGTCGCCGAAAACGACCCGTCCGGGGGCGGTCCCGGCCGTGCTGCTCGCACCATCCGCAGGGCCGTCGCGTCCATCTCAGACCGGCCCGACGATTGCACGACCCTGACATTCTCCATGTTGCCCGCGGCGTCGATGGTGAACCCAACCACGACCACGCCCGCACCGGTCGTCGGGATCCGGTGGTTGCGGATTTCCTGAAGCACCTTCTGGGCATACGTCGCTTTCGCCTGCGCCAGCAGCGCCTGTGCCTCCGGCGCGCCGGTTGTCTCCGTCGGTTTGGCGGCCTCGGGCGGTGTTTCGACCGGCTTCGCCTTGGGCGGCTTCGGCTTTGGCGGCGGCGGTAGGGCCGGTGCGCTGGCAACCTCCCGCTTCGGTGGTGCGGGTGGCTCCGGCAGCGGCGGCGGTTCCGGTTCGGGCGGGGGAGGTGGCGGCTGCTTGACCGGCGGCGGCGGCTCTTTCGGTGGTTCGGGCGGCGGCTCGGGTGGCGGCGGCGGCGGTTCCGGCTCCGGTTCCGGTGGCTTCGGCGGTTCGGGTTCCGGCATGCCCTGCGCGATCGTGAGTTCCACGGTGTCGTCGATCCCCGGCGGATCGGTCCGCTCGATTGCCACCAGGAAGATCGCCGCGACATGCAACGCCGCCACGGCAGCCAGCGCGCCGGGACGGAGCCAGACTGGGCGGATGCTGACCGCGGACGCCCCGATCATTTCGAAGCGGTGTCGCCGCGGGGTTTCGGATCGGAAATCAGCGCGATATGCACCAACCCGTTCGATGCCATCTCATCGATCAACCCCACGATCGCGCCGTAGGTGACGGATCGGTCCGAGCGTATCTGGATGATCCGCGCCGCGTCGTCGCCGGTCGCCTGCCGCAGCGCCACGATCAACTCGGGTAGCGCCATCGGCTGGGTGCCCAATGCGTATGTCCCGTCCGCGGCGACTGACACGACGACGGGGTCCTTGGGATTGACCGGCTGCGAGGTCTTGGCCTGCGGTAGATCGACCTTCAAACCGGTCGCCAGCATCGGTGCGGTAACCATGAACACGATCAGCAGCACCAGCATCACGTCGACCAGCGGGGTCACGTTGATGTCAGACAGCGGCCGGTGCAGCCCGCCGCCGCCCAAGGGACGGTTGGCCATCGCCATCACACGACCTCTTTCAAGGCTGTCCGTTTCGTGTTCGGGGTGACGGCGTGCAGCGCCTCTTCCTCGATCAGGCCGGCCAAATCCTGGGTCGCGGCGCCGATCGACGCGCCGATGCGGGTGTATCCGACGGACGCCGGAATGGCGGCGGCCAGCCCGATGGCGGTGGTCGCCAAGGCTTCGGCGATGCCAGGTGCGACGACGGCCAATGAGGTGTCCTTGGCGGCGGCGATGGCGGTGAAGCTGGCCATGATGCCCCAGACCGTGCCGAACAGTCCGACGAACGGCGCGACCGAGGCGATAACCGCCAAATTGGCCAATCCGCCCTCGACCCCGGCAATCACCTGGCGGGCCTGACGGTTCATGGCTTCGATGATGCGGATGCGCGTGTCGCCGATCCCTTCGGCCGGCAGGCGGTGCGTGGCGGCTTTCTGCCCGGCCTCGGCGACGCCGGACAGCAGGCGGTCCGGTTCGCCGGCGCGCCAGCGGCGCAGGCCGGCTTTGAAACGAACGACGCCCACGATGCCCTCGACGATCAGAACCCAGCACCAGATCGATGCCAGCAGCAGCATGGTCAGCACGGCTTTGCCGACGCTGCCGGCCATCAGGAAGAATTCGATCGGAGAGAGGCTCATGAACGGCGCCTTGGCTGAGAATGGAAAAAGGAGGGGATCCGGCCGAAGCCGAACCCCCTCCTCGTTGTGAGGCCGGAGATCAGAAGGTGATGCCGACGCTGCCCATGATCGTGCGGCCGGGCAGGAAGCTGTAGGTCAGCGTGGTGTTGTTCAGGCTGTTCACCCCGGTCGGGTCGCCGCCAACCTCGACCGTGTTGCGGTGGTCGAAGATATTGTAGATGCCGAGACGGACCTTCAGCTGATCGTTCAGGCCCAGATCGTGCCGGGGGCTGGTGCGGAAGCCGATCACCAGGTCGGTGGTGTTGTAGCCCTTCACGTAGTTCAGGTTCGCGGCGGTCGTGGCGTTGTTGGCCTTTTGGCCGTTGCTGCCGTAGGCGTCGCCGATGAAACGCTGCATCAGCGATCCGAAGAACATGCCGTCGTCGTAGATCACGCCGGCCGCGGCCGTGTAATCCGGCGCATCGCCGACCCGCATCCCAGTGAACTGGCCTTGGATGTATTTCGCGGTGATCAGCGCGGCGCTGCCGGCGACCGCCCAACCGTTCGCGATGGCGTAGGTGCCCTCGGCTTCCACGCCGCGATACTGCGCGGTGCCGCCGTTCTGGTAGACCTGTTGGCCGGACGCGAGGTTTGTCACGATCGGGAAGTTCGACGCGGTGATGATGTAGGCGTCGGCGTCGGCCGTGATCTTGTCGTTCTTGTACGTCACGCCGACTTGGAAGTTGGTGGTCCGCTGCGGCTGGATTCCGCCTTGCGCCGGGTTGAACACGTAGAACGCGGACACCGTCGGTGCCAGGAAGCCTTCCGAGGCCTGCGCGTTGACGGTGATCTCATCGGTGACCTTGTATTTCACCGCCAGGAACGGCAGCGCCGCGTCGTAGGTCGCGGAATAGGTCAGCGGCTGCAACGTCGTCTGGTTCACCAGCGCGTTGTGATCGCGGGTGAACGATTCGTATTTGAATCCGGGGGTAATCGTCAGACCCTCGATCGGGCGCCAGTCGTATTCGACGAACGGCTGAATGTTGGTGATGTGGGACGCCAGATTGAGTTTATACGACGCCTGCGTGCTGGCGCCGAGCGACGGGAAGGTCCGGTAGGTCGTGTAGTCGATGTATTCCTGCAGCCGGGTGTTGTCGACACGCTCGATCCAGATACCGGCGCGCAGGGTGCCGCTGGCGATGCCGGCGTCGAAGTCGTGCTCGCCTTTGAAGATGTCGCCATAGACGCGATAGTTGTTGTTCTTGATGTAGCCGACGACGTCGCTGTTGCCGACACCGGCGATATTCACCGTGGTTTTGCCGCCCGTGATGGTCGGGATCTTGACCGATGTCACCGCGCCGTTGGCCGCGGTGATCGGGCCTTCGATGGTCTGGTTGTTGCCGTTATTCTGAAGCTGCGGATACCAGTACGAATAGGTATACAGCGTGTTGTCGAAGCGCCAGTTGCCGAAATTCCCCTCCAGCTTGACATATTCCATGTCGGTTGCTTTTTGGGAGTTGTTGAAGTCCGCGAACTGTTGCGTCAGCGGGTTGGCGTTGACCGCGCCGTAGCGCTTACCGTATTGTTGCCACTGCGGATAGGTGATGCTGGTGACGTTGTTGTACTGCTCCTGCCCGTAGGTCGCGAACACCGTCAGCTTGAAATTGCCAACCTTCTCTTCGACCTTGCCCAGGAACTGGTCCTGGTTGACCTTGCCGTAAAGCAGCGCGCCGCTGGTGTTCGCGTGCGAATACTGGATCAACCCGCGCACGCCCGTGCCTTCGATCAGACCTGTCTGCATCGTCAGCGCGGAGGTGAAGGTGTTGAACGATCCGTAAGACGTATCGATGCTGCCGCCGAACTTGTCGCTGAGGTCGATCGAACGCAGCGCCATCGTGCCGCCGAAGGTCGCATAGCCGACCTGCGACGCCGCGCCCGGCCCGCGGTCGACGGTAATGCCGCCAATGAACGCGGACGGGAAATACGCCGCCGAATGATGGGTCGGGTCGTTGGCATCGCCGAACGGGATGCCGTCGAAGGTGATGTTGAACTGCCCGTCCTGGTAGCCGCGCCAGCCGCTCTTGCTGTCGCCCAGCAGACCGTTGGTATTGGTGCTCAGGAAGCCCGGCGTGTATTTCGCCGCTTCGTTATAGTCGGAGCTGGCGGGGATCATGTCCCGCAGCACTTTGTCGCTGATGATGGATCCCGGCTGGAACGCTTCCAGCGACCCTTGCGAAGGCGACAGCGCCGGCGCGGAACCCGGAGGCGCCTTGCTGCCGACCGCGTTCGGCGCGGACACCGGCAGCGAACCGGCGCCTTGGTTCTTCACGTCGACCGTTCCGATGTCGGCGGATTGCGCCAAAGCGACCCCGGACAGGAAAACGAGGGGAACGGCGAATGTCGACGCCAAAAGCGCGGCGCGCCGCGAGACGATACGTTCCGTAATCATTTTATGCTCCTCATGCCGGAAGGCGGCTGCCAACCCGATTTCGGTGGGACGCATAGCAGCAGGGGAGCGGTCAGGTGTTACAGATGTATTGCAGAACGTTTATATTAAAATTAACGAAAAATGACAGGTCTTGACTCAGGATACGAATCTGGCGGTCAATATAAATTTGCTGCAATACAGCCTTGCGGCTGTCGCATGTCGCCGTGCGGCGGCCGTTAGGCCGCCATCTCCAAAATCTCCCGCACCTGCGCCGGACCATCGATTTTCCGCGGATTACGGGGAATCCACGGCGTGCCCATCGCCTGTTCCGATATCCGTGTATAGGCATCCGGCCCCACGTTCACGGCGCCCAGGCTGCGCGGCATGCCCAGCCCGCCGATGAAGGCGTCCAGCACATCCCCGGCGTCTTCCCCCGGATGCCCCATCGCCGCGGCGATCTCCGCCTGACGGTCGGCGTTGGCGGATTTGTTCCAGCGCATCACCGCCGGCAGCATGATGCAGGACGTATGCCCGTGCGGGATGTCGTGCACCGCGCCCAGCACGTAGCCGATGCCATGGCTCGCCCCCATCGGCACGCCGCTCGCCAGCGGCCCCATCGAAAGCCACGACCCGATCTGGCAGTCGAGCCGAGCCTGAATGTCGGAGGGATCGGCTTTGACGCGGGACAGCCCGCGGGTCAGCAGTGTCAGCCCGCGCAGCGCTTGGGCGTCGGCGTAGGGATTGGCCTCCAGCGAGCAGAACCCCTCCACGCAGTGATCCACCGCGCGGATGCCGGTGGACAGGAACAGCCATTCCGGCGTGTGCCGCGTCATCGCCGGATCGAGGATGACGGTGCGCGGGATCACGGTCGGATGGGCGAACAGTTCCTTCACCCGCGTCCGCTCATCGGTGACGCCGGCCAGCGCGCTGAACTCCCCGGCCGACAGGGTGGTGGGCACGCTGATCTGGCGCACCGTCGGCGCTTTGATGCCCTTCTGGGAGGGGCGAATCGAATCCAGCGCCTCGGCGGTGCTTATGTCGTTGGCCAGACAGAGTTGCACCGTCTTGGCACCGTCGGTGATCGACCCGCCGCCGATGGTGACGATCAGATCGGCCCCCGCTTCCCGGGCCTGATTGGCCGCCGCGATCACAGCTTGGCGCGGCGTGTGCGCCGGCATTCTGTCGAACACTCCGGCGCACAGATTGCCCAACGCGGTGCGGACACGTGCGATCTCATCGGTTTCGCGGTTCAGGGTGCCGCTGACCATCAGGAATACGCGAGTCGCCCCCAAGTCCCGGGCCTGCTGCGCCACCGCGTCGGCGGCGGACACGCCGAACAGAACCTCCTCCATTTTGCCGAAGGCGACGCGACCGGATTGGACCATGGTTCCTGTTCCCTGCGATGATATGTTCCACGCAGCATGGCGGGGACGACGGAATGCGGCAAGATTCATGAGCGGGCTGATCAAGCGCAGCTTCTCCCTCGCGGGCCACCGCACCAGCGTGGCGCTGGAACCGGAGTTCTGGGATGCGCTGTCCGCGATGGCCGCCACAGCCGGCCAATCCCTGTCCGCTTTGGTCGCGGCCGCCGACGCCGCGCGCGATCCGGATCGGCCATTGGCTTCGGCTTTGCGGGTCGCGGCGCTGCTCGACGCGAAAAAAATCGCCTGACCCGCATTTTTCCGGTGCGGCGTTAACCTTTTCTTTACGAATACCGTCGCATGCTCCCGCCCGGCACGAAACCGCCAGGCAGAGGAACGACACGATGACCCCACACGAACTCTCACCCGCTCGGCCGCACGTCAGCCCGCTGGTACTTTCCGACCGTCTGATTCGCTTGGCGGAAGCCGCGGATCGCGCGGGATTCGCGGGAACGGCGGAACAACTGATAACGCTCGCTCACTCGGTTTTCGATGAGATACTTGAATCCCGGCATTGAACGGTCCTCCTCCGTCATTGCGAGCGCAGCGAAGCAATCCAGGGGGCCGTGGCACTGGATTGCTTCGCTGCGCTCGCAATGACGGGCGGCGTCGGCTCACGCACGCCGCGGATGCGAATATAAATGCCAGATGGAATGGGAATGGTGGGCGCGACAGGGATTGAACCTGTGACCCCCTCCGTGTCAGGGAGGTGCTCTCCCGCTGAGCTACGCGCCCTCCGGCCTCGGGAGGGGCGCTTCTAGCGCCAGTTGCCGGGGGTGCGCAAGACACTTTAAGCGGGTGCGTTCCACGCCAGATCGGGATCGAGCGGAAAGATCGGACGGCGCACATCGCGGAATGTGAGCTGGTCGTATTCGGACGTGCAAACCCCCACCCCGGCGCATTCCACGATCTCCCGCGCGATGCGGCCGAGGTCGGCGCGCCAGTGCACCCGGCTTTTGATCGCGAGATACTTCACCGTGGTCGGCTCGATCCCCAGGACCCGCAGCATCTCCTGCGCCGTTGGCTCGATATGGCGGCTGAGCAGCACGATTTGAACAGCGCCCGTATCCAGCACGACCGTCGTGCCCATGGCGATTTTCAGGCCCGGCGAAAGACCGCCCGTGGAGGTGTAATAGCCCGCCGATACCGTGCGCACCCGCCCGGTTACGCGTAATGGCGCGCTGGCGACCGGCAACTGCGGCATCGGCAGCTTGGCGCCGATATCCAGCGTAATCTCATTCCCGATTCCCGCCGCGACGCATTCCTGGACCGCCGCCGGATCGTAGATGCCGAAGAACACCACGTCCTGTAGCCCTTGCCGCATAATCTCCCGCAGCACGTCGGTAGTATCCATCGTCCCGCCGGAGGAGCAGTTGTCGTAGTGGTCCAGCATCACCACCGGCCCCGGTGCGGTGCCGCCGAGCGATGCGGCTCGGGTGACGGAGGTCTCCAACGGCTCGACGTCGAACATGAAGTCCCGGCGGGCGTTCCACGCGAAGCCGAGCAGCTCGTCCACCATGCGCTGGGCGTCGTCCGGGTTGTTGTCGGTGACGACGACGGCGGACAATCCGGCCATCTTCACGTCCGCATGCGGGAACCCCACGAACAGGCTGGCGGCCAACGCGCGCCCGCTTGCTTCCCAGGACGCGCACATGGCTTGCAGGTCCTTGTTGGGGAATTGGTGGGTGCCTTGTGCCATGACGTGCGGCAGCATCGGCGACGAACCCCAGGCGGACACCGGCTTCACCTCTCCCCGCATCGCCCGAAGCAAAACTCGAGCCGCGCGTTCGGCGGTCTGGCGCATGTCGATGTGCGGGTAGGTGTGGTATCCCGTGACCACCTGCGCGGTCCCGACCATGTCGTCGTAGAGGTTGGCGTGCATGTCGTAGGCAACGCACAGCGGCGTCTTCGCATCCACCGCGCGGATGCGGCGGAGCAATTCCCCTTCCCCGTCCTCGATCCCCTCCACCGCCATCGCGCCATGTAGATCGAGCCAGATCCCATCCAGGCCGCCGCCCTTCACGCCGTCGACGATCAACCGGCAAAACGTCTCGAAAGCCTCCCGATCCACCCGTCCGCTCGGCGGTGCGCTGGCGGCGACGGGCAACACGATCTCGGCACCTGCTTCCTCCGCCACCGCGATGTAGCCGCCCATGCAGGTGGCGGTGCCGCGGTAGAAGTCGATGGCGGCTTGACCGGTCAGCAGCGTTTTCCCGTCGCGGCAGAAGCGCTCCAGCTTGCTGGGGACCGGCGAGAACGTATTGGTTTCGTGCGACATGGTCGCGAGCAGCAGGCGCATGGCGTCGGTTTCTCCCTGGGACGGCGGAAGAATGCCCGGATGAGCGGTTTCCGGGAAGATCGGCCCGTGACATCGGACGCCAGCTTGGGTTGAATAGGCGGATGGACGCCGTCGTTACGCCAACCCTCCCGCTGGATACCGAATCTGTCGTGGTCGCCCGCCCGGTGCACCAGACGACGCCCGTGATCTTCGCCTCCCCGCACTCGGGCCGCGATTATGCGCCGGACTTCCTGGCGTCCTCGCGTCTCGATCCGCTGGCTTTACGCCGCAGCGAGGACAGCTTCGTCGAGGAACTCTACGCCGCCGCCACCCAATGCGGCGCCCCGTTGCTGGCCGCGAACTTCCCACGCGCTTGGTGCGACGCGAACCGGGAACCGTGGGAGCTGGACCCCCAGATGTTCGACGGCGAACTGCCGCACTGGGTCAACGCCTCCAGCCCCCGTGTCGCCGCCGGCCTGGGCACCATCGCCCGCATCGTCGCATCCGGCGAAACCATATACCGCCGCAAACTGTCCTTCGCCGAGGCCGAACACCGTGTGAACGCCTACTGGCAGCCGTTCCACGACATGCTGGGGTCGCTGATCGGCGGCACCATGGCGCTGTTCGGCACCTGCCTGCTGATCGACTGCCATTCGATGCCCTCGCCCGGCCCGGCGACATCCGGCCCGCCCAACCGCAACGCCTTCAAGCAGGCCGACTTCATCCTCGGCGACGCGCACGGCACCGCGTGCTCCCCCCGCGTGACGCGGTTCGTGGAGCGGGCACTGACCGACATGGGCTTCACCGTCCGCCGCAACGACCCCTACGCAGGCGGCTTCATCACCCGCCATTACGGCCGCCCCCGCGACCGCATCCACGTCCTGCAGATCGAGCTCGCTCGGGACCTCTATATGGATGAGCTAAGGATCGAACGCCTGCCCCGCTTCGCCGCCATCCAACAGGACGTGACCACCCTGGTGGAGATGCTGTCCCGGGAGGCGCTGGCGCTGATCGATTGCTGATATCGTCATGGCGGGCGCAGGCCCGCCACCCACGACTTGCGGAGGCGCGCTGTAAAGTCATGGGTGGCGGGCCTGCGCCCGCCATGACGACAAGGGTACAAAAAAAGTGGCGGCGCCCCGTGGGGCACCGCCAAGTTTAGGGAGGAAACGTCCAAGAAAGCAGACAGCTCGGCCAGTGGCCGTGTTGCTGCGATGCACAATGTAGCGCGGAGGTCATACGTCTGCAAGCGTTTTATCGCATTGCAGCATTGCGGACGCCGCATTTTTCCGCGCGCCGTTAACCTTTCCTTAACCTTGCCCTGTCACACTCTCCCGATGCGCATCCTCATTGGGCTGATATTGCTGGCTTTTACCCTCCCAAGCGCCCGCGCCGCGCCGCCGGGACTGCTGTGCCGCGCCGCCATCGAGGCCGCCGAACGCGTCCAGGCGATCCCCGCCCACCTGATGGCCGCCATCGGCCGGGTGGAAAGCGGCCGCCGCGACGATGTCACCGGCGCCTGGCACCCCTGGCCCTGGACCGTCAACGCGGAAGGGGAGGGGCACTTCTACGACACCAAACCCCAAGCCATCGCCGCCGTCCGCACGCTGATGGCCCGAGGCGTCAAATCCATCGATGTCGGCTGCATGCAGGTGAACCTGATGCACCATCCCGACGCCTTCGCCACACTCGACCAGGCCTTCGACCCCGCCATGAACGCCGCCTACGCCGCCCGTTTCCTGCGGGAGCTGTACGGCCAGTCCGGCGCATGGCCCAAAGCCGTGGCGGCGTATCACTCGGCCACCCCCGAACTGGCGGCCCCCTACGCGAAGAAGGTCCTCGCCGTCTGGCCCGAGGAGTCCCGCCATCCCGGTGCCGGCGCTTTGGCCACCGCCTGGGGCGCGACCCTGCCGCACGGTGCCCGTATCCCCTTCCAGCGCAACCTGCCCGCCGGGGCCGATGCCAGCGCCATCCCGCTCGCCGGCCCCCCGAACGCCCCTGGCCGAGGCCTGGACCTGTACCGCTCCCGCCCCATCGCCCGGGCGGCCGGGAAGCCGAAGCGGATCGGACGGTTTTGAAGGGCGGGGTTTCGACAGGTCTCCCCCTCCCCTTGCGGGAGGGGGCCGGGGGGACGGGGCGGTGCCGGTTGCCCCCCTCCCCCCAACCCCCTCCGGCAAGGGGAGGGGGAGTGTCTTCCGCAACCCCGACCTTCACCCCACAGGATCGATCCGTACCCCCGTCTTCCCGTCGAACACATGCAGATACGCCGGCTGGATCGCCACCGGCACGGCCTCCCCGGCCGGCGCACGCCCATTCACCTTCACCACCAGCTCCGTCGCGTCCGGCAAATGCCCGTGGATCAGCGTTTCCGACCCCAACGGCTCCACCAGATCGACATGCACCTGCAACTGCGGAGCCCCCACCGTCAGATGCTCCGGCCGGATGCCCAGCGTCAGCGCCATCCCCTCCGGCCCGGCGCGCGGCCCATCGGCGAACCGCACCACCGGCCCCGCCGCGAGCCGAGCGGCACGCCCGTCGTCGGTCAGGACGGCCGGCAGGAAATTCATCGCCGGCGCCCCGATGAACCCGGCGACGTAGGTATCGGCTGGCCGCTCGAACACTTCCATCGGCGTCGCGAACTGCGCCGGGTGCCCCTGATGCAGCACCAGCAGCCGGTCGCCGAGCGTCATCGCCTCCGTCTGATCGTGAGTCACATACAGGCTCGTGATCCCCAGCCGCCGCTGCAACCGCCGGATTTCCGCCCGCATCTGCACCCGTAGCTTGGCATCGAGGTTGGACAGAGGCTCATCGAACAGGAACAGCTTCGGTTCGCGGACGATGGCGCGGCCCATGGCGACACGTTGGCGTTGTCCGCCGGATAATTGCCGCGGCTTCCGCCCCAACAGCTCCGTCAGCCCCAATAACCGCGCCGCCTCATCCACCCGAGCCTTGATCGCGTCCTTCGACAGACCCCGGATGCGCAGCCCGTAGGCCATGTTGTCGAACACGGAAAAATGCGGATAGAGCGCGTAGTTCTGAAACACCATCGCGATGTCCCGCGCCGAGGGATCGAGGCCGGTGATCTCCTTCCCATCCAGCTCCACCCGCCCGGCGCTGGGCGTCTCCAGCCCCGCCACGATCCGCAGTAACGTGGACTTGCCGCAGCCGGACGCGCCGACGATCACCAACATTTCGCCGTCCGCCAGCGACAGATCGATCTGCCGCAACACCTGCGTGTCGCCGAAACTCTTCCGCACGCCAATAAGATCGAGAGTTGCCATGAAGTCAGTATCGGGCGGCCGGGGCAGGGGGGTCAATTGGCGACAATGTGACGGTTCTCACGGCGTATGGGGTCATGCACCCCCAGTCATCGCGAGGAGCGCAGCGACGAAGCGACCCAGAGCCACCGGCACACACATTGCTCACGTTGCATGGGCTATTGCCGCTGCCTCCCCCGCCCGCGCCGCCTTCTCCGCGATCAGCCGCCGCGCCTCCGCTCGGCCGATGGAGAAAACCCGATCCTCCAGCACGATCTTCAACCGCTCATGTGCCGCTTTGTCCCGTTCCGTCGTATGGTCGTTCCGCCAAGCACTCAGCGGCGCCGGCTCGGGTTCATCCGTCATGGTTGGGCTTGACCCAACCACCTCCGGCGTTTGGGCTGCCTCCTCACGGCGCATGGGCTGTTGCCGCCGCGCCCGTCCCCCCGTCCGCGCCGCATGCGTCGCCCGCCCGAGCGCCGCGACCACCCGGTGCAGCCGGACAGCATCGGCGTCCGAGAGATCGGGGTCGCTCAAATACTGCGCCGCCGCGATCGTAACCTGCTCCAACAACCCGATCGCCGCGTCGTCCCACACCGAGGCCAACCCCGCATCCGCCCGCGCGGCCCGCAACACGGAAACGAGCGTCAAAACCGACCGAAAAAACCGAAACGCGCTGGCAAGCGAATCCGCCCGCCAAACCGCCCGCTCGCACGCATCGCGCAACGCGAACGCGATGGCCTCCACATTGCCGGGGAGGGTCTGGCTGTCACGGTGTAAGGGGTCTTGTGTGTTCGAATGCATTTGTATCTCCAATAAGGCCCGAATAAGCGGCAGGGGGCGCGCCAAGTCGGCGCTGGTGGTTCATGGTATGTTCGATACATCGCCCCCGTTTTCGCGCCAAGCCGGTAGCAGGCTGTGCCCGCCCCCACCGCCATCTCCCGCCCCCCCGTCATGGTCGGGTTTAACCCGACCACCTCAGGCCCATGTGGCACCACCGCCAAGGACAACCGCGTGAAGCATCCGGTTTGCCCCAAACAGCCGCCCCCGCCAGCGGCATCACCGCAAGATTCACCACTGAACCACGGAACCACCGAACCGCGGACCCATGGAGAACGCTCGTCTCGGGCCGCCGGCGTTCCCGCACGCTCGGTCTGTTCCGTGGTTCCGTGGTTCAGTGGTGAATCCGACCGGCCTCCCCACCGCCCGGACGCCGCCAAACAGCCCCCAATCCCACCCTTGCCAACGCCCCCACCCACCCCGCAAACTCCCCCAAGCAACGAACCCCAAAAGGCGCAGCGCCCGACGCATGACCGTGCCCCCCTACGGCTTCATCTCCTACGCCCACGACGACGCGGCCTTGTTCGCCGCGTTCCGTAAGGACGTCAGCGCCGTGGAGGCCCGCTTCGGCATGAAATTCCATGAGGACACCGGCATCGCCGCCGGCACCGTGATCGATCCGGCCATCCAGGCCATGATCGCCCAGGCGCATGTCTTCATCCTCCTCGCCAGCCGTTCCTTCGTCGCCAGCGGCTATGTCCGAGACATCGAACTCCCCGCCATTGAAACCCGGCGAAAAGCCGCCAAAGGCTTGGTCATCCCCGTGGTGCTGGAGGAGTGCGCCCATGACCTGATCGGCCGAGGTCTACAGGCGGTGCCCAAGGTAGGCGGTCGAGTGAAACCCATTTGCCAGTTCACGCGCCGCGCCGCCGG
>Ga0214180_1000431_pt1 | contig 15155 bp, 13 predicted proteins | sample TroBogEpilimnion_22_FD_153018 | JGI IMG/M metagenome (GOLD analysis project Ga0214180, IMG submission 153018) | Freshwater microbial communities from Trout Bog Lake, WI - 16OCT2007 epilimnion | ecosystem: Environmental > Aquatic > Freshwater > Lake > Epilimnion/Euphotic zone | place: Trout Bog... | reverse complement strand
CCATTCGCCTGTCGATCGGCATCGAGCACCGCGACGACATCATCGCCGATCTGTCGCAGGCGTTGGACGCGGCCAAGGCGTAACCCATGACCGCGCGCGTCGCCCTGGTAACCGGCGGCGCGCGCGGGATAGGTGCTGCCATCGCGGCGCGATTGTCTCGGGATGGGTGGGATGTCGTGGTCGCCGATCGCGATCCCGGGCCGGGACAGATCGCCTGCGATGTATCCGATGAAGCCGCTGTTTCAGCGTTGATCGCCGGATTGCCGCGACTGGATGCCCTGGTGTGCAACGCCGGGTTCACCATCCGTAAGCCACTGTCGCAATTGTCGTTGGCAGAATGGTCGTCGGTGCTGGCGACCAACCTGACCAGCATCTTCCTGCTGACAAAAGCCGCTGAAACGAAGCTGCGGGCCGTCAAGGGCGCGATCGTCACGATTGCATCCACCCGAGCGCATATGTCGGAAGCGGATACCGAGGCGTACGCAGCGTCGAAGGGCGGGGTCGTGGCTCTGACCCACGCGCTGGCGATCAGCCTGGGGCCGGACGTACGGGTGAACTGCATCAGCCCAGGGTGGATCGACACAAAGGGGCCAACCCCCACCGCCGAGGAACATGCGTTCCATCCCTCAGGCCGGGTCGGTGTGGCCGAGGACGTCGCCGGTCTGGCAGCATTCCTGTTGGGGCCGGACAGCGGCTTCATCACGGGGGCGGAATTCGTGGCCGATGGCGGGGTGACGCGGAAAATGATTTACCCGGAATGATCGTGCCCCGCCCCGGCCTCGCGGCCCTGCTTGCCTGCCTGTCGATGGCCGGTTTCGCCAGCATGGACGCGATGAGCAAGTTCCTCGTTCGCGATTACCCGATCGTGCAGACCCTTTGGGTCCGCTACGTTATCTTCACCGGCTTCGCCCTGCTGGTCGCCGGGCCGGCCGCGATCCGCAGTGCTCGCCCCTGGCTGCAAGCGGGACGGGGTGTGCTGGCGCTGGTGGAGAACGGGGTGTTCGTGCTGGCGTTCTTCTATCTGCCGTTGGCGGACACGCATGCGATCGCCGCGACCTCCCCGCTGCTGGTGGTCGCCTTGTCGGTGCTGTTCCTGCGCGAACAAGGCGGGTTGGGTCGTTGGCTAGCGGTTTTGGCTGGGTTTGCCGGCGTACTGCTGATCATCCGCCCCGGCTTCCACGCGCTGAGTTGGCCGCTGACGATCCCGCTGGCGGGCGCGTTGCTGTGGGCAATCTACCAGGTGCTGACCCGCGTCGTCGCCCGCACCGACCGGTCCGACACCACGCTGCTGTGGACGGCGGTGACCGGCTTGATCGGCACATCCCTACTAGTTCCCTTTGTCTGGATGCCGCCGACGCCGGCCGCATGGCTGCTGATGGCCGGGGTCGGCATACTCGGCACGCTGTCGCATGCCGCTTTGATCAAGGCCCTGGACCATGCCGAGGCCGGCGCGCTGCAGCCCTATGCCTATACTTTGCTCGTCTGGGCGACCATGCTGGGCGTTCTGGTCTTCGGCGACGTGCCGGACGTCTGGACGATCGTGGGCGGCGGGATCGTGGTGGCCAGCGGTCTGTGGACCTGGCACCGCGACCGCACCGGAAAGGGACACATATGAAAGACGGCGCGATACGCATTGTTTTCGAGCCGCTGCCGGACCCGGACCTGCAGCGCTTCCTGGAAGACAACGTCGTCAACCTGAGTTTTGCCCGCACCGGCCTGACCGAATGGTTCCCCGTCGGGTATTTCCTGCGCTCCGAACGCGGGGAGTGGCTGGGCGGCTGCACCGGGCATATCTGGGGCGGTTGGCTGCATATCCGCTGGCTCTGGGTCTCCGAAATGCTGCGCCAGCGAGGTTACGGCAACGGGTTGATGGACGCAGCCGAGGCCTACGGACGCGAACGCGGCGCGCATCATGCGACGCTGGAAACCCACAGCTTCCAGGCGCCGGATTTCTACCGCAAGCGGGGCTACAGCGTGTTCGGCACGCTGGAGGATTACCCGGTCGGGCACACCAAGCTGTTCCTCCGCAAGGCACTTGGGGCATAATCGGGGCGCCGCCCCCCCCCACGCGCGTCATCCTCCGCGAAGGCGGAGGACCCACGCCTTTGGATTTTCACAGCAAAGGCGTGGCTGGCACGCCTGCGCGGACCATGACACAACGAGAGGAAACCCATGACCAGTCAGAAAGTCAGCTTCTACAGCGAAGGCACCCGCCTGTCCGGCGATCTGTTCCTCCCGCCCGACCTGCAACCGGGGGAGAAACGCGCGGGCATCGTGCTGTGCCACGGCTACACCGGCGTGCGGGACCTGTATCTCCCGGATAACGCCCGCGACCTGAACGCGGCCGGCTATGTCGTGCTGACCTTCGACTACAAAGGATGGGGCGACAGCGACGGATCGAAATCGCGGCTGGCACCTTACGGACGGGTCACCGACAGTCAGGCGGCGCTGACGTTCCTCGGCGCTCAGCCGATGGTGGACGATCAGCGGTTAGGGCTCTACGGCACCAGCTACGGCGGCGCGACGGTGACCTGGACGGCGGCGATCGACCCGCGGGTGAAATGCGTGGTGTCCGTCGTCGGCATCGGCCACGGCCGCCGCTGGATGCGCAGCGTCCGCCGGCCGGACGAATTCGCCGACCTTCTGGAACGCGCCAACGCCGACCGCGTGAACCAGGTCATGACCGGACAGTCGGAGTTTGTAGCTCGGAATTCCATCCTGCTGCCGGATCGGCAATCCGCTGCGTTGGCCGCCGCCGCGCGCGCGAACAACCCATTCGCGGTCAGCGAGATACCGATGGAATACATCAACGAAACGCTGGAGTTTCACCCGGAATGGGTGGTGGACAAGATCGCGCCACGGCCGATCCTGTTCATCACGTCCGACAACGACCGCCTGGTCCCGCCGGACGAGAGCGAGGCGCTGTACGCCAAAGCCGGCGAACCCAAGAGGCTGGTCGTGCTGAAGGAGCACGGGCATTACGAGGTCTATGCCGGGGAGGCTTACCGTCAGGTGATGGAGCCGACTTTGGCTTGGTACCAGGAGCATCTGCCGGCGCGGGGGTGACGGGGCCTCAGACCGCCCGCCAGCGGCCGCCACATGTCATTGCGAGCGCAGCGAAGCAAACCAGGAGGATGGCACTGGATTGCTTCGTCGCTGACGCTCCTCGCAATGACAAAGGGGAAGCGGCATTCGTTTCGTGTCAGACCGCGCCCATCCGCCCCCGAATCGCTGCCGCCCGAGCAACAACCGAACGCGCGCGATTGACCACGGGAACGTCGATCATCGCGCCTTCGAACTGCACCGCACCCAGACCCTTGGCATAGGCGTCGTCGTAGGCGGCGATCATTTTCTCCGCCTTCGCGACTTCGGCCGGATCGGGGGAGAATTCCTCATTCAGCACTTGAACCTGCAACGGATGTACCGCGCTGGCGCACATGAAGCCCAGGCGGCGAGACCGGCGCACAATCGCTCGGAACGCTTCCTGGTCCCGGAAATCGGCGATGGAGCCGATGAACCCCATCGGCATGATGCCAGCGGCCTTGGCGGCGAAAATCGTGTGCTGTTTGGGGTAGAACAGACCTTCGGGGTCGGATTGCATGCCGACATCGGCGGCGAAATCCTCCGATCCCAGACTGATGCCGACGATGCGCTGGTGGCATTTCGCTATTTCGGAAATGCGGAAGAAACCGGCGGCGGTTTCCACCAGGACGATGAATTTTATGCGCCCGGCGGGCAGGCCGCGTTCGGCTTCCAGTTCCTCGACGATTTCCGCGACGGCGTGGACGTGTTCGGGGCTGTCCACTTTTGTCAGCATCAACGCGGCGACGCCTGGGATGACGGCGGCTTCGATATCGCGCACCAGCATCCGCCAGGGACGATTGACCCGCACCACCACGTCGGCGCCTTTACGGTTCACCTGCGGAATGGCGTCGGCGATCAGCGTCCGCGCGATGTCTTTCTGGGACGGGGCGACCGCGTCTTCGAGGTCCAGAATAATCGCGTCCGCGCCGCGATCCGCCCCAGTACGGACGAATTTCTCCGCCGTGACCGGAACGAACATCAGGGAACGCCAAACCGGTAAATCGTCACGCATGATCATGCTTCCTTAATGACGCCCGCGGCGACGAGTTCGGCCATCCGAACGTCGTCGCATCCCAGGCTCTTGAGTAGTTCTGCGTTGTGTTGGCCCAAGGTCGGTGCCGCCGTGCGCAGGCGGCCGGGGGTTTCCGACAGGCGCGGGATGATGTTGTGCATCAACACCGATCCGGCTTCCTCGTCCGGCGCTTCCACCAGCACGCCGCGTTCGTGGACGTGCGGGTCTTCGATCAGTTGGTCGATTTCGTAGACGGGGATGGCGGTGACCTCGGCTTCCTCGAAAATCGCCATGTTTTCGGCCAGCGGGCGGGCCTTGATCCAATCGGCGACGATGCCGTCGCATTCGTCGATGTTGCGGACGCGATCGGTGTTCGTCTTGAATTTCGGGTCCTCGATCATATCCGCTCGGCCGATCGCGCGGAAAACCCGTTCCGCCATTTGTTGGATGGACGCGGAAATCGCAATGAACCGCCCGTCGCTGGTTTCGTAGACGTTGCGGGGCGACGTGGTCAGGGACCGGCTGCCGGTGCGGGCGGGTTTCTCGCCGCTGACCTTATACATCGCGGCTTCCGGTCCGAGCACGGAGACCATTGGCTCCAGCAACGGAAGATCGATGATTTGTCCGCGACCGCCGCGTTCGACGACGCGCAGCGCGACCATGATCGCGTAGGCGCCGTACAACCCGGAAATCATGTCCGCCATCGCGAGCGGCGGCAGCACCGGGGGGCGATCCCCGAAACCGTTTTTGGCGGCGAAGCCGGACATCGCCTCCACCAACGTGCCGAACCCGGGGCGGTCGCGGTAGGGGCCGGTTTGGCCGAAGCCGGTGATGCGGACAATGATCAGCTTCGGGTTACGCGCGTGCAGTTCCGCGGGACCGAGGCCCATTTCCTCCAGTGTGCCGGGACGGTAATTTTCGATCAGGATATCGGCGGTGGCAATCAGGTCCTTCAGCACCTCCCGCCCCGCGGCCGGCCGTAAATTCAAAGCCAGACTCTTCTTGTTCCGCGCGTAGACTTTCCAGTGGAGCGAAAGACCCTTGGTGCGCCAAGCGCGCAGGGGGTCGCCGACTTTCGGGTCCTCGATCTTGATCACCTCGGCGCCCTGATCGGCGAGTTGCAGGCTGACCATGTTGCCGGCGACGAGGCGGGACAGGTCCACCACGCGGATGCCGGACAGCGGCACGGGGGCGTCGGGTTCGAACTGGATGCGCGGTATCATTGTCTGCTCTCTTGGATATGGTAGTGTCCCGCCAGATGCCGGTGGCCCGCAAGGGCTTAAACGGGAACTGCCGAAAGGCGGCTGCCCCCGCAACTGTAAGCGAAGAGCCAGACCCATCATGCCATTGCCCCGACGGGGTGAGAAGGCGGGCGCGGCGTGGACTCGCGAGCCAGGAGACCGGCCGGCATCGAGACTGCGCGCGCGCGACGGGCGGGGTGCACCGGGGCAGCGGGGAGAAACCCGCATGCGAGCTGTCGGCACAGTGTCGATAGGAGGACCCGCATGCGCAAAATCAGCGCGCTGCTGGCAATAAATTTCTGCGTTCCAGCCTTGGCCGAAGAGCCTGTTTCCCTGCCCGATGTGGTGGTGACCGCCACCCGCGTCCCCACGCCCGTGACGGAAATCCCCGCCGGGGTGACCGTGATCGATCGGCAGACGATCGAGGATAAGGGATACAACACCCTGACCGACGCGCTGACGGAGGTGCCCGGTTTGCATTTGGCACCGTCCGGCGGGCCCGGCAGCCTGACCAGCGGGTTTATCCGCGGCACGGACTCGGCGCACGTGCTGGTGCTGCGGGACGGGATGCCGATCAACGACGCGTCCAATCCCAAGGACGAATTCGATTTCGGCGTCGATACACTGTCGGATATCGAGCGGATCGAGGTCGTGCGCGGTCCCATGGCCGCACTTTACGGCTCGGGCGCCCTCGGGGGCGTAATCAATCTGATTTCCCGGCAGGGCACCGAACCGGGGCTGCACGTCCTGGGCGATTTGTCCGGAGGCTACCCGGCGCAGGTGCGCGGAACGGTTAGTGCCACGGGAATTCAAGGGCCGTTCGATTACGCGGTCACAGCCGCGTCGCAGTCGCAGCGAGGTTTCGACAGCGTGCCGCAACGGATGGTGACGTACGCGAACCAACCGGTGGGATTTCGAGACCGTGTCGCCACGCTCAATCTGGGTTACACGCCGGTCGAGGGCACGCGCATCTCGGTCTTTCTGCGCGGCCGGGAGGCGTTGTTCGGAACCAATGCGAACCAGTTCTACGACGCGGCGGACACGTTCAATACCGCCGACTCGCTGCTAGGCCGCATCGGCGTGACCTCGAAACTGTTCGATGGATTGCTGGATACCAGCCTGTTCCTGGGGCATCTGCGGGAGGATCGGCACACCGTGCAGGTGCCCGACCCCAACCAGAATTCCGAGGATTCGCGCTACCATACGCAGCGGACCGATCTGCAATGGAACAATACGTTGCACATCCTGCCGTCCGGCAGCGTGACGTTCGGATATCAGCACACCGTGGATTCGCTGTCGGAGCGCTACAACTTCGGGTCCGCCTTCGGGCCGTTCGCCGGCAGCGCGCATGCGTCCAATCGGCACGATGCTGTCCACGCGGGGGCGCAGGCTGTTCTGTGGGATCGTCTGACACTAACCGGCCAGGTCCGGCAGGAATGGGTGACTGACAATGCACCATTCACGTGGCGGCTGGGGGCGGCGTTGGATGTTCCGGCAGCGGACACGGTGTTCAAAGCCGCGTATGGTACAAGCTTTCGCGCGCCATCGCTGTACGAACTCTATGGCGTGGACCAGTTCTATGTGGCCAATCCGGGATTGAAGCCGGAAAGCGCGCAGGGCTGGGAAATCGGGTTCGAAACCGCATTGCCGGCGCTGGGCCGGAAGGATTTCGTCAGTTTCGGCACCACGTATTTCAACGAACAGGTGAACAATTTGATCACCGGGGTTTTCTTCCCGGTGGAAACCTCGGTGAATATCGGATCGGCGCATATTCAGGGGTTCGAGACGACGTTCGCACTGCACCCGGCGCAATGGCTGACGCTGCGGGCGAGCCACACCTATACCGATGCCCAGAATGCCGGCGCCGGCACGACATTGTTGCGCCGCCCGCGCCACGCCGGATCGGTGGATGCGACGATCGTTCCGTTGCCGGGTCTGAAGATCGTGCCGGATCTGGCCTATACCGGCGCGTTCCGGGATTATCTCTACGATGCCACCGGCAACGGCATCGGCAATGGGACGTCCAGCCACGGGCTGATCGCGAATTTGACTGTCAGCTACGAGGCCACGGAGAAGGTGCAGCTCTACACCACCGCCCGTAACCTGTTCGGATCCCGCTTCGAACCGGTAAACGGGTTTCAAACCCCGGGCACCAGCGTGATCGCGGGTGTGCGGTTAAAGCTACAGTAGAACGGGTTCACGCCGACCGGAAATACCCGTCATCGCGAGGAGCGAAGCGACGTGGCGATCCAGTGTCATTGGTCCCTGGATTGCTTCGCTGCGCTCGCAATGACGACGTATATCGAACCGGTGTGCAAACGTTAGAGCGTTATCGCACCGGACGCGGCGAGCTTGCCGATTTCTTCCTCGGTATAGCCCGCCGCGTCCAACACCGTTTTCGTGTCCTCACCCAGAGCCGAAACGGTCGAACCGACCGCGACAGCCGCGTCGGAAAAACGGAACGGCGGGTTCATGACCTGAAATTCTCCGGCATGATCGCGCACCGTCGCCAAGGCGCCGCGATGCGCGAGCTGCGGGTCGGCCATCACCTCGCGGACTGTGCGGTAGGGAGAACTCGGCACGCCTTCGCGGTCGAACGCCGCCTGACATTCGGCGGTCGTGACGGTCGAGGACCAGATTTCCAGCTCGTCGATCAGATGCCCCCAATTCAGACGCCGGTTCCCGTACACCGCGAAACGTTCGTCCGTCAGCCAATCCTCCCGACCCGCCGCTCGGCAAAGGCCTTGGAAGGACCGTTCGCTGGCGATGGCGGGCATGATGAATCCGTCTTTGGTCCGCACGGGTCCGAACATCGGGCGCCCCGGCGGCGGCACATCGAATTGCGCCATCTGCACCTCCGGCCCCAGCGTACTCAGCATGGTTTCCAGCATGGACACATCGACCATCTGGCCGCGCCCGGTCGTGTGGCGTTGCGCCAGGGCCGTCATGATCGCGCCGAACGCGTAGGTTCCCGTGAAATAATCGGCGACGTAGATGCCGCAATTATCCGGGCGGTCGCGGCCGGGCTGGTAGGCGATGTGCGACAGATCGAACCCGGACGCGGCATGGATCGCCGGGGCATAAGCCGCGAGGCCGGCCGAGGGACCCGTCTGCCCGTAGCCGGAAATCGCGCAATAGATCAGGGTGGGGTGCTTTTCGGCGATGGCGGCATAATCCAGCCCGAAACGGCGCATCACGCCTGGGCGGAAATTCTCCACCAAAATATCGGCGGTGGCGAGCAGGCGGCGCACGATCTCCATCGCCTCCGGCCGCTTCAGGTCCATGACGATGCTCTGCTTGCCGGCGTTCAACTGACCGTACGTCGTGCTGGCGCCATCGCGCAACGGCGGGCGGGAGCGGAGAAGATCGCCCTCGGCCGCTTCGATTTTAATCACCTCCGCGCCCAGGTCCGCCATCAGCCGCGTGCAGTGCGGGCCGGCGATGGTGGTGGTGAAGTCGAGGACGCGGATTCCGGCGAGGGCGCGGTTCATGGGTGATTTCCTGACGATTTGCGACAATGGGATTTATGCACGGCGGACGTTCCAGAATTTCGCCACGCCCGGCAGAACGCCGGTCAAATCGGACCGCCACGCGCTGGGCTGCAAGGTCACGCCGCACGGTGCGTAGGCGACGTTGGTCAGCGCTTGCCGCTGCATGTCGTCCACCAGGGTTTTCCGTTTGGCGGCATCGGTTTCGCTCAGCCAGGCGGTGCGCAGAGCTTCGTAACGGTCGTCGCGATGCCACCCCGATTCCACCGCGCCGACGCCGCGTGCGCGTCCGTTCAGCAGCGGGGAGGCAATCGCCAGCCCGGGGACGTTCAGCGTATGGATATTGGTGCCGCCCGCGTCGATCGGGTCGCGCTTCGTGTTGCGGCCGGACATCGTGCCCCAATCGGTCTGCACATAATCCAGATTGATCCCGATCCGTTTCAGCAAATCGGCGAGCACCTCGCTGGACGCCCGGACGTTCGGGTAATCCGCCGGGGCGATCTGCAACACCCGCTCCCCGCGGTATCCGGCTTTTTCCAGTTCGGCCTTGGCCTGCGCGTCGGTCAGCGGCTTCTTCAGTTCGTCGAGACCGGCGGTGGAAGACGACGGCAAGCCCGGGGCGAAAATGCCGATCCCGGTCCGTTGCAACTCCGGATCGCCACCGGCCACGGCGTTGACGAAATCGGTCTGATCGATGCATCGCAGGATTACCCGCCGGATCGCCGGGTTGTCGAACGGCGGATGCAACTGGTTGAACCGGACGATGGCCATCTCGCCCTCGGTTTCCAGCACGGCGGAGCGGATGTCCGACGCCTTCCGCAGGATCGGCATCAGATCGTGGGCGGCGTATTCCCACCAATCGTGCTCGCCTTTTTGCAGCGCGGCGAAGGCAGTGCCCTGATCGGGCATCGTGGTCCATTCGACCCGATCGAAATGCACGATTTTCGGGCCAGTGCCGCGATCGGGGGATCCGGTGGGGACGGGCACGTATTGTTCGAATTTGGCGTAAACGTTGCGTGCGCCCTGCATCCGTTCGGCGGTGAGGTAGCGGAACGGTCCGCTGCCTATAATTTCGGGGACTGGCTTGTAGGCATCGGTTTTCGCCAGCCGTTCCGGCATCATCGCCGGCATGTTGGCGTTGGGCTTGCCGAGCGCTTCCGGCAGCATGGGGAAGGGGCGTTTCAGCCGGAAGACGATGGTTTTGTCGTCGGCCGCCGATATTTCGTTGCTGAGATCGACGATTTCGGTGCCCAGCACGTCGCGCACAGCCCACCGACGGATCGATGCGACACAATCCCGAGCGAGGACTTTTTCGCCGTCGTGCCACAGCAATCCGTCGCGGAGTGTCAGGCGCCAAGTCAGTCCGTCGTCCTCGACGGTGTGGCCGGCAACCATTTGCGGCTTGGCCTCGAAAGCCGCGTCGGTCCCGTAGAGTTGATCGAACACCAGCCCGCCATGGTTGCGGGTGACGTTCGATGTGTTGATGTGCGGATCGAGAAACGTCAGGTCCACCGCCGGCATGAACCGCAGGACACGCATTTTCTCCGCCGCCACGACGGCGGGGGCGGCGAGGGACAAGGCCCCCGCCGCGAGGACTCGCCGGCGGGTGACGCTCATTCGGCGGCTTTCGGCGGTTCGGCGGCCGGAATGGAAATCGCGCCGCCCCGGTCGGAGGCGAAGGTGGTCACAACCGTCGAGGCCATGCCACCGCCGCGCCGTCCGTAGGATTCCACCACCGCGACGTCGGCCGGATCGATGGGGGCCATGCGGGGCTTGCGGGCCAAAGCGGCCTCGATAAACGGCGCCAGTTCGGCCTGCTTCTTGGCTTCGCGCGCGATGTCGCGTGCCCGGAATTCCGGCAGCACGGCGAAGCCGAACAGTTCCAGCGATTCGCAGATGTGCTTGTGCTGGTTCTTGCCCGATTGCTGCACGAAGATGACCTGATCGACGCCCACATCCTCGTAAGCCGCCAAGTGGGCGCGTAGTTGCGGGGGCGTGCCGATACCGCCGCGGCCGGCGTTGTCGGGCAGGCGGTCCTTCACCGCCAGGAACCGTTCCCACATGTTGGTGACGCCGGGTTTATGGTCGCCGAAAATGCCGACATAGCCCAGCGAGTAGCCGAAGAAGCGGAACCCATCCAGGCCGCGATCGATCGCTTCATGTTCGTTCTCGTGCACCGACATGCCGGACACCAGCGCGACGTTGGCGTTGACACTGTGGCCGATCGGCACGCATTCGCTGGATTTGATAATGTCGTAATATTCCTGAATCCATTTCCCCGCCATCGCCGGTTCCACGAACGCAAACGTCAGTGCGCCCAGCCCGGCGCGTGCCGCGCGATGGATCGTTTCGCGCTTGGAGCACGCGACCCACATCGGCGGATGCGGTTTCTGCACCGATTTCGGCACCAGGTTCCGAGTGGGCATTTCGAAATACTTGCCCTTGAACCCGGGATACGGCCGCATGGTCAGCATGTTCGCGGCCTGCTCCGTCGCTTCCCGCCACATGGCGGATTTCTCGGCGGGGTCGATGCCGAAGCCTTCCATTTCCAGCGCCGTCGCGGACTCGCCGGTGCCCCAATCGACGCGTCCGTTGGACACAAGGTCCAACATCGCGATGCGTTCGGCGACGCGGGCGGGGTGGTTGTATTTGGGCGGCATCAGGGTAATGCCATGCCCCAACCGGATGCGTTTGGTGCGCTGCGAACACGCCGCCAGAAACACCTCGGGGGCGGAGGAGTGAGAATACTCCTCCAGGAAGTGGTGTTCGACCTCCCACACGTAATCGATACCGACGCGGTCCGCGACTTCCACCTGTTCGATGGCGTCCTGGATCAGCTGGCGTTCGGTGTCCTCGCCCCATGGCTGCGGGCATTGGTGTTCGTAGAAAATGCCGAATTTCATGGCGGTTTCTCCCTTGCGTCGGGCGGAGGTTGCCAGCGGCGGGAAGCTTGCGCAATGTCCGGCCGTTATCCATGGAGGCCCCCTTGCCGCTATCGACCGAGACCAAACGCCAACGCGCCTGCGCCGCCTTGATGCGGCAGGTGGACACGATCCTGGCCGGCGAAGGCCCGACGCCGTCGTCTTTGCATGCGATCAAACTGAAGCTGGTGGCGCTGGCGAAACGTGCGGACCTGTTTCCGCTGGCGGATTTCGAGATGCCGGTGTCGCAGGGGCGCAATATCCCGCTGCTGTTGGCGGACAACGACGGTCCCGGCCTGTATCTGACCATCAACCTGCCGGGGAAGGAGGCCGCGCCGCACGATCACGGCATCTGGTGCGTCAATGCCGCTGTGTCCGGCGAAGAACTGCACGAATTCTTCCGTCGCACCGACGAGAACAGCCCGCCGGGTCAGGCGACTGTGATCAAAACCGGCGAAGTCATCGTGCGCCCCGGTCAGGGGATGGCGATGGCGGACCACGATATTCATTCCAATATCGTGATCGGGACCGAACCCGCCATCGGGCTGGGTCTCTACGGTTATGCCATTGCTCGGTTTCCGGGCGTGGTGTGGTTCCATCCGGAATTCGGGTCCACGCGGGTTTCCCCGTCGCGCCGACTGGCGGCCTGAGACAATGTTCGATGTAAAGATCGGCAACACCGGCCAGACGATTGCTTGCCGGGCCGAACAAACAATCCTGCACGCGGCGGTGAAGGTGGGGATCGATTATCCCTATGCCTGCGCATCGGGGAACTGTGGGCAATGCGTTTCGCTGCTGACCGAGGGGGCGGTGGATATGCTGCCGCGTGGCGACGCGTGTTTGTCTTCGGCACAAGTCGCGGCTGGGCAGGTGTTGGCCTGTCGCGCTCGGCCGCGTTCGGCGGTTGCGGTGAAATGGCTGGGACGTGGCGGTCGCTGACATTCGCCGGCCGCCGTCGCGTCTCGCGGGTCTCGACGCGCTGAGGGGCGTCGCCGCCACCGCCGTGATGCTATACCATTACACTTTCGGATTTATCCATCCCGCCCCGGGGCCGCCGTTCGTCGCGGGCCTCGGCGTGTTCGGGGTGGAGATGTTTTTCATCATCAGCGGCTTCGTCATTTTCATGACTGTCGAGCGAACCCGCTCGATACGGGATTTCGCCGTTGCCCGTTTTGCTCGGCTTTATCCGTCCTTTTTGGCGGCAGTCGTCGTGGCACAAGGCGCGGCGTTGCTTTCGGACTCAGCCCCATTCGCGATGCGGGATTTTCTGGCGAATTCGACCATGGTACCGCAATTGTTCGGCGTGGCCGCGCTGGACCGCAGCTATTGGTCGTTGCTGTACGAGCTGGATTTCTATGTGTTGGCGGCGGTGTTTTGCCTCGGGTTCGGCTGCCGCAGGCCGGAGGCGCTTTGCACGATCTGGCTTTTGCTCGCGCTGACGGCGCGGATGACAGCGTCGGTCTTGAATCTGGTGCCAGTCGTGGCGCTCACCGCCATGCCGTTCGCGAATTTGTTTACAATCGGGATTGTGTTGTGCCGTATCCATACCCGGCAGGCGCGCAGCAGCACGTGGATTTTGCTGGCATTAGCCTTGTCGATGACGATATTCGGGCCGGCAATGGGCTTTTGGTGGGGGATTTCAGCCGAACTGATATCCACATCCGGCTATGCCGGCTTGATTTTGGGTTTCACCGGTCTGGTATGGTTCGCCAGTTCGCGGCACGGTGATTGGTTGGCCATCGCCCCTCTTCGCTTTCTTGGGCGCGTGTCCTATCCGCTCTATTTGGTGCATCAAGCGGCGGGATTCGTGGCGATGACGTATCTGGAGCGTGCCGGTTGCAGCCCGGCCCTCGCCATTGGGATAACGATCTGTCTGGCGGTGGCGGCGGCGTGGGGGATTTCCGCGGGGATCGAATATCCGGCGCAGCGCTGGTTGCGGGCGCGGTTTTCGGCCGCACCCGCCCCGATTCCTTAATTCAACTGCTCCGCCAGCAACTCCATCGCCTTCTTCGCGAACGCGCGCATGTTCGCGATTCGGTCCGGGCTGCCGGTTTCCAGCGTGATTGCCTTGGTGCCACCGGGACCGCTGACCGCGATGCAGGTGTGGCCGGATTTATCGCCGTAGCGGTTGCCGGTCGGGCCGGTGGCGCCGGTTTCACCCAGGCCCCAGGTGGCCTCCAGGCGCGTCTTCACCGTTTCCGCGAGCAAGGACGCGTAGGGTTCGGTGGAGGCCCGCTCGATCGGCGCCGGCAGCGGGTTCGGAATGTCCAGGAACCCCGATCGGGCATAGGCGGTGTAGACGACAGTGCCGCCGCGGAAATAGGCGGACGCGCCGCCGACCGACAGCAGCGCGGCCGAAATCAGCCCGCCGGTGGAGGATTCCGCGATCGCGACGGTCTCGCCGCGGGCTTTCAGACGGGCGCCGATTTTCTCGGCCAACGGTAACAGGTCCTGCATGGTTCATACTCCCTTTGCGACGATTGTTTCGATGATACGCTGGGTTTCCAGCGCTTCCTCTCCCGGAATGGACGGGTCTCGGTTCTGCTCTATGGCATCCAGGAAATCGGCGATGACGGCCTTGTGCGGCAGATGCGAAAATCCCATCACGGTCGATCCGCTGCCCGAACCGCCGGTGTCCAGGATTTCTTCCGTGCGCCCGTCCAGGAACGACACACGAAGATTGCTGCCGTCCATCCGCGCCGTGCCCTTCGATCCCATGATCAGAATTTGTTCGGGGGAGCCGGGGTAGGCGGCGACGGTCGCGATCATCGTGCCGGGGGCGCCGTTGCCCAGGCGGAGCAAAGCGGACGCGTAGTCTTCCGTCTCCATTTTGTGCAATTCGGTGGTGCGGACCTGCGCGGCCTCCACGGCGGAAATGCCGACGCACCAGCGGAACAGATCCAGCGTGTGGATGGCTTGCGTCATCAACACCCCGCCGCCGTCGCGGTTTTTCACGCCGCGGCCGGGGTCGTTGTAATAGGATTGCGGGCGCCACCAGGGCACGGTCATGGTCGCGGCTTGGATAACCCCGAGTTCGCCGTTCTCCAAAATGGATTTCAACCGCCGGCTGGCGTCGCGGAAGCGCAGTTGCAGCATGATCGCAAGGCGCCGGTTGGCGCGCCGCCCCGCATCGACAAGGCGTTGGCCGCGTTCCAGCGACACTTCTAGCGGCTTTTCGCACAGAACGTGTTTACCGGCGGCGAAGGCGATTTCGGCCAGCTCCATGTGGGTGTTGGCGGGGGTCAGGATCATGACCGCGTCCACGGCGGGATCGTGGATCGCGGCGTGGATGTCGTTGGTGACGGGGAAGCCATACATGGCCGCCGCCGCTTCGGTGTGCGCGGTGTTGCGCGCGGCCGCCCAAACGACGCGGACCCCTGAACCCGTCATGGCGGGCGGAGGCCCGCCA
>Ga0214180_1000421_pt1 | contig 15472 bp, 17 predicted proteins | sample TroBogEpilimnion_22_FD_153018 | JGI IMG/M metagenome (GOLD analysis project Ga0214180, IMG submission 153018) | Freshwater microbial communities from Trout Bog Lake, WI - 16OCT2007 epilimnion | ecosystem: Environmental > Aquatic > Freshwater > Lake > Epilimnion/Euphotic zone | place: Trout Bog... | reverse complement strand
GGCCGACCCGGCGAGCAGCAGCCGCTACGGCGCGACCAAGGCGGCGGGGGAACAGGCGGTCCGGCAGAATTTTCCGGGTGCGACGATCCTGCGGCCCTCGGTCGTGTTCGGACCGGAAGACCATTTCTTCAACCGATTCGCCAGCATGGTTCGGATGTTCCCCATCATGCCGGTCGTCTCCGGTGGCACCAAGCTGCAACCGGTCTATGTCGGCGACGTGGCCGACGCGGTCATGGCGGCGCTGACCCTGCCGGAAGCGCAGGGTGGGCTTTACGAGCTTGGCGGTCCCGTCGTGCTGACCATGCGCGCGCTGCTGGATTACATCATGCGCGAAACCGGCCATCGGCGGATGACGATGGCGGTGCCCGCCTGCGTCGCGCGCTTGCAGGCCGCGGTGCTGGAGCGGCTGCCGGGCAAGCTGCTGACCCGCGACCAACTGCTGATGCTGGCGCGCGACAACGTCGTGGCCTCCGGCATGCCGGGGCTTTCCGATCTGGGGGTCGTGCCGACGCCAATGGAGTTGATCGTGCCGTTCTACCTGCGCCGTTTCCGGCCGGGCGGCAGAAAACAGGCCGCCGCCCCAGCCGCGCCGGCCACCCATTGATCCGGTGACTATGGGCCCTTCCCCGTCATGGTCGGGTTAAACCCGACCATGACGAAAACTGCCACACCGGCCACATGAGGTTTTGCAGTCCTCCGATACCGGTGCGATAAGCCCGTCAATGCGCTTGCTGTATCACCTTCCGTTGTCGCCCTACGCCCGCAAGGTTCGCCTGATGCTGGCGGAAAAGCGGCTGCCCTTCGAGCTGCGGGTCGAAAAGACCTGGGAACGGCGCCCAGCCTACCTGGATTTGAATCCAGCGGGCACGGTGCCGACCTTGGTCGAGGACAACGGTCTGGCGATCCCCGATTCCGGGGTGATTTGCGAATATCTGGAAGAAGCCTATCCGGACCTGCCGCTGATGGGTCACACCCTGGCGGAACGGGTGGAGGTGCGCCGGCTCACGGCCTGGTTCGACGGCAAGTTCGGCCGGGAAGTGACGGAGAACCTGCTGGGCGAAAAACACATGCGGCGCATGGCCGGACGCGGCAACCCCGATCCGGGGGCGATGCGCACCGGCTACACCGCGCTGCGCTACCATCTGGACTACATCGGCTGGCTGGCGGAAACCCGCAAATGGCTGGCCGGCTCAACGCTGTCGCTGGCCGATTTCGCGGCGGCGGCGCATCTGTCGTCGTTGGACTTCATCGGCGACGTGGACTGGACGCTGTGCCCGGCCGCCAAGGATTGGTACGTGCGGGTGAAAAGCCGGCCCTCATTCCGGCCGTTGCTGCAGGACCGGGTGGCGGGGACGACGCCGCCGAAGCATTACGACGATCTGGATTTTTGAACCGGGGCCGATGGGCACCAACCCCTTCTTCGTCATGGTCCGCGCAGGCGGACCACCCACGCCTTAGATACGCCATTCAAAAGGCGTGGGTCCTCGGCCTTCGCCGAGGATGACAGAATTGTGAGACGGCAATCGGTGTCCACAGCCGGCCGGTTCACAAAATCTCCGTCTGCACCGGCGGGTGGTCCATCAAGTGCCGGCGGGCTTCTTGGGCGCTGCGCTCCAAAGCCGCGACCAGCGCCGCCCGAGGCCGCGCCGCACCATGCGCCGCGAGCATCATCTCGACATGCGTCAGCAATGCCTCATCGTGGCTGGAATCGTCCCGGATATGCACCACCGAGGCGACCAGAGCATCCTCATCGGCACCTGACAGGCGGGCTTCGGCGGCGGCCCAGTGCGCGAACTGCTTGTCGCGGCGGGCGGAGACGAGAAAGCGGAACTCCTCATCATGGGCGTACTTGGCTTCGAACGCCTGTTCGCGGTCGGAAAAACTGGTCATGGCGATCCTCCTGGGCCGGCACGACCATGAACGATCGCCGGCCGGAACCGCATTGACCGAAATCAAAGTGCCGCGGTGCCGCCCGGTCCCTCGACCGTCCGCGCATGTTCGGTCAGCCGCACCAGCGTCTTGTCCAGCGCGGCCCACTCCCCCCGCGTCATGCCCGCGGCGATGGCCGCTTCCAGTTCCAGCGCGACCGGGACCGCGCGCCCATGCAGGGCCGCCCCTTTGCGGGTCAGCCGCAGCAGCCGCCCGCGCCCGTCATTCGGATCGGCGCTTTGGCGCAGTAACCCCCGATCCACCATGGCCGCCGTCGCTCGGCTGACCTTCACCTTGTCCATCGCCGCGGCCTCCCCCACCGCCGTGGGCGAGCACGTGCCGACACGCCCGAGCACGGCGAGGATGCGCCATTCGGAAATGGTCAACTCGAACCGTTCCGCGAAATGGCGGGCGAACAGTTTGGAAACCTGACTCGTGGCGACGGACAACCGATACGGAAGGAACTGTCCCAAATCGAACGTCCCCGCCGCCGTGTCCGTCTCCACTCCCCTATTGTCATTTGCTTTCATTTACAACTATCCCGTTTCCGGTCATTATAGACAATCCGAGCCGCCCCGCAAGTAAAACCGCCGCGAGGTACCGGGAACTAAAGGAGAACAACATGCCTGCATTCATGTCGGGATTCGGTAATGAATTCGCCACGGAGGCGGCGGCCGGCGCCCTGCCAGCCGGCCAAAACAGCCCGCAGCGGCCGCCATTGGGGCTGTACGCGGAACAACTGTCGGGCACGCCGTTCACCGTGCCGCGGAACGAATCCCGGCGGGTGTGGATGTACCGAATCCGCCCCTCCGCCGCGCACCGTCCCTACCGCCGGGTCGACAACGGATTGCTCGGCGGCGCGCTGTCCGACCCGAATCCGAACCGCTTGCGCTGGGACCCACTGCCGCTGCCGGACCGGCCCACCGACTTCCTCGCCGGCCTGACAACGATGCTCGGCAACGCGGATACCGCGGCCGGCACGGGCGTCACGGTCCATATCTACCGCGCCAACACCGACATGGAGCGCGTGTTCTGGAACGCCGACGGGGAAATGCTGATCGTCCCGCAGCAGGGCACCCTGGCCATCGCTACCGAGTTAGGATTGCTGGATGTTTCGCCCGGGGAGATCGCGGTCATCCCGCGCGCCGTGCGCTTTCGCGTCGCCCTGCCGGAGGGCACTGCCGCCGGCTATATCTGCGAGAACCACGGCCCCGCCCTGCGCTTGCCCGAACTCGGCCCGATCGGCGCCAACGGCCTGGCCAATCCCCGCGATTTTCTGTCCCCGGTCGCGTGGTTCGAGGACAAGGACCAGCCGACCGAGCTGGTGCAGAAGTTCATGGGATCGCTATGGGCGACCACGCTGGATCATTCGCCGTTGGATGTGGTGGCGTGGCACGGCAATCTGGCGCCGTACAAATACGATCTGGCGCGCTTCATGGTCGTGAACACCGTTAGCTTCGACCATCCCGACCCGTCGATCTTTACCGTGCTGACGTCCCCCACCGACTCCCCCGGCGTCGCCAACGTCGATTTCGCCATCTTCCCGCCGCGCTGGATGGTCGCCGAACACACATTCCGCCCGCCCTGGTTTCACCGAAACATCATGAATGAGTGCATGGGCCTCGTGCGCGGCGTCTACGACGCCAAGGCCAACGGCTTCCTGCCCGGCGGCCTGTCGCTGCACGGTCTGTTCGCCGCCCACGGACCGGACGCAACCACGGTGGAGCGGGCCACGGCCGAGAATTTGGCGCCGATGAAACTCGGGGATACGCTGGCGTTCATGTTCGAAACCCGGCAGGTGCTGCGCCCCACGGCGCACGCCATGTCCATCCCGCAATTGCAGGCCGACTACGATTCGGTGTGGAACGGCCTGCCCAAACTGTTCAGAGGAAACGCAGAATGACCGACCCGACCCTCGATCCCGCCCGCACGAGCTGGGTGGCCTCCGCCAACGGACACACGGAGTTCCCCATCCAGAACCTGCCGCTGGGCGTGTTCAGCCCGGCCGGCGGCGGGCCGCGCGGCGGCATCGCAATCGGGGATTCGATCTTCGACATCTCGGCCGCGCTGGAACTCGGCCTGTTCTCCGGCGCCGCGCTGGAAGCGGCGCAGGCTGCCTCCGGCCGCACGTTGAACGATTTCATGGGCGCCGGCCCCGCCCCGCGGCAGGCGCTGCGGCGCGCCGTGTCGGATTTGTTGGCGGTTGGCGGCGCGGGCCAGGCCTATGCCGCCCGGCTGCTGCACGAGGCCTCCGCCTGCACGATGCATTTGCCGAACCGGGTCAACAATTTCACCGACTTCTTCGCCGGCATCCACCACGTCATCACCGCCGGCCAAATGACCCGGCCCGATAACCCCGTCCTGCCCAACTACCGCTACGTCCCGGTTGCGTATCACAGCCGAGCGTCTTCGGTGCGGGTGTCGGGGGAGAAGCTGGTGCGGCCGAATGGGCAGCGGAAACGGCCTGACGAGGCCGCGCCGACGTACGGCCCCTGCCGCAATCTGGATTACGAGATCGAACTCGGCGTCTGGGTCGGCGAAGGCAACCATGTCGGCGAGCCCATCCCCATCGGTCAGGCCGGCCGCCACATCGCCGGCTTCTGCCTGCTGAACGACTGGTCCGCCCGCGACATCCAATCCTGGGAATCCCAGCCGCTCGGCCCGTTCTTGGGCAAGAGTTTTTCGACTTTTGTTTCCCCCTGGATCGTGACGGCGGAGGCTTTGGCGCCGTTCCGCCGCGTCCAACCGCCGCGCCCGGAGGGGGATCCGAAGCCGCTGCCGCATCTGTGGGATGAGGCGGATCAGGCGACCGGCGGGCTGGATATCGATTTCGAGGTCTATATCCACACGGAGAAGATGCGCGCCGAGGGTACCGCACCCCACCGCCTGTCGGCGGTGAACGCGAAGATCCTTTACTGGACCGTCGCCCAGATGGTCGCGCACCACACGTCCAACGGCTGCAACCTGATCCCCGGCGATCTGTTCGGCACCGGCACGCTGTCCGGCCCCGACGTCCGCACCGAGGGCTGCCTGCTGGAAATGAGCCGCGGCGGTTCCCGCCCCATCGACCTGGGGAACGGCGAAACCCGGACGTACCTTCAAGACGGCGACGACATCGTCTTCAAGGCGCATTGCGGCGGGGCCGGCAAGGTTTCGATCGGCTTCGGCGAATGCCGCGGGCGGGTCGGGACGGCTTTGAGCCTCTAGACCTGGGGTGGTCGCTGCCCCAAACTGCGTTTTCGATTAACGGAGGAAACACCATGGAAGTTCGTCTCGACGGCCGCGTGGCCATCATCACCGGGGCCAGCAAAGGGCTTGGCTATGCCATGGCCAAGGAATTCGCCGCGTCCGGCGCCAATGTCGCCATCCTGGCGCGCAGCCCGGACTCGTTGCAGGCGGCCGTGGCGTCGGCGTCCGAGGGCGCATCGGGCAAGGTCGCGGGCTTCAGCTGCGACGTGTCCAAGGCCGACCAGATCGAGAAGACCTTCGCCGACGTGGTGAAGGCCTTCGGCAAGGTGGACATTCTGATCAATAACGCCGGCATGTCCCGCGCCATGCCGTCGGACAAGATCACCGACGAAATCTGGCAGGAAGACCTGGATCTGAAGCTGTTCGCTGCCATCCGGCTGTCTCGGCTCTGCTGGCCGGGGATGAAGGACCGCAAATGGGGCCGGATCATCAACGTGCTGAACACCGGCGCCAAAGCCCCGCGCGCGAACGGGGCGCCGACGGCGGTATCGCGCGCCGCCGGCATGGCACTGATGAAGGTGATGTCGGCCGAGGGCGCGCCGCATGGCATCCTGGTGAACGGCATGCTGGTGGGCCAGATCGTGTCCGATCAGGTCGCTCGGCGCCACGCGGCCGAGGGCGCGAACGTGCCGTTCGAGGAGTTTGTCGCCAAGGTCGGGGCTTCCATTCCGGTCGGGCGGATGGGCAAGGCGGAGGAGTTCGCGGCCATGGCGTGCTTCCTGTGTTCGGATCACGCCGGGTTCACGACGGGGACGGCGATTAATATGGATGGGGGGGCTTCGCCTGTGGTTTGAGGGTTTGAGTGCCCCGTTCGCTCTGGTGGGCGGACGGGGAAACCTCGGATATTCATGATACAGGAATTTCGATTTGCATAGGTTGCATACCATAGAACCATTACGATACGATTTGAAAACAAATATTTTAATCCCGGCGCTGGCGTTCGGCTTTGAATTTACCCAAACCGGGGTAAGGGAATATTTTGGATTTTTCTTCGGAAGAGTAAAGAGGCGAGAATGTATGCCATTCGAAATTCATCCCTGGCCCCGTTGTGATGAGAAGCCGACCTTCGTTTATCTTGTAGCTAGGCGTCAGAAATTCTCGAATGCGATCACACACCAGATTTGCTGCACGCGTGAGCTCTAGCGTCAGATCTTCCACTAGTTCAACATGCGAATTGTATTGGTCTCCCAAGTCCCGGTAACGAACCGGATCCCAATTTTTAATTTGGTAAAATTTTCTCGTCCATAGCGTGTCCGATTCCGACGAGTCCTCTAAATGCTGATGAAAGGTTGCCTGTAGATCATTCAGCACCCTATGAAAATTTATAAAGGCGTCGCGGAGCATTGGATAACGGTCAGGCCAAATCCGGCTAATGAGCCAGCGTCGCAGGATTCTCAAATCAGAATCCACATTTGCCCACAAGCTAGGTTGGCCATGGGAGAGGAGGTAACTTGTCCATGCCTGCCAATCACCAACATGGGCAAGACGCTCCCACTCCTCAACATATCCAGCATAGAGTTCGTCGTCGCGTTGTCGCATCATGTCGACGCCGAGCTGCTCGCGTACCCAGGTCTCGTGTTGGTTTTTGATCTTGTGAAGACAATCCACTGTATATGTTTTGATTTGGTCATCAATAATTTTGTGGTGGTTGCGGCAGCATAGGATTAGATTAGGATAGGCATCACGCTCCTCAAGTGGCATTAGCGGATTGGCTCGGGGGCCATTGTCCGCGTCTGCCACAATATGACAGTTTTCACCTATTAATGTGGGATCGTCTGCGGCCGCGTCATCTTCGAACAGAACCTGCCGACACAAGGGAAGCGAGCATCGACCGGCACCACGTCCCCAGAGTGTTTTTTGTGCTTTAATACCAACAGTCACTTACACCTCCGCCAATTTTCTTATGATGGCACAACCTTAAAGCCCTCCAATTCCGGTTGCAAGAAATAAAAATAACCGCCAATCGCCTTGACCCACCGGACAGCAACCTCGACGGCCCGATGGTCTACTGCCCATCAGTCGTCCGGGAACAGCAAAGCCTCATAATCCCGCGCTCCATGCAAAATTCGCACGATCGTGACCGCGTCGTCCTCGACCCGATAGAAGATCAAATAAGGCCCGAACCCCCGCCGCCGTATCCCATGTCGCGCATACCGAGCCACCAACGGAAAAACGTGCGGTCTTTTCCCGACATCCAACGCCTTCTCTCGCAATTCCCGCACGAACGACTTCGCTCGGATCTTGTTATCACGCGCGATGAACAGCGCGATCTCCCGCAGATCGGATTTCGCCGCGTCCGAGAGAACAACGTTCACAACGCATCCAATTCCGCATCCAGTTCGTCGCAAACGGTATCGAGGTCATGCACCCACCCGGCCTGAGCATCGGCCATCCCCCGCGCGATGGCGCTATCCAGCGCTGCCATCCGCCGCTCCCGATCCTCCATCAGACGGAGCGCGTCGCGGATCACCTCGCTGGCGTTGTTATACCGACCACCGGCAAGCTGGCTCTGAACGAAATTTTCGAAATGCTGACCGAGCGTGTAGCTGCTGGGCATCGTCCGAGTCCTTTTAGTATCATTTAATGATATAAATGAGCCCCATCGTCGTCAACACCCCCCTACCCAAACGCATAAGTATCCATCCGAAGCACCCCATAAGACGTGCTCGCATGCAGCCGCGAGGCCCGAGCACCCTCCCCGCCCGCGCCCATCGCCACATACAACGGCAGCAAATGCTCATCCGTGGGATGCTGCGCGGCCGCGTAAGGCGCCCGCCGCCGGTAATCCAGCAGGTCGCCAACACGCCCCTCGGTCAGCGCCTCATGCATCCAGTCCGCAAACGCCCCGACATCCGGCGCCGCGGGGCTGTCGTCCGTCGGTGCCCGCTGCCGCCGCAGATTATGCGTCAGCCCACCCGAGCCGATCACCAGCACGCCCTCCTTCCGCAACCACGCCAGCGACTGCCCCAACAGCAGATGATGCTCCGGCCCCAGATACGACTGCAACGAAATCTGCATGACCGGGATATCGCACGACGGATACATCAGCAGCAGCGGCACCCAGGCCCCGTGATCCAACCCCCGCACGGTATCCACCCCGGCCCCGAGCCGCTCGGCGATCGCGCTTGCCAATGCCGCGTCGCCCGGCGCCGGATAGCGCAGCGCATACAGCTCGGGCGGAAATCCGTAGAAATCGTAGATCGTCTCGTTCACCGGCACCGCCGAGATCTCCGGCGTTTCCGTATCCCAATGCGCCGACGCCACCAAAATCGCCCGCGGTGGCGGCAACGACGAACCCAGCCCGCGCAGAAAATCCCGCGCGGGCGAATCGCGTAACGGCATCATGGGGGAGCCGTGGCTGATGAACAGGGTTGGGAGCATGGCAGGAACCTCCGCCCAACACGGGCGATCGCGTCAATATGGGCAGCGTGTGCTTTCACCGCAACCGGATAGTTAATTTTCCTTGCCTAGGCCGTTAGAGACCGAATAGAACAAAGCAAGAATATAACCGCAAAAGGCCACCCGATGCTCGACGCCTCCCGCCTCCACGTCTTCACCGCCCGTGCCAACCCGCTCGGCTGGGCGGCGCCACACCGCAACTGGCGCCGCTTCGCCCAGCACATGGCGGACTCCGGCGTCAACCTGACCGTTATCGAATGCGCCTATGGGGAGGAAGACTTCCGCTGCGCCGCCGACGGCGCCCGCCATATCGGCGTCCGCGCCAAGACCCGCGGCTGGAACAAGGAAAACCTGCTGAACCTCGGCATCCAGCGCACGCCGGAGGCGCGGTACATCGCCTGGATCGACGCCGACGTGATCTTCCGCCGCGATGAATGGGCCGAGCAGACGGTGCGGGCGTTGCAGCATTACGACGTGGTGCAACCTTGGTCGGACGCCTACGACCTCGGCCCGAACGATGAGCATATCGCGCACCACCGCTCCTTCTGCCGGCAGTTCTTCCATCGTCAGCCGCTGGTGCCCTCCGGCTCCGGCTTCTGGACCAGCGACGGCGGGCCGTACACCTATCCCCACACCGGCTACGCCTGGGCCATCACCCGCGACGCCTACGATCGCGTCGGCGGGTTGTTCGAGGTCGGCGGCATGGGCTCCGGCGATCACCACATGGCGCTGGCGCTGATCGGTCAGGCGGACGCGTCGATGCCCGCCGGCGCCTCCCCGGCGTACCGAGAGGAAGTCAAACGCTGGGAAGCGCGCGCTGTCCGGCACATCGCCGGCAATATCGGCTACGTCGCCGGCACCGTCGAACACCTGTTCCACGGCCGCAAATCCGATCGCGGCTACCAGTCCCGCTGGGACATGTTCGTCAACCACGCCTTCGACCCGCACGAGGACCTCAAGCGCAACAGCTTCGGCGTGTTGGAATTCGCGACCAACAAGCCTGAGTTGCGGCACGACTTCGATCTCTATCTGCATAGCCGGAACGAGGACGCGAACGCGCTGGATTGAGCGCGACGCAAGGCGTGGTTACCGCTACCACGCCATGCGTTTCCCGCTTGCCACCCACGGCGTAATCGCCTAGGTGCCACGCCTCGGTGGGGCGATGCGGCAGAGGCATCCGGCATGCTCCCCCATGCAAAACAGGGAGCAACGGAACATGAGCACGCTTATCGGGACCCGACGCCGCCATCTGCTGCAAGCCAGCGCCGCCATCGGCGGGTTGCAGCTCGCCAGCCCCTTCATCATCAAGGCCCGCGGCGAAACCCCGGTGAAGATCGGCTTCATCGACCCCATCACCGGCAGCCTGTCGGCGCTCGCGGTGACGGAAGTCGAAGGCGCCAAATGGACTGTCGAGCAGATGAACAAGAAAGGCGGCATCCTCGGCCGCCCGGTCGAACTGCTGATCGAAGACAGCGCCAACGATACCGGCACCGGCGTGCAGAAAGCCCATAAGCTGATCGAGCGCGACAACGTCGACATGATCCTGGGCGACGTGAACTCCGGCATCGCCTACGCCATCATGGGCGTCACTGCCGAGAAGAAAGTGTTCCACATCGTCCCCGGTGGGCACACCGACCCGATCACCGGCAAGGATTGCAAGTGGAACACGTTCCGCACCTGTAACACGACCGCCATGGACGCCGCCGCCATGACCAAGACGCTGGTCAGCAAGTTCGGCAAAAAATGGTTCTTCGTCACGCCCGACTACGCCTACGGCCAGACGCTGCAAGCCAATTTCGTGCGTAATCTGGAAGCGCTGGGCGGCACCTGGCAGGGCGACATGCTGCCGATCGCGAACTCCGACTTCTCCGCCACGCTGATCAAGGCAAAAGGCTACAAGCCCGACGTTCTGCTGAACCTCATGGGCGGCTCCGCCCAGATCAACTGCATGAAGCAGTTCATTCAGTTCGGTCTCAACAAGCAGATGGCGCTCGGCGGCGCCTTGTATGAGATCGAGGCCGTTCGTTCGGTGCCGAAAGAGGCGCAATCCGGCTGGTTCGCGATGGAATGGTATTGGAACCAGCCGAGCGTGCCGGCGGTCAAGACGTTCGTCGATGCGATCGCGCCGTCGCTGGGCGGCAAGATGCCGACGGCGCGGCATTGGATGGCCTATGTCTCCCTCCATGCGGCCCGTCTCGCGGCGGAAACCGCGAAATCGCTGGATGCCGTGAAAATGGCGCATGCGCTGGAAGACCTGGAGCTGCCGCCCGAAGTGTCGCTGATGCCCGGCAAAGTCCGCTACCGCGCCGGCGACCATCAGCTCATGAGCGACATCTACGTCGGTGAGATGCACCCGCCCGGCCCCGGCGGGCCGGACGATCTGTTCACGGTGGCGCAAGCGGTCACGGGCGAAGCCGCGGCCGGCCCGGCCGAGGCCACCGGCTGCAAGGTCGTCTGGCCGGCTTAATTCGTACCCGTCCACCGTGTCATCCTCGGGCTTGGCCCGAGGACCCACGCCTTTCGACGGCAAGGCATGGGTCCTCGCCCTTCGGCGAGGATGACAGGAAAAAAGCAAAGCCCCGGGCCGACGTTTCAATCTCCAGATCGGGACCACCATGGAACTCGTTGCATTCAACCTCGCCAACGGCCTTATCGTTGGCGCGTTCTACGTTCTGATGGCGCTCGGCCTGTCGCTGATCATCAACCTCAGCAATGTCGTCAATTTCGCCCACGGCAACTTCCTCGCCATCGGCGGCTACCTCGCGTTCAGCCTGACGCCCTATATCGGCTTCTGGGGCGCACTGCTGGTCTCCCCCTTGCTGACCGCCGTGTTCGGCTATTTCATCGAGCAGGTGCTGATCCGGCACGTCTACGCCCGCAACCACATCTACAGCCTGCTGCTGACCTTCGGCCTCGGCTTCATCCTACAGGACGCCTGCCGCTTTATCTGGGGTCCGAGCCCCTTGCCGCTGGGCATCCCCGACATCCTGTCGCTGCCGATCACAGAAGACCTGTTCTTCATCACCTGGTACCGCGTGTTCATGGTCGCCGTCGTCATCGTCGCCGTCTCCGGCCTGTTCGCATTCCTGCGCTACACCCGCGTCGGCATGCGCATCCGAGCGGGGACCTTGGATCTGGATACGGTGTCGGCACTGGGCGTGAACGTGGCCGCGCTGCGGTCGTATAATTTCGCCGTCGGCAGCTTCCTCGCCGGCCTCGCGGGCGTGCTCGCGGCCGGGCAGATCGGCCTGAACCCGAACATGGGCGACGACCTGATCATGCCGAGCTTCATCGCCATCATCGTGGGCGGCGTCGGCAGCCTGACCGGCACGCTGCTGGGCGGCTTGCTGATCGGCGTCGCGGCGGCGCTGACCACCGTCTTCTACCCCGCCGGCGCCGAGGCGGTGATCTACGTCATCATGGCGATCGTGCTGCTGATCCGTCCTCGCGGATTGCTTGGCGAGGAAGGAATGCTGTCATGAACGAGAATTTTCTGGTGCGCCACCGCCAACTCCTGATCGTCTGGGCGCTGCTGCTGACGGTCCCCGTCTGGCTGCCGATGCTGGGCGGCTACACCGCTTTGGCCGGCCGCGTGGTAGTGTTCGCGCTGGCTGCCATGAGCTTCAATATGCTGCTGGGCTTCACCGGCATCATGAGCTTCGGCCACGCCGCCTATTTCGGCCTGGGCGCCTACGGCTGCGGATTGTTCCTGAAGTTCGTCACGGCCTCCACCCTGCTCGGCGTGCTGGCCGGCACGCTGCTGGGCGGCATCGCCGGCACGTTGTTCGGGCTGCTGCTGGTGCGCCGTCGCGGGGTTTACTTCGCCATGGTCACCATCGCCTTCGGGCAGGTGTGCTTCTACATCGCCTATAAATGGGACGATTTCACCGGCGGCTACGACGGTCTGCGCGGCTTCTCGCGCGCGCCCATCGACTTCGGGCTGTTCAAGCTGGACCTCGCCAGCAGCAACAACGCCTTCTACTATTTTGTCGTCGCGATCTTCGGCCTGGCGGTCGGGTTACAGGCGCTGATCCTGAAATCCCCGTTCGGCCGCACCATGCTGGCCATCCGCGAAAACGAACGCCGAGCGCGGTTTCTGGGGATCCCCATCGAGAAGCATATCTGGCTGGCGTTCTCGATCTCCTGCTTCTTCACCGCGCTGGCGGGTTCGCTGTACGCGCTGCTGAACAACTTCGCCGATCCGCTGGGCCTGAACTACATCATGTCCGGCAACATCGTGATGATCACCGTCATGGGCGGCATGCGCACCTTCTGGGGTCCGCTGGTCGGCGCCGTGCTGTTCGTGGCGCTGCAGGATTACGTGTCCTCGATGACCACCAACTGGATGTTCTTCGTCGGCCTGACCTTCGTCTGCGTCGTGTTGTTCTTCCCCCGCGGCCTGATGGGCATGCTGCAGAAAAGGGCCGGCACATGAGCACCGCTCCCAAGCTCGAAGTTAAGGGCGCGACCAAGCAGTTCGGCAATCTGGTCGCCGTGTCCAACGTGTCGATGACCGTCATGCCGGGCGAGTTGCGCGCCGTCATCGGCCCCAACGGCGCCGGCAAGACGACGTTCTTCAACCTGATCACCGGCTTCTTCCCGCCGACCTCGGGCGACATCCTGCTGGACGGGCAGAACATCAACAGCGTCCCCGCCGCCGGCCGGGTGAAGCTGGGCATGGGCCGCACCTTCCAGATCACCGAGATTTTCCCCGAACTGACGGTGCGCGAAAACGCCCGTATCGCGGTGGAAACCGGCCTCGGGTTCAGTCTGCGCGGCTGGCTGACCGGCACCGACGAAAAGCGCGTGCGCGATGCGTCCGACGAAGTCATGACGATGGCGAACCTCACCGCCAAGGCCGACCGGCTGGTGGGGGAACTGTCGCACGGCGATCAGCGATCCGCCGAGATTGCCATGGCGCTGGCGCTGAAGCCCACGCTGCTGCTGCTGGACGAACCCACCGCCGGCATGGGCGATGAGGAAACCTATCAGGTCACCGGCCTGATCCGCCGCCTGCACCGCGATTCGAAATACACGATCGTGCTGATCGAGCACGACATGCGCGTGGTCTTCCACCTCGCCGACCGGATTTCCGTGTTGGCAGAAGGCAAGCTGCTGGCCGAGGGCACCCCCGCCGAGATCGCCGCGAACGAGCACGTGCAGAACGCCTATCTGGGAAAAGCCGAATGAACGCGATCGAGGTCAGCGGGCTCAATACCTTCTACGGCAAGAGCCATATCCTGCACGATGTCTCGCTGTTTGCCGCCGAGGGCAGCGTGACGACGCTTCTGGGCCGCAACGGCGCCGGCAAGTCCACCACCATGCGTTCGATCATGGGGCTGACGCCGGCACGATCCGGATCGGTGAAAGTGTTCGGCAAGGACAGCACCAAATTGGCGCCGTTTCAGGTCGCGCGCCTGGGCGTCGGCTACGTGCCCGAAGGCCGCCGCGTGTTCCCGAACCTGACGGTCGAAGACAATCTGAAAGTTCCCCAGGGCGCCACCGGCCCGTTCGACATCCCCCGCATCTACGGCCTGTTCCCCCGGCTGGAGGAGCGGAAGATGAACCTCGGTCGCCAACTGTCCGGCGGCGAGCAGGAAATGCTGTCCATCGCCCGCGCGCTGCTGCTGAACCCGAAAGTGCTGATCCTGGACGAACCGTCGCAGGGACTGGCGCCGCTGATCGTGAAGGACGTGTTCCGGATCGTGACCAGCATGAAGGCCGAGGGGATCTCGGTCCTGATCGTCGAACAGAACGTCCGCATGACGCTGGAGATTGCCGATACCGCGTACGTGCTGGACCACGGCGTCGTGGTGCATCACGGCCCGGCGGCGGCGCTGGCGGCGGATGAGGCGTTGATCCAGTCGCTGGCGGGTGCTTCGGCGGAAGAATGGGATTTGGATAAGGCCTGATCCGGCTCGTTGGCGGATCAGGGGACAAAGCGGCTCAGGCCCTGTGTCAGTAGCGCGACGTTGAAGTTGAGCAACAGCCCGATCCGGCACCCGCTGAGGCGGAGATAGGTCAGGGTTTGCGCCCTGTGGACGGGCAGGACGCGCTCGACCGCTTTGAGCTCCAGCAGCACGGACTTCCGAACGATAATATCGGCTTGGAAGCCGCGATCCATGCGCATGTCTTCGTAGAGAACGGGGAGCGGGACTTGCTGCTCGAACGCCAGGCCGGCGTGGTGGAGTTCCCAGCAGAGGCATTGCTGGTAGACCGATTCCAGCAGGCCGGGCCCGAGCTTGCGGTGGACTTTGATGGCGAGGCCGATGATGGCGTCGGTGAGGGGCGATGGGGGGAATGCTTGTCTCATGACCGCGGAGTATGGCGGGGATTGGTTAACACGGGGTTAACGGGCGGCGATTTTTTTGCGGTTGGGGCGGCATTTGGCGACGCCCCCTCCGCGTCATGCGCGGACTTGATCCGCGCACCCCAAGCGGCACGATTTCGCGATTTTGTGCCGCTTGGGGTGGCCGGATCGAGGCCGGCCATAACGGTATTTTGATTCCAGTTGTGGGTCGAAAGTTCGGACAGTTGGTATAAAGGGCGGCGCTTTTTGCGTGGATGGGTCGGTGATTCAACACTGAGATCGCTGAGTTCCTGAGGTCGCTGAGAAGGGGTTCTTTTGCGGGGTTACGCGGTGTTCTCAGCGTTGAACAGCGCGGCTTGGGGCGGCACTGGTATGGCGGGGATTGGTCAACGCGGGGCTAAGGGGCAGCGATTTTTTCATGGTTGGGCCGGTGATTCAACACTGAGATCGCTGAGTTCCTGAGGTCGCTGAGAAGGGGTTCTTTTGCGGGGTTACGCGGTGTTCTCAGCGTTGAAAAGCGCGGCTTGGGGCGGCACTGGCATGGCGGGGATTGGTCAACGCGGGGCGAACGGGCAGCGATTTTTT
>Ga0214180_1000420_pt1 | contig 15506 bp, 16 predicted proteins | sample TroBogEpilimnion_22_FD_153018 | JGI IMG/M metagenome (GOLD analysis project Ga0214180, IMG submission 153018) | Freshwater microbial communities from Trout Bog Lake, WI - 16OCT2007 epilimnion | ecosystem: Environmental > Aquatic > Freshwater > Lake > Epilimnion/Euphotic zone | place: Trout Bog... | reverse complement strand
CGTGCGGCGGAATAAAGGGGGAGCCTTCCTCCGCGGCGCCATCCACGTCGGACGCGATGGTCTGGCCGTGCCAGTGCAGCAGTTCGGGGGAATCCGTGTCGTTGTGGACGTCGATATCGACCGGCTGGTTCTGCTTGAAGCGCAGCAGGGGGCCGGGGAATTGGCCGTTATACAGGGTCGTGGAGACGACATGTTCGGGGGACAGCTCCACCAGGCCCTGGGCGATTCGGATTGTGTGGTCCGGGGCGGCTTGTGCATGCGCCGCGATTGGGGCGAGGGCGGCGGTTTGCAGGAGCGTACGGCGGCCGAGTTGCATGCGGGTGGCCTTTTGGTGGGGCGCGATGCGTAGTCTGCCATTGGCGAGGGGCGGCAGCAAATTTCGAAAGCCCGTCCGCGGTGCGGGAAAGATGGCAGCCCCAATATCGCGACGGACGAACAGGCCTGGCCTAGCTCTTGATCTTAGGTAAGGAAACCGCTCATGGACACCGTCACCATTCACACCGCTAAAACCACACAGTCGAAACCCCTCGCGCGCGGCCCGAGCGGGCGTCGAGGATAAGGCAAACAGCGTCTTCGTCAGCGCGGCGTCTACGTGGGAAATCGCCCGAGATTAGGACGGCGCGATTGTCGAGCAGGGTTTTCAAGGATTGCCGGTCAGCCTACGGCACGGCCAATATGCCGTTCCGCTGGATGGCCCGCATCGAAACCCATTCGACCGGATGTTGATCGCTCAGGCCATTCTGGAAAACATGGTGCTGGTTTCGAACGAGCGGGTGTTCGAAGCCTATCCGGTCGGGCGGCTATGATAACCAGCCGCCCTTCCGCTTGGACCTAACCCCAGACCGCCTTGCCATTGGCCGCCGTGAAGGTGATGTGGCCCATGGTCGTGTCCTCCTTCGCGCCATGCCAATGCCGTTCCCCGGCTTTCACATGCGCGACGTCGCCGACCTTGATTTCCTTCCGTTCGGTCTCGGTCGCCACCCAGCCGGAGCCGTGCACGACGATCAGAACCTGATCGCAATCGTGGACGTGCCAGCCGGTGTTGCAGCCCTGGCTGAAGTTGACGATGCTGCAATTGTAGTTCTCGGACTCGCCCGCCCCGATGATGGTCTGGCGGGTGCGCTCGACATGGCCTGTCCAGCCGTCGGTGCGTTCCGCCGCGCCGGGCGCGGGTACGACGGGGATGTCCTTGAGCGTTACGACTTTCATGTGCGTTCTCCCGTATTATCGTTGCCATTTTGGCACGGGTCCATTGTCTCGCGTCCCGGCTGCTTAGTCCAGCATGTGCCCGAACCGGGCCGCCTTGGTCGCCAGATATTCATCGTTCACGCCGTTCGGGGCGAAGGCGTGCGCTTCCCGCCCGACGACCTCCACCCCGCAAGCCGCCAAAGCCGCCAGCTTGTCCGGGTTGTTCGTCAGCAGCCGCACCCGCTTGATGCCCAGCTCCACCAGCATCAGCGCGGCCACCAGGAAATTCCGCTCATCCGCGCCCCAACCGAGTACGCGGTTCGCGTCAAGGGTATCCAGACCCCGATCCTGCAGCGTGTAGGCACGCAGCTTGTTCACCAGCCCGATCCCGCGGCCTTCCTGCGCTAGGTACAGCAGCACCCCCGCGCCATCCTCGGCCATTTTCTGGATCGCGCTGCGCAGCTGTTCGCCGCAATCGCAGCGCATCGAACCCAGCAGATCCCCGGTGAAACATTCGGAGTGGATGCGCACCAGCGGCGCCTCCGCTTCCTCGGGCTTCCCCACCAAAATCGCCAAATGCTCGATCGCCGATGCCTCCGCTCGGAAAGCCACAACGCGAGAGTCCGGCGCGCCGTTCAGCGGCACCGGCGCGGCCGCAATCTTGCGCAGGCCGGCGGTTTCCCCGGCGGGGTAGGCCAGCACGTCGGGCGCCGAAAGCGACACCAATCCGGCGGCATCGAAACCCCGCATCGGCGAAACCGCCAACAGGGCCGGCAGCAGCCGTCCAAGCTTGGCGAGGACCAGAGCGGCGGTCGAAGCACCGGGGATGGCCACGGGGTCCAAGGCCGTACGTGTCTGCGGCGCCGTGGGATCGGCGAAGCCGCGCAACGCATCGGTCGTCAAAAGCGCGTCCGGCACATGCGCGGCAACAGCGGCCGAGGTATTTTCCACCGGCCGGCGCAACACCGCCGCGCCACGCACCGGGGCCACCAGCAACATCGGGGCACCCTGGGCGCGCAATTCGGCGATTCCCTGAGGCCCCGCCGTTTCCGCCGAGAGAATAAGCAATGGCTCCGTCCCCGTCAGCAGCACGGGAACGCCGCGGCGCAACTCGGATGCCGCGCGGTGAATTTGGCGATATTGGGCGATTTGGGTATCCATGACCCCCGGATAATGGGCGTTCCGGCCCATTCCAACAAGGGATGATCGGAACGCTCTTGCTCCGCGCGTCCACGCGGTGAAGAATACGCGCCATTGCACGGATATCGTGCCGTTCTGCCCACGGCTTCACGCAGGCGGGCAGCCAACCGGCAACGGACGACAGGGAGCAGACATGGCAGCCGGACACCCGATCCTGATCGTGGACGACGACGACGCGCTGCGGGAAACATTGGCCGAACAACTGACAGTCGGCGGCGAATTCGCGGTCAGCGAGGCCGGCTCCATCGCCCAGGCCGAACAGATGTTATCGGCGAAGGAGGCCCGATTCGATGCCGTGATTCTGGATGTCGGATTGCCCGACGGGGACGGTCGCGATTTATGCCTGCGGCTGCGGCAAAAAGGGCTGAAAATGCCCATTATCATCCTGACCGGTTCCGACGACGACGTGGTGCGCGGCCTGGAAGCCGGCGCGAACGATTATATCGCCAAGCCGTTCCGTCTGGCGGTCTTGCTGGCGCGGGTACGCCGTCAGCTCAGCAGCTTCGAAAACAGCGAGGACGCGGTGTTTCCGATCGGCCCATACAGCTTTCGGCCGGCGGCCAAACAGCTGGAGGATCGCATCAAAGGCCGCCGCATCCGCCTGACGGAAAAAGAGGCCGCGATCCTCAAATACCTATACCGAGCGGGGAAAATCGCGGTGGGGCGGCAGGTGCTGCTGAATGAGGTTTGGGGGTACAACGCCGCCGTCACCACCCACACGCTGGAAACGCATATCTACCGGCTGCGCCAGAAGATCGAGCCCGATCCGGCCAATGCGAAGCTGCTGGTCACGGACGCGGGCGGCTATCGGTTGGAGCCTGACGGCATCCCGCACACCGCGGCTTAACCGCGCGCTTCCCGCGCCAGCCGCACCAGCTCCGACCGGATTTCGCCGGCGGAGCCGACGGGCGCCGCCCATGCGATGCGGATCGCGCGTTCGTCCTGGACCAGATCGCATCCGTCCACGTCGGCCGTCGCCATACGCCAATCGCCGGGTTGCCGCGCGATGGCGGCCAGCGCCGCCGGATGATCCCGGTTGCAATGCGCGATAATGTCGGCCTCGGCCTCCGCCACGGCCGCGACCGCCGCCGGATCGGGCGTCAAATCCGCCGTCCGCAGCCTGACCGCCCGAGCGAAGCCGCCGACGTACAGCGCGGCAACCGGGCGAATGCGCCAAAGATTGAAATCGGCGAATTCCGCGTACAGCGACGCATAAGGGTGAATGGCCAGGAAGCGGGCTTTCAGCGCCGGATCGGCGACCGCCTCCGCCAGCCCGGTGACGGTCGCGCGCGGCGCGGTTTGCGGGTTAATCTCCTCCGGCGTACCGCTCACCAGCAGGGAGCAGCGGGGCTCGGCACGCAAATGCCGCGTGTGTTCCGACAGATCGGACAGAAACAGCAGCAGCGAAAGATCCGGCGCGCAGGCGTGGGTCACCAGCGAGGCGAATGGCTGGCCCTGCGCCGATGTCGCCAAGGTTCCGGCGCGGAGGGAGCGGAGCAGGCACCGCGTATGCCAGGCGGGAGAATCCATATCGTTGACGTCCTCGGTCCATGGGCCGCGCGGCATCGCGGCCCATGGACCCGAAGTTACGCGATGACGTGCGAACTGCCCAGCAGGCCAGGGATCGTCAGGTGGCCGGAATCCAGCAGCGTGACGGTCGCGGTGCCCTGGAGGCCGGACACGGTCAGCACATTGTCGGTCCTTCCGCCGTGATGCGGGTCGGAGTGCGACGTCAGCGACAAATGCGCGGCGATGTCGGCGGAGGCGATGCCGGCGAGAATATCCGTCAGGTTCAGCGTGATGCCGTTCGTTAAATTGAAGCCCAGCACCGTATCGTGGCCGCCCAACGCGTTCAGGTCCTCGACCGTGCCAGCACCGTGCAGGGCGGTAATGGTGTCGGTACCCGAACCGTCGAAAACGGTGTCGCCGCTGCCACCAAGGAAGACCGTGTTGGTGCCGTTGCCAAGGTGCAGCGTATTGGCGGTGATCGCCGCCTGACCGTTGCGGATGCACACATCGTCGTCGAGCGAGACGGTATTCCTGCCGTTGCCGGTTACGATATTGTTGCCGGTTCCATCGGCGTCGACCGAGTCGTTGCCGTTGCCCAGCAACAGCGTCGCATTATTTCCGTCCGAACGAACGCTGGCACTGCCGTCGCCGATGGTAATGTTGTTGTTGTCGCCTTTGAGCGAGACGCTGTCTCTGTCGTGAACCCCTGTTGGCGCCGTGCCGAGGCCGAGCAGAACGGTGTTGTTGCCGCCGCCCAGGTCCAGGGTAAAATCGCCGTGACCCGCCACGATGGCCGCGCCGCCCGCCATATCGTAGACGAAACCGCTGCCATCGCCGAGAAACATCAGCGCGCCCGCACCGGCTTCGTAGACGGTGTTGTTGCCGGCTCCCATATTTATGATGGCGAATTGTTCGTTATCGAGCAGGATGTGTGTACCGTTCGATAACGCGATCGGCGATGTCACCGTCGTCGTCGTCCAACCCGTCCCGTTCGGCACGATCAGCTCCCCCGTGCCGGCTGCGATGTGCCCCAGATTGATATTGTGGAATATGTCTTTCATGTCCCCACTCCCCGTCATTCGACCCGGTGCCAACAAAGTCGGGCGACAGGGGCAGCGTCAACGACGCCGGTACGAATTCGGCCCATTCTCACACAGACGTGAAAATCGGTATCCAGAGATGTTGTATTTTTAGCATTTTTGGAATGTCGCGGCGGATTTTCCGGTATTCCCGTCCCCTCGGAGCGACTGCCATTTTTTGTTCACCTTCCATCCGTAAACCGCCACAATTGGGTGCCATACAACGCTCGGTTCCCCACCACGGAGCGCACCCATGACCCAACCGCCCAAAGACGCCGCCTCCAAACAAACCATCGCTTTGGTCGACGACGACCGGAACATCCTGACCAGCGTGTCCATGACGCTGGAACAGGAAGGCTTCACCGTCCGCACGTACACCGATGGGGAAAGCGCCCTTCAGGGCCTGACCGCTCGGCCCGCCGATCTGGCGGTGCTGGACGTGAAAATGCCGCGAATGGACGGGATGGAGCTGCTGCAGAAGCTGCGCCAGCGTTCCACGATGCCGGTGATCTTCCTGACCTCGAAGGACGAGGAAGTGGATGAGCTGATGGGTCTGCGCCTGGGCGCCGACGACTACATCACCAAACCCTTCAGCCAGCGCCTGTTGATCGAACGCATTCGCGCGCTGCTGCGCCGCAATGAGGCGAGCAAGGCCGAGGGTTCGGGTGCCCCTCCCGGCGGTGTGCTGACCCGCGGCAGCCTCGTGCTGGACGACACCAAGCATCAATGCACCTGGCATGGGGAAGATATCCAACTGACGGTGACCGAGTTCCTGCTGGTCAAAGCGCTGGCCGCCCGTCCCGGCATGGTGAAAAGCCGCGACCAGCTGATCGACGCGGCCTACGGCGAGAACACCTATGTCGACGACCGCACCATCGACAGCCACGTGAAACGGGTGCGCAAAAAATTCCGCACCGTCGACGATACCTTCAACCATATCGAGACGCTGTACGGCATCGGCTACCGATATAAGGAGCATTGAGCCGTTGTCCCAGGCGATCCCGGCTGCCGCTCCGTCCTCGGTCTTTCGCCAGCGCTGGGTGTCGCCGCTGCTGCGGCGCATCCTGCTGGTCAACGCGCTGCCGCTGGCGCTGCTGGTGGTGGCGCTGCTGTATCTGGATCAGTACCAGAACGGTCTCCTCGAAGCGCAGGTCGGCGCGCTGCGGGAGCAAGCCCGCGTCTTCGCCGGCGCCATGGGCGAAAGCGCCGTGCGCACGACCGATCCCGATAATCCAAGGCTGGTCCCGGACATCGCCCAGCCGCTTCTGCGCCGTCTGACCGATCCAACGCCGGATGCGCAGGCAAAGTTGTACGGTCCCGACGGCACCCTGGTCGCCGATTCCCGCGTGCGGGAGGGAGCTGGCGGCATTGTCACGACCGAACCTCTGCCCCCCGCACCCGATCGCGGCATACTGCTGACCACGATTACATCGCTGTACGACACGGTCCTATCCTGGCTGCCGTACCGTCCGGCCTTGACGCAGGTCGATCTGAACCCCAACGCCGGGGGACCGGAATGGCAGCCCGACGTGAAGGAGGAGTTCCGGCTGTCCAGCTCCGGCAAAAGCACCGATATGCCGCCCTACATCCGCCGGACCCGCGACAACCGCCTGCTGGTCACCGTTGCCGTCCCGGTCGAGCGCGACCGCCACACCGTCGGCATCGTGCTGCTGACCCGCGAGGGGCGGGAGGTCGATGCCAGCCTTTTCACCGTCCGCATGTCCATCCTGGCGCTGTTCGGCCTGGCGTTGGTGCTGACGGTGTTGCTGTCCTGGTATCTTTCGCTGACCATAGCCCGCCCGATCCTTCGCCTCGCCGGCGCCGCCGCCAGCATGCGCGAGGGACAGGGAAGAACCGGCGGTGTCCCGGCCTCGCTGCTCGCCCGCCGCGATGAGGTGGGTATGCTCGCCACCGCGCTGGCCGATTCCGCCTCGGCGCTGTGGGCGCGCATGGATGCGATCGAACGCTTCGCCGCCGACGTGGCGCACGAGATCAAGAACCCCCTGTCGTCCATCCGCAGCGCCATCGAAACCCTGCGCCGCATCGACGATCCCGGCCGGCAACGCCAGCTGCTGGCCATTATCGGTCAGGACGTGGTGCGGCTGGACCGGCTGATCAGCGACGTCAGCGACGCGTCCCGCCTGGATGCCGAAATGTCCCGGGTGACCGCCGAACGGGTGGATATCGCGCCGATCCTGAGCACGCTGCTGGAACTGGACGAAGCAACCCGCGATACCGAGAACGACCCTAAGCTGGAAGTCATAGCCCCGCCCGGCGAGTTCGCCGTCTGGGCCGTGGAGGACCGGCTGGTACAGGTCCTGCGCAACCTGATCGGCAACGCCCAGTCCTTCAGCCCGCCCCGCGGCCGTATCCTGGTGCGCCTGCGCGACGTGGGCGCCATGGGGGAACTCAGCGTCGAGGACGACGGACCAGGCATCCCCGAGGCCAACCTGGAACACATCTTCGACCGCTTTTACTCCGAACGGCCGAAGGGCGAGAGTTTCGGCCAGCACTCCGGCCTGGGTCTGTCCATCAGCCGCCAGATCGTGGAGGCGCTGCACGGCCAGATCTCCGCCGAGAACCGCCGGGATGGGACCGGCAAGGTTCTCGGGGCGCGGTTTATCGTGCGGCTGCCGAAGGCTTAGGCCGGGGCGAACACCGGCACGTTCTCGGTGTTGTCCGCCAGCGCTTCGGCGCCTTCCGTCGGCAATGCCACGTAGTGGTTCAGCGCCGCCTGGATATCGCCCTCCCACACCGAACGCGGGAGCTCGTACAGCAGCTCGACCGTGTAGCCGTTGGGGTCGCGGATATACAGGCTGTGGGTCATCCCATGTTCCACCCGGCGTTCGAATTTGACGCCGTGGGCCTGGAGGTACGCAAGCTGTCGCAGCCAGGCGTCCCGGTCGGGCAGCGCGATGGCGATGTGGCCGATAGCGCTGACCAGCGTGCCGTCGGCGGCGGGCGCGGGCAGGCCGGGGACCTCCATGAACGCGATGTCGTGATGCGACAGCTTGCCGTCGTGATCGGCACTGTAGAACTGCATCTTGCGGGCCGGGCCGCCGCCGGCACGCGGGCGGAATTCGCCGACCTGGGTAAAGCCCAGCATCTCGGTCCAGAACTTATGCGTCTCCGCCATGTCGCGGACGTTGATGACCAGATGGTTCAAACCGGCGGGCGCGACGGGATGCGATGGGGCGGACGTTGGCATCGGACTCTCCTGTGACGTGATTTCGTGACAGTCTGCCCGTTTACCAGGGCTTTGAAAACCTGACTCCGTCCCCGATACCAAACGTTGCACTTATCCATTTGGAACCCCATGTGCGCATCGTGCAGATTCAACAAGCGCACCAACATGCGGGCGGGACAATGAAGCACTGGCGGCTGGAAGATATTGCGTGGGACCGCTTCGACGCGACCGAAGTGTCGGCGGAGATCGTCCCCTTGATCAAAGCGGCGGCTTTGGTGGAAAGGAATGGCCGCAGCTATGCTGCCTATTTGTGGCGGGTGTTCGCGGGCGACACCGCGTTCGGCGATGAAATCGCCCGCTGGGCCGATGAGGAAGTGCAGCACGGCGAGGCTCTGGCGCGCTGGGCGCAGCTTGCCGATCCCTCATGGCATTTCGAAGCGGCCCGAGACCGTTTCAACGCCGGCTACCAGCCGCCGCTGGACGCGGAAACATCCGTGCGCGGTTCACGCACCGGGGAACTGGTCGCGCGCTGCATGGTGGAGACCGGCACGTCCAGCTACTACACCGCGCTCGCCGATGCCTGCCGGGAGCCGGTGCTGAAACAATTGTGCCGCCGTATCGCCGCCGATGAGTTCCGGCACTACAAGCTGTTCTACGAACACATGTGCCGGTATCAGGCGCAGGAGCATATCGGGCACATCCGGCGCTTGTTCACCGTCCTGCGGCGCGCGGGAGAAGGCGAGGACGACGAATTGGCCTATGCATACCACTGCGCCAATGAGCCCCAGACCGCGCAATACGATCGTGCTCGGTGTGCCGGCGCCTATCTGGCGGGTACGATGCGGTTCTACGGAATCGGTCACGTACAGCGCGCCACACGGATGATGCTGAAGGCTGCCGGACTGCCGACGCAAGGGCGGCTGTCCGGTCTGGCCGCTCAAGGGGCCTGGTGGTGGCTGAACCGGCCTCGTGCGGGTATCAGATCGCCCGCCACAGTTTCCGCGTAAAGACCATTGCCAGCAGGCCAACCGCGCCGTTGGCCGCCGTTGCCCAGTGTGCCCCGATGGCGTCGGCGAGAAGCCCGAGCCAGACGAAGCCGATGGGACCGGTGCCGATGCAGACGGATAGGACGCCCAGAATGCGCGACCGCATTTCCGGCGGCGCGGCCAGATAGACCAGGGTCGCCTGCATGGTGGAAAATCCGGCGCCGCCGAACCCGGTGAACAGCAAGGCCGCCCCAGCGATCGGGCTGTAAGGCACCATGGCGAACACGATCAGCATGACCATGTAGGTATTCACGCCCCACAGATAGGCCCGCGCGTACCACGCCGGCTTCAGCCATAGCGCCAGCAGCACCGCGCCGGCAAACGCGCCGATCCCGTCCAAACTGGCGAGGACGCCCACCCCCTCCGGTCCCAGACCCAAACGGTCGCGGCCGATGACGGGGATCATTGCGGTGAAGGGCCAGGCGAAGACGTTGTAGATAACGGTGACCGCGAGGGTGCCGATCAGCCGCCGGTCGCCCCGGACCAGCCGCAGCCCCTCGGCGATGCGCGACAACACCGCGGCCGGATTGGCGGCGCGGGTATCGCGGAAGCGGATGCGGATCGCCGCGACCAAGGCCAGAGCATAGAGGCCAACACTGATGGCGAAAGCGCCCTCGATCCCGCCATGTGCCAGCACGAGGCCGCCGATCGTCGGCCCGACCATGCGGCTGGCGTTGTTGGCGCCGGCATCGAGGGACATGGCGGTGCCCATCGCTTCCGCCCCGACGACCTCTCCGATCATTACGCGGCGCACCGGGTTGTCGGTGGCCCAGCCGAGCCCGTTCATGAAGCTGGCCAGCGCGAGGTGCCAGACCTCCAGATGGCCGGTATAGGCCAGCAGGCCGAGGACGGTGGAGTTTGCGCCCATCAGCAGCACGACGCCGATCAAGGTGGTACGCCGCTCGATCCGTTCGGCCCAGGCGCCGAGGAAGGCGCCGAAAAGGCCCATCGGCAGCAGGCGCAGCATGGTCATCATGGAGACCAGGAAGGCGGAGTTGGTGCGCTGGTAGACGACGACGCCGACGGCCACGGTTTCCAGCCAGCGGACGACAAAGACCACCAGCCCGACCGACCAAAGGCGCCAGAAATCCGCGAATTCCGGCCGCAGCAGCCGGCGCACAGGCGATGCCGCGCGCGTCTGGGTGTTGGCTTGAACGCCGGCCAAGTGTTGGGTTCCTCCGCTGTGGAGACAATCCAGCACGGATGGCCGCGCCGGGGCCAGCGCAAGGGGCGTATTGCAGCATGGCGCCAACCGGGGGACGATAGGGGATGACATCTACGGGAGAGACGAGATGACCGGACGCGTCGCAATGGTATCGCTGGAGCGAGCCGCCGAACTGGGCGCCGAAATCGGCCTGCCCGCGCCGATGGCCACGCGCTCGGCCTTTCGGACCCTCGCCAACAATCCCCCACTCCTGAAAGCGGTGTTCGGCCAGCTTTCCACTCTGCTACTGCACAACACCTTCGACACCCGCCTGCGCGAACTGATGATCATGCGCATCGGCTGGGTCACCGGTTCGGTGTACGAATGGACCCAGCACTGGCGCGTCGCGACCGTCGCCGGCATCCCGCCCGAAGACGTGCTGGCGGTGCGCGACTGGCGGAACTCCGACCGCCTGACCGCCGCCGACAAGGCGATCCTGGCCGCAACCGACGAATCCCTGGCCGGCAAGACCGTGTCAGACGCCACCTGGGCCGAGGTGACCAAATACATTACCGACCCCGCGCAACAGGTCGAATTCATCGTGGCGATGGGCAACTGGACCATGTTCTCCATCCTGCTGCGCAACCTGAAAATCCCCGTCGAGGACGGCGTCGCCATCTGGCCGCCCGACGGTCTGGTCCCCCCGAGCGCGGAGGCTTAACCCATGGCTCGCACCATCGCCGCCGGCATCGGCATCATGGAATACCCGTTCGACACCGCCTCCGGCTTCTGGAAATGGGTCGATCTGTGCGAGGCCGGCGGGATCGATTCGATCTGGCAGACCGACCGTCTGGTCAGCAAGCAGCCGATCCTGGAGTGCATGACCGCGCTTGCCGCCATCGCCGGCCGGACGCAGCGGATCAAGTTCGGCGTCAACGTCGTGTCGGTGGCGATGCGGGAGCCGCTGTTGTTGGCCAAGCAATGCGCGACGCTGGACTTTCTGTCCTCGGGCCGCCTGCTGCCGGGCTTCGGCATCGGCAGCCCGCGCGGGCCGGAATGGACGTCCATGCATTTGGACCCGAAAACCCGAGGCCGCAAAACCGATGAGGCGTTGGAGATTATTTCCCGCCTCTGGACCGGGGAGAAGGTGGATTACGCCGGTCGGTATTTCCAGCTGACCGGCGCCTCCATCGCGCCGCTGCCGGTGCAGCCGGACCTGCCGATGTGGATCGGCGGATCGTCCGACGCCGCCGTGGCGCGCACCGCCAAATACGGCACCGGCTGGCAATCCGGCGCCGAAACGCCGGAAACGGTGGGCAAGGTCATCGCCGCGATCAAAACCGCCGTGGTCGCGGCGGGACGCTCCATCGATGAGGATCATTATGGTGCCGCCTTGGCGTATCGTTTCGGCAGTTGGGACGACGCCGGCATGCCCAAACTCGCCGCCGCCTACGAAGCCCGCACCGGCCGCGATGCGCGCGAAGCCTTCGCCATCGGCGACGCCGAGTTGATCATGAACCGGATCGCGGAATACGTCGAAGCCGGCGCCTGCAAGTTTATCCTCCGGCCGGTGGCGCAGGGGGATGCGGAGATGTACGAGCAGACCCGGCGGTTGGTGGAGGAAATCCTGCCGCGCATGGCCGCCCGTTGGCCCAAGCCGGCGAAGCGGGCGGCTGCCTAGACCGTCGTCGGCATTTGGTCATCGGCCCGAGACTGCCGACCCGCCCTGAATGGAAAAAACCCGGCGAGCCTGCACTCTCAATGCCGATTTGTGGCGACTTCACACCGAATGGTCCCGCGCGGGAATCATGCTGATTTCGGTATGGTACGGTTCAGCCATGTCGCGACCAGCCGGGTAATTTCGTCTTCCCGTCCGATATAGAAATGGTCGCAATCAGGAATTATTTCCACATCGCACCTTCCCCCGGCGCGCGCGGCGAAGGCTTCCGCCGGATAGGTATCGCGATCTTCCTTGTCCCCGCGAATATACAGCACCGGACACGCGATCCGAGGCGCCAGTTCCAGCGCATCCGGCATTTCCGTCAGCCGGTCCAGAAAACTCTCGGCGGTGATCACGTACCACCAGCCAGGGACCAGCATCAGGTCCCGCCCGCGTCCCTCAGCAACCATCGTCCGAGCCTGGGCTGTAATCTCTTCCAACCGATCCCCGGCGAGCAGCCCCGCTCGGCTCGTCCGCTGCACCCCACCGCGCCCGCCGCCATGCGCCGACAGCAAAACCAGCGCCGGCGTATCCGGATGGGCAACGACATGCGGCACCGCCAGCATGCCGCCATTGCTGTGGCCGATCACCACCGGCGCCGGAAACCCCTGCGCCGCCATCCAGGCCGCGGCGATCCGGTTATCCTCGATCCCCTCCGCCGTCAGTTGAAACGCCGCGCCCTCGGCCGCTCGGCTGTCGCGAATGGACAGGATGTCATGGCCGCGACGGTTGAAGGCGAGGCAGACGAACCCCAGCCGCGTCAGCGCCGGCGGCAGGAAGCGCGGCGCGCCGATGTAGAAATTCATCGTGTTGCCGTGGAACAGCAGCACGGCACCGCGCACCGGCACGCCCTCATCCGGCCGGTGCAAGGCGCCATCCAGCGGGGTAGTCGGCGTCGATATGGAAACCAGTTCGGTGCGCACGGCGCGTCCTTTACATCTGCGAGAAACCGGACCCGGGAGAGGTGACGCCGCGTCCATGCCCGGTTTCGATCCAACCGAACTCCTTCAGGATTTGCTGACTGTAAGTGACCCGCCCGTTGACCTTGGCCGCGTCCTCGCTCGCCAGCAGCAACACCGCGCGAGCCATCATGGACGGCGGTTCGGCGACCGGGTCGTCCATGCCGGTGACCAGCTTGTGGTGGATCGTTCCGGGTGTCGCCACGAGGTTCGAAGGCGCAACGGACGTGATGGCAATGCCCTCGTACTGCGCAACTTCCTGCGCCAGCCCCTGCGTGAACCGCTCCAGCGCCGCTTTGGTCGCGCCGTACATGGTGTTGCCCCGGATCGTATGGTCCGCGTAAGGCCCCCGCCCCGGGCCGATTCCGGCGCCCGAGCTGATGTTGACGATGGCGCCGGAGCGGCGGAGGCGCATGTCCTTCAGGACCTCATTCGACAGCATGAACGGGGCTTGGACATTGACCGCGAAGCAGCGCGCCCAACGGTTGGTGGCGAGCTTGTCCGTGGGGAGGTAGTAGGAAAGCGCCGCGTTGTTCACCAGGATATCGACGGGTCCGTACGCGCGGCGCGCGGCGTCGATCAGCGCGAGGCAATCGGCTTCGTCGGATACATCGGCGACGACCGCCAACGCGTCCCCGCCCTTCGCCTGAATTTCCGCGACCGTGCGGGCGAGTGAACCTTCCAGGAACCGGTGATCGCCTTCGTTCAGCGTACGGGCGGCGCAGACGACTTTCGCCCCTTCGGCGGCGAAGAGTTCGGCGATTGCCTGCCCGATACCGCGACTGGCCCCAGTGACGATGGCGACTTTGCCGGTCAGTTTGCCCATGGCGCGTTTCCTTCGTTTGGGTCGGTGGGATTGTCGCGCTTAGGCCGATGGGGCGCAAGTTGCAGGGTGTCTTGACGTTTAACGTTTGACGTGCTACGTATTCGTATGATCCAAGGCTTCCGCGATAAAGCGACTGCACTTGTGTTCGCGGGCCGACGGCCCCGGGGCATGGCACCCGCGCTTGCCGATGCCGCGCGTCGTAAGCTGCTGGCGATCGACAGCGCCGAGTACTTGGACGATCTTCGAATTCCTCCCGGCAACCGCCTTGAGGCACTTAGAGGCAATCGCTCTGGGCAGCATTCGATCCGTATCAACGATCAATGGCGCGTGACCTTCGTCTGGCGCGACGACGGTCCGCACGATTTACAAATCGTTGACTATCACTAGGAACCAACCGGAGACACCGACCATGCCGAATGACGCAACGATTACCCGAGCGGACCTGGATGCCGGCCGCGTCGATTTCTCGGGCGTGGATAGTGGCGAACAACTGGCCTCGGTGCATCCGGGGGGCGTGCTCAAGCACGATTTCCTGGAGCCATTGGGACTAACCGCCCACGCTCTGTCACTCGCGCTACGGGTTCCGGCGAACCGGATCACAACCATTCTGGCCGGTCAACGCGCGGTTACCGCCGACACAGCCCTGCGCCTCGCTCGGCATTTCGGCACCAGCCCCGGGTTTTGGCTGAACCTGCAAAAGGCCTACGAGTTGGAGGTCGCCGAACGCACGATAGGACCTCGGGTCCTGGCGGAGGTTGCCCCCCGCCAAGCCGCGTGATCAGGCCACGGCCTTCACAAACCGGTTGGTCAGCACGCCCAACCCGGTCAGTTCGACCTCCACCACATCCCCATGCACCAGATCGGGCGAGGTCCCATCGGTCCCCATCCACATCACGTCGCCGGGATAGAGGGTGATGTATTTCGTCACCTCGGCCAGATAATGCGCGATGCCGAAAATCATGTCGTTGGTTTTGAACCGCAGGTCTTCCTTGCCGTTCACGCGGATCACGGTCTCCATCGCGTCCAGATCGACATCGGTATCGATCCAGGGACCCATCGGCTTGAACGTGTCGGTGTTCTTGCCGCGCCAGAACGTCCGGTCGCCGCGCTGCCAGGTACGCTCACTCACGTCGTTGCCGATCGTGTAGCCGAAGACGCAGTCGAATGCGTTAGCTTCGGTCAGATGCTTGGCCTTTTTGCCGATCACGACGACAAGTTCGCCCTCGTAATTCATTTTCGGCGGCGCGTGCGCCGGGATCACCACGTCTTCGCCATCGGCGATCAGCGCGTTGTTGGCGCGGTACCCGATATCGGCCTTGGAGGGGTACACCGGCTCCACGCCGCGCTTATGCGCCATTTCGCGGATGTGCGTCGCGTAGTTGATGCCGGCGCAATAGAATGTCGGCGGAATGACCGGGATTTCGATCTTCACGTCCGCCATCTTGTATGTTTTGCCGGTCGGCGTGGCGTCGGCCCAGGGGGCGCCGGCGACCTCGGTCACGGTGTCGCCGTCAATCGAGCCGTACGCGATATGGTCGCCCTTGGAAAAACGGATCCAGCGCATGGTCTTGTCCTTTGCTATCGCTCTAATTGCGTCATCCCCGGGCTTGTCCCGGGGACCAATACAGGCACCTCTGCCGCGAAGGAT
>Ga0214180_1000417_pt1 | contig 15582 bp, 15 predicted proteins | sample TroBogEpilimnion_22_FD_153018 | JGI IMG/M metagenome (GOLD analysis project Ga0214180, IMG submission 153018) | Freshwater microbial communities from Trout Bog Lake, WI - 16OCT2007 epilimnion | ecosystem: Environmental > Aquatic > Freshwater > Lake > Epilimnion/Euphotic zone | place: Trout Bog... | reverse complement strand
CGGGTCGATGGAGCTGTCGCGGCTGATCACCGCCATCTTGGCGCGCGAGCCGGGATCGCGGGACACGGCCTTGATCTCGATGATTCCGTCGTAGATTTCCGGCACTTCCTGCGCGAACAGTTTTGCCAGGAAGCCGGGATGCGTGCGGGACAGGAAGATCTGCGGGCCGCGCGGTTCTTCGCGGACATCGTGGATGAAGGCGCGAACGCGGTCGCCATTACGGAAGCTTTCGCGGGGGATCAGCTCGTCGCGGCGCAGCAGGGCCTCGGCCTTGCCGATTTCCACCATCAGGTTGCCGTATTCGGTGCGCTTGACGGTGCCATTGACGATTTCGCCGACGCGGTCCTTGAATTCGTCGTACTGCTTCTTGCGTTCGTATTCGCGAACGCGCTGCACGATCACCTGCTTGGCGGTCTGCGCGGCGATGCGGCCGAAATCGATCGGCGGCAGCGGATCGACGACGAACTCGCCCACGGATTTATCCGGGAACAGTTTGCGCGCGTCGGCGCTGCCCATCTGGGTTTCTTCGTTTTCGACGGTATCGACGATTTCCGTCCAGCGCGACAGGCGCACATCGCCGGTCTTGCGGTCGATGGTCGCGCGGATGTCTTTCTCGTGGCCGTACTTCGCCTTGCCGGCCTTTTGAATGGCCTGCTCCATGGCTTCGAGCACTTCCTCGCGTTCGATGTTCTTCTCCCGCGCGACGGCGTCGGCGACCAGAAGCAGTTCGGGGCGTGCGATGGCGGTATCCATGGTCGGCCTCTTGCGTTCGTACTTAGTTGGGCAGCGGTGATTGGGCGGTGGCGTCGATCAGAGCGTCGGTCAGAACCAACTTGGCGCGTCTGATATCGGCCAACGGGAGACTGACTTCCTTCCCGTCGTCCAGGCGCAGCCGCGCGGCAGCGTCGTCGGCGCCGAGGACGATGCCGGAAAAGCGTTTGCGTCCGTCGACCGGGAACACGGTTTCGGCCCGAGCGAGATGGCCGGCGTAGCGAACCCAGTCCTTGGCCCGTGTCAGCGGCCGGTCGATGCCGGGGGAGCTGACCTCCAGCGTCCAGGGGCCGGGCATCGGGTCGTCGACCTGTAGCATGGTGCTGACCTGGTAGCTGACGGTTTCGCAGTCTTCGACCGCGATCGGCGCGCCGTCGGCACGATCGATCATGATCTGCACCGTCGGATTTTGCCGCCCGAGCACCGCGACGCGCACGACTTCGTAGCCCATGAATTCGAGCGTGGGCGCGAAGATGGCGGACAGGCGAGCTTCCAGGCTCGTGTGGTTGGGTTCGGTGTCGGACAACGGTTTGGGGTCCAAAAACAAAAAAAGGCGGCCGGCGAAGGCCACCCCCCTTTAGCCAGCGGAGAATGAGGTAGGGGAGTTAGATAGCCCCACGCTTCCCGGATTGCAAGGTGGGGATGGCGCATACAGTGGGGCGCAGGGGAGCGGGTAAAAATAGTCGTTCCGCGTTAACGATTTATCAACCTTTACCTTGTACGCATTTACGGCCGGCGGAATAGTCCGACCGGCCGTTCGCAAGGAGTTCGCGATGCTACAACATCTCGTCTTCCTGCTCGTTCTGATAGCGATTTTGCGCCTTCGGGTCAATATCGATATCGGTCCCGAGTAGGGGAGGGCCGGTCCGCTTGGCTACGCGGGCCGGCCTACCCCTTGCGAGGGCTCCTTACGGCCCACACGCGGTCGGGGGCGCGGGATCCATAACGAACAGCAGTAGACACTCCGCATACCTCTGCGCGAACGCGGCGGTGTTGCCGCCGCCATGGCCGGTGATCTCGGTAGGACGATCGATCATGAGCAATGCGGCGACACGCGATGGAAGGCCGTCCCGGTACATGCCGACCCGGCGATCCATGTCCTTGACGTAGACGTCTCCGGTGAAGTGCACGATTGCGACCCGGGTGGCCGGGGAACGAACCGACTGAATCACCCGGTACATGTCGCCGGAACTCTCCGTGCCGCCACTGAAATAGGCCGGTGAAACGGCGATCACGGCATCCGCGAGGTTCGGGGTCTCCAGCATCTGCAAGCTGGTCCAGGCGCCGCGCGATTGCCCGCCGGCGACGATCTTCTTCCAGCCGCGCTGGCGCAACTCGGCCAAGCCCTTGCGCAGCCAATCGGCGGCGTCGTCGCGATAGTCGTGAAACGGGTCGCGGTCGAACCGCACCACATCGAACCCGGCATTATTGAACGCGCGCACATACGCTTGCGGCTGCTGGCCGCGCGAGTCCACGCCGTTGAACTGGCCATGGCCCCAGATATACAGACCGGCCGCTGCCTGAGGACCGCGCCAGATGAAGCGCGGATCGGGCACGAACGCGTAATCGCTGGTTTGGATCAGCGGGCCGGGGGGCGCCGGGGGTTCCGGGGCTTCCCGGCCGGGCCAAACGATGCGCAGATTTTCCGCGTAGATCGCGCAGCCAGTGCCGCCCTTTTCGGTGCAGGAGGCGACCGCCTTGGCGCGCGCATCGTCCAAGGTGCCGGCGCCGCCGAACCATCCGGTCTTACCGTTGGCGGACAGCGCGAAAGCGCGCGGAAAGTTCATCAGCAGGAAGCGGGCGTACTGCGCACGGCCGCCGGCATCGGTGTTCGGAATGGCGGCCGCATTCAGGATCGCCGGTTCGGCCGCTTGGGCCGAGCCGCAAAGCGCCAGAACGAGCAGTGCGAGGATCGCCCGCATCGCCGTCAATCCGCCGCGACCCAGACCGACCGCCGCATCGCCCCGCCGACGAAGCGGGAGATGTGACCCTTGCCGGTGGTATCCTCGACCAGCATCACTTCACCGGGGCCGATGTACCGGGTCTCCCCGTCCCCGGCGGTGATATGCGCTTCGGCGTCCAGATTGATCACATATTGCCGGCGCGGTGCGGGGTGCCAGTCGACCGTGAAATCCTGGGTGGTTTCGCGGAAATAGATGCCGCTGGCGGGCAGACAGTCGGAGAACACGTTGGCCCCGCGCTTGTCCGTCCACTCGATTTCGATCTCGCGGAAGTGGGAGACCCCGTCCGCGTCCTCATACAGATTATGAATACGCATCCGGGGTCTCCTTTTCCCGATCAGCCGCCGCCGTTTATCGTCAGCACGGTGCCGGTGGTGTAGCCCGACGCCGGGCTGGCGAGGAATGCAACCGCGTTGCCGATTTCCGCCGGGAAGGCGGCACGGCCGAACGGCATCGTCGCCGACAGTTCGCGCCAGCGGGACTCATCGCCCCATTTTTCGACGGCTTCGGCCTTGCGCAGCATGATCAGGCGGTCGGTTTCCACCGGGCCGGGGTTGATCGCCACCACGCGCAGCCCGTCGGCCGGGGCGCCCTTGCCCAGCGCGCGGGTGAACGCCATCAGGGCCGCGTTGCCGGCGGCGCCCGCGATGTAGCCGGTGGGGAAGCTTTCGCCCGCCGCGCCGATCACATTGATGATCACGCCGGACTTGCGCGCCTTCATCTGGTCGTAGACGACGCGGCAGAAGGAGATGTAGCCGAACACCTTCAGGTCCCACGCCTGCCGCCACCGCGCGTCGTCGATGGACGACACGGTGCCGGGCGGGATGGCGCCGGCGTTGTTCACCAGGATGTCGATTTCTCCGGCTTCCAGCGCGACCTTGCGCACGGCGGCGTCGGTCGACAGGTCGGCGGCGATGGTGCGCACGTTCACCTGGCGGGAGCCGCGAATGCCGGCCGCCGCTTCTTCCAACTGCGCCTTGTCGCGCGCCACGAGGATGACGTTGCACCCTTCCGCGGCCAACACGTCGGCGGTGGCCCGTCCGATGCCCTTCGATCCGCCGGTGATCAGCGCCGTCTTGCCCGCGAGTTTCAAATCCATGTCATGCAGCCTTTCTGGTTACGTTCGTTCGCGCTCGGCATGCCTCACCGAACGCGCGGAAGATCGCCACGCTGTCCGGGTTGGCGGCGAACCGCCATTCCGGGTGCCATTGCAGCCCGAGCACAAATCCCGGCGCGCCGGGATAGGAGACCGCTTCGATCGTACCGTCGGGCGCGAGCGCTTCCACCATCAAACCAGGGGCGGGCCGGTCGATCGCCTGCCCGTGGAGGGAGTTCACAACGATCTCATCGGCGCCGACGATACGGGCGAGTTGCCCGGTCACGGCGATCTTATGCTTCGGCCCATACTTCTGGTCCAGGGTCCCCGGTCCGCCGCGATGATCCATCTTGCCCGGCTTCTCGTGAACGTTCTGGATCAGCGTGCCGCCGAGGGCGACGTTCAGTTCCTGAATGCCCCGGCAGATCGCGAGGACCGGAATGCCGCGCGCGATGGCGGCGCGGATCAGCGGCAAGGACGTCGCGTCGCGCTTCGGGTCGTGCTTGTCGGGCGTTTCGCTCGCCCCGCCGCCGTAATTCTCGGGGTGCACGTTGCTCGGGCTGCCGGGCACCAGCAGGCCGTCGATGCGGTCCAGCAGGGCCAACTGCGCCTCGCCCATCGGGGGGATCATGATCGGCAACGCGTCCATGCCGTGCACGACCGCGTCCGCGTAGCGGGCCGGGGTTTGGTGTTGCTCGCGCTCATCGAGGATTTTGGCGCAGGCGGGGATGCCGACGACCAGTGTCATGGGCGGGATACTCCGTTCGATGACGGCATTATGACCGGGGGCGGCAGCGATCCGCAATCACCGCGCCGAGCGAGCCGCAACCAGGAAGCGGAACAGCCATCAGGTAAACGGACCGTGGAACCAGACGCATGACGCCCGTACAACATGGGTCAACTGTGCCGCGGACGAACCTACCGCCCAACGCTTCGCCACCCGGCGGAACCGGCGGGCGCCCGAGCGCCGGCCAATAGTCCCTCGGTGCTCAGGTCCTCATCCAAGTCGGGCCAATGGATGCCATAACCCGCACCGGCCAATTCCCAATGCGCGCGCTGCGTCGGGGTCGCCCGTTCCAGTCGGGGATACCAAGCGAGCGGAACACTGATGGTGCGGCCATCCATCAGGGAGACCGACAACTCATCATCGGTGACCGCGACATCGCGCACACGGATATCCGCGCTTTCAGAGCGGGCCGAAAAACTCACGCCATGCCTCCAACAGTCTTGGCTCCAACTCTCGAACCAGCCGCAGGATAGCACTCAAATCCCGCCCGGCAAATCCGGCATTGCTCGCCAACCGAACCGGTGCGAGCCATACCTTGGCCGATGCACCGCCCTTATCCAAGTGCACATGCGGCGGTTCATTGGGTTCGTGGCTCCAGAAATAAATCCGAAAACCATCTATTCGTGCGATCATTGGCATCGATGGGTCCGTAGCGGCATTCGATTCACGCCGACGCCCAGGATCGTGCCCAGGTTGCTCCTTGGCGATGCCGCATTATGACCGGGGCCGGCAGCGATCCGCAATCACCGCGCCGAGGGAGCCGCACAGCATCAGTGCCGCCATGCCGCGCGGGGTGCCGTCGGTCAGCAGCCCGACGAACAATCCGCTGGTGGCGCCGAGGGAGAACTGGAACAGCCCCATAAGCGCGGAGGCGCTGCCCGCATGCGCCCCGTGCCGGGATAACGCTCCGACCGAGGTGTTGCCGTTGCTGAACCCCTGGCAACTCAGCGCGACCACCAGCGGTGCGACGGTCAGCGGCAGGCTGTGCAGGCCGGAGAACGCCAACACCGCCAGCGACGCGGTCGCCGTCAGCGAAATCCGCGAAATGATCGTCAGCATCCGCGACAGCCCGAGTCTCGGCAGAAGGCGGGCGTTGATCTGGGAGCCGGCGATCAGGCCACAGGAGCACAGGCCGAAAATACCCGCGAAGCCGGACGGCGACATCCCGTAGCCCTGGATGAACACCGGCGCCGATCCCGCCAGATAGGCGAACATGCAGAAACTGCCGGAGCCGCCCATCGCGGCGTGGGTGATGAAGGTGCGCTCCTTTAGGATCAGCGCGTAGCGGTCGAACTGGCCTCGGAGGGTTAGATGGACGCGTTTTTCCGCCGGTAGTGTCTCCGGCAGGACCTTCCACGCCAGCAGCGAACAGGTCGCGCCGTAGACCGCGAGGATGACGAAAATCACCCGCCAGTGGGCGAAGATCAGGATCAGGCCGCCGAGCGAGGGGGCGAGGATGGGGGCAACGCCCATGACGAGCATGAGGCGCGACATGATGATTGCCGCGCGCTGCCCCTCCGCCAAATCCCGAACCATCGCGCGTGCGATCACCATGCCGGCCGATGCCCCGAATGCCGCGACCGCTCGGAAGACCGCCAGCCAGCCCAGGCTCGGCGTCAGCGCGCAGCCGAGGGTCGCGAGGGCGAAGATCGCGGTGCCCACCATCAGCGGGCGGCGGCGGCCGAAGCGGTCCGACAAGGTGCCCTGGGTGATCTGCCCGACGCCGAGGCCGGCGAACCACGCGGCAAGCGTCAACTGGGCGGTGCCGGACGCGGTGCCGAACGTGGCCTCCACCGCCGGGAAGGCGGGCAGGTACATGTCGGTCGCCGCCGGCCCCACGGCGATGAAGAAGCCGAGCAGACGGGGGAGCCAGTTGGGGATGGGCGTTTGGGTGTGGGGGGAGGAGGCGCTCATGACGGCAATGTGGGCGCTTTCGGGAATGTTCGCGCTACCATGCCGCCGCATGGCAGTTTCCGCCAGTGCTTCGTTGACAAGGTCGGGGGTTGGCTCTAATTCGCCGGCTCTGCGTTCGGAGGGGTGCCCGAGTGGCTAAAGGGGGCGGACTGTAAATCCGCTGGCGTACGCCTACGTTGGTTCGAATCCAACCCCCTCCACCAGACCCCGGTCATTCGAACAGGTCCGCGCGGATACTTGTTCTGCCAAGAACCATCCCGGCCTCAGATCGGATCCCAGTTAAAAGCATCCTCGCTGGTATCCAACGGCATGAACCCCGTCTTCAATGCTGGCGCGGTGATCGCGGCGATACTCTCCGGAGTCCACCCCTCCGTCCGCTGCACCACCCGGATCGGCCGGGGCGAGCTGAACAGATAAATCTCATGCATCCGGGTCCCGAACACCTGCCCGGTCACGCCCTTCGCCGCATCCGAACACAGATACACGGCCAGCGGCGCGTTCTTGTCCGGCGTCATCTTCTGCAGCTTCTCAACCGCCGCCTTCTGTTCCGGCGTCGCCGACGGGATCGACTGCGTCATCCGGCTCCAGGCCCACGGCGACAGGCAGTTGGACCGCACGTTGTACCGTCCCATGTCCAGCGCGATGGATTTCGACAGCGCCGTGATCCCCAGCTTCGCCGCCGCGTAGTTCGCCTGGCCGATGTTGCCTATCAGGCCGGAGGTGGAGGTGATGTGCACGAACGCCCCGCTCTCCTGCTTGCGGTAATGCTCCGCCGCCGCGCGTGAGACGAAGAACGAACCGTTCAGATGGACGGAGATCACCGACAGCCAATCGTCCTCGGTCATGCGGTGGAAAATCCCGTCGCGCAGGATGCCGGCGTTGTTCACGACCGCGTCGATGCGACCGTAATGGTCCAACGCGGCCTGGATAATCTTTTGAGCGGACCCCCAGGCAGCCACGGACTCCGTGCAGACTTCGGCCGCGCCGCCTTTCTGCTCGATCAGCGCTTTCGTCTGCTGGGCCGGGGTCGCCGAACCGCCGCCGCCGGACAGGGAGGCGCCGATATCCGCCACGATCACTTTGGCGCCCGAGCCGGCCATCATGATCGCGATTTCCCGCCCCACGCCGCCGCCGGCGCCGGTGACCACCACGACCTTGCCGTCCATCATGCCTGCCACGTCCGCTTACTCCCGTATTTGCGCGCGTCCAAAACCGCCCCCACAATGCCTCACCACCACCACGGCGTCGAGACATGCTCGGTCTGAACCAAGATTTCCCGCTGCTGCTTTCCACCGTCCTCGAACACGGGGCGACCAATTTCGGCGCGACCGAGGTCGTGTCGCATGGCCATGGGGAAAGCGTCCGCAGCAACTACGCGACCATCGCCGTGCGCGTGAAACGCTTGGCCTCCGCGCTGAAACCGGCCGAGTTCTTCGGGTCGCTGGCCTGGAACACCCACCGGCATCTGGAGCTGTTCTACGCCGTCACCGGCATCGGATCGGTGCTGCACACCGCCAACCCGAGGCTCCCGCCCGCACAGGTTGCCTACACGATCAATTTCACGGGCTACCGCACGTTATTCATCGACCTGGACACGTTGGCATTGGCGGAATCTCTCCACCCGCAACTGGAAACGGTGCAAGAATACGTCGTCATGGCTCCCCGCGCCCTGATGCCCGCCGAAACAACCCTGCCGCGCATGCTTTGCTACGAAGACCTCATCGACGCCGGCACCCCCGATTTCGTCTGGCCGGTGTTCGAGGAACGTACCGCCGCGCTGCTCTGCTTCACCTCCGGCACCACCGGCGCACCGAAAGGCGCGCTGTATTCCCACCGCGGCACCGTGCTGTCCGCTTTGTCCACCGGCGGCGGCAATGGTTGGGGGCTGAGCGCGGATGACGCCATCCTCGCCGTCCCCGGCTTCTTCCACTGCAACGGCTGGGCGATCCCGTTCTTCGGCCCGATGTACGGCGCCAAGCTGGTCCTGCCCGGCCGCCGAGCGGACACGGAATGGCTGCACCGGCTGATCGTCGAGGAAGGCATCACCGCCGGCCCCGGTGTCCCCACCATCTGGCTCGGCGTGCTGGAACACTGCCGCCAGACCGGCCAGGGTCTCGGCCGCCTGAACCGCCTGTATTCCGGCGGCACCGCACCCCCCGCCGCGATGATGGAGGCCTATCTGCGCGATTACGGCGTCCGCACCATCCACGGCTGGGGCATGACGGAGACGACATCCGGCTCCACGATGTCCTTCGCCCCCTGCGACCTGCCGGAGGATGAGGCCATCGCCGCGATGCGCACCCAGGGCAAACCGTTGTTCGGTAACGAAATCCGCATCGTGAACGAAGAAGGCGCCCCGGTGCCGAGGGACGGTAAGTCCCCCGGCTTGCTCCAGGTCCGAGGCCACTGGGTCAGCGGCGCCTACTTCCGCCGCCCCGAAGTCGCCTTCCAAAGCGCCGACGGCTGGATGGAAACCGGCGACATCGCCGCCATCGACCCCGACAACACTCTGCATCTGCTGGACCGAGCCAAGGACATGGTGAAATCCGGCGGCGAATGGATCAGCAGCCAAGCCCTCGAAGAAGCCGCCGCGCGGCATCCCCTGGTGATGGAAGCCGGCGTCGTCGCCATCCCGCACCCGAAATGGCAGGAACGTCCGTTCCTCGTGGTGGTGGCGCAGCCGGGCGCGACATTGTCCGATGCCGATCTTCGCGCCCACCTGTCCGACCTGGTGCCGAAATGGTGGCTGCCCGACGGGATCGCGTTCGTGGACGAACTGCCGCATGGGCCGACGGGGAAGCTGGCGAAGAACGTGCTGCGGGATTGGGTGGCGGAGGGGCGGTTCGCGGCGATCTGATTGAGACGGGATTACACCGCGCCGCCCGCCTGTTGGATCAACTCCTCGAACGACTCCTGGATGACTTCCAGCCAGAACTGTTCTGCCTCGGTCAAATCGGGCAGGGAGGTATATTGCTTGACCTGTCGGACAATCTGTCGGGCTTTGGCGATCACGTAGGCGCGGTTGCCAGGGAGCAAATTTTGCAGCCGATTATATTCCCCCGCTGCCTGCTCGCGAAACAGATCGAAGCCAGAGGTCGTCAAGACAGACGCGCAACCGCCGCGGACGCATCGTCAGTCAGGTCCAACTCGAACCGGACCGGCGCGTCCATGAGTTCGTCGACCTTGCGGTCCAATGCCGGCCCCTGGTACCCGCGCGCGGCCAACTTTTGGCGGAATTTACGCCGGAATACGGCCTCGGCGGTTTCGGGCCGAACGTCGCTGTCGAGCATCGTCAGTCTCCTATGCGACGAATATGACAGCCCCGGAAATGGGAAACAACGATATTCGGCGCAGAGGCCGCGACGCCGGGATTGTCGGACGTCGGTGCGTTTGGCGACCTGCCGCGGTGCGGAGATACCGGGCATATGGGGAGTGGCAAATCCACCTCTCATATCGACGGCCCACGGCCGCGGCGGTCGTACCTGATCAAGCCGCCTTATGCCGCTCCCGCAGGAACTGGAAGAACTCCACGCCTTCGCGCAGCCGGCGCTTCATCATCTGCGGGCTCCGCACCATCTCGCCCACGATGGAAGCGATCTTCGGCGCGCGGAAGTAGAACCGCTTGTAGAACGTCTCCACGTTGTCGAAAATTTCCGTGTGCGACAGGTGCGGATAATGCAGCGGCGCGATTTGGATGCCGTGATCGTCCACCAGTTCGGCGTGATCCGCGTCCAGCCAGCCGTTTTCCAGCGCCTGCTTGTACAGGAACGTGCCGGGATAGGGCGCGGCCAGCGACACCTGGATCGTATGCGGATTGATCTCGGTCGCGAACTTAATGGTTTCCTCGATCGTTTCCTTCGTCTCCCCTGGCAGGCCCATGATGAAAGTGCCGTGGATTTTGATGCCGAGTTCGTGGCAGTCCTTGGTGAACTGCTTGGCGACCTCGATCCGCATGCCTTTCTTGATGTTGTGGAGGATCTGCTGGTTGCCGCTTTCGTAGCCGACCAGCAACAGCCGCAAGCCGTTGTCGCGCAGCACCTTCAGCGTCGACCGAGGCACATTGGCCTTGGCGTTGCAGGACCACGTGACGCCCAGCTTGCCAAGTTCCTTGGCGATGGCTTCGGCGCGCGGCAGGTTGTCGGTGAAGGTATCGTCGTCGAAGAACAGCTCCCGCATCTGCGGGAAGTACTTCTGCACCAGCCGCACTTCCTCGGCGACATGGCCGGGGGAGCGGACTCGGTAGTTGTGCCCGCCGACGGTCTGCGGCCACAGGCAGAAGGTGCAGCGGGATTTGCAGCCGCGGCCCGTGTACAGCGACACGTAGGGGTGCATCAGGTAGCCGATGAAGTAGTCCTCGATCCGCAGGTCGCGCTTGTAGACCTCGGTCACGAACGGCAGCTGATCCATATCTTCCAGGATCGCGCGGTCCTTGTTGTGCACGATTACGCCGGCGTTGTTGCGGTAGGAAATGCCGTCGACGGCCGACCAGTCCCGCCCCTCGGCGACTTCCTTGATCGTGAAGTCGAATTCATTGCGCGCCACGAAGTCGATGGGTGCGCCCTGCGCCAGGCTTTCCGCCGGCTGCACCGCCACCTTGGCGCCGACCATGCCGATCTTCAGCGACGGATTAACGGCCTTCAGTGCCGTCGCGACTTTCACGTCCGAGGCGAAAGACGGTGTGGAAGTGTGTATCACGCACAGCTCGAAATCGTTCGCCTGTTTCGTAACGGCATCCATACCGATACGGGCCGGAGGCGCGTCGATCAGCTTGCTGCCCGGTACCAAAGCGGCGGGTTGCGCGAGCCAGGTCGGGAACCAGAACGACTTGATCTCCCGCTTCGCCTGATAGCGCGAGCCGGCGCCGCCGTCGAACCCATCGAAGGAGGGCGGCTGCAGGAACAGGGTCTTCATCATCGCTTGTGCAATCCCTTTACGGCAGGAGCGTCGGAGGCCGTGAAACCGGCCGCATGCATGGTATGGCCGCGCCAGTCGACCCGCTTTCCAGCATAGCTGGCGAGCAGGACGGCCACCGACAGCAGCTCTCGCAGCGGGAGAAACCCGACACTGCCCGGAAATGCAAGCATTTCCACCTTCCCCGCCAGCGCGCGGTCGATTCCCGTTGCGGCAAAGGCACGCCCGAGCCACGCCAGCACGAACAGACCGAAGGTCCACGGCGTTCCGCCGGATGCGGCGACGGCGATAACCGACCAGAAAATCGGATATTGCAGCACCGACGCCGCGAACGCGCTTGGCTCCAAGGCTCGGATTGTGCGCGCCCAGCGGAGTTCGTGGCGGAACAGGGCGGTCCATGTCGATTCCGGCACCGTGGTCGCGACGACGGTGCCGGCGAGGCGGACGTCCAGCCCCAGCGAGCGCACCAACTGGCCGAGCACATTGTCGTCGGCGAGGTGGTCCACAAGGGCGGGGAAGCCGCCGATTCGCATCAGCGTCTCCCGCCGCAGGCACATCGTGGCACCCAGGCAGTCCTGCCGCCCCATAGCGCGGGCCAGGAGCGCGCCGGGGAGGAAACCGTAGGTGATCTGGCTCGCACCCAGCAAAGCCGGGAGATGCCGGTTGGCGGGCAGGCCAGTGTACAATGTCGTGGCCAGACCGCAGCCGGGTTGCGTGAGCGTGGCCGCCAGATCGGACAGATAGTCCGGCCGCACGTGCAGGTCCGAGTCCGCGATTGCCAGCACATCGTGCTTCGCCGCCGGCAGCATGTTCATCAGGTTGGCGATCTTGCGGTTCACCCCATGCGGCGTGGGATCGACAACCAGCGCGATGTCCACTTGGGGGAACCGGACCCGCAGTCGGTTAATCGCCGCAATGGCGGAATCGGTGGGATCCTGGACGCCGAACACGATCTGAAACGCGGGATAGTCCTGGGCGCACACCGTCGCCAACGCCTGCTCCAGCAGCGGTTCGTCGCCATGCAGCGGTTTCAGGACGGTGATGGGGGGAGCGAAAGAACCTCCCCCTCCCCTTGCGGGAGGGGGTTGGGGGGAGGGGGCGGTGCCAGTTATCTCCCTCCCCCCACCCCCCTCCCGCAAGGGGAGGGGGAGAGCGAACAGGTCCATCACAAATCGTGCCCCGAATACGAACAGTTGAAGCTCTTGTTGCACAACGGAAAATCCGCGACGATGTTGCCCTCGATCACAACCTCCAGCAGCGGCCACTGGAACCACGACGCGTCGCGCAGATGGCAACGATCCACATGCCCATCGACAATCCGCAGCCAGACCAGCAGGTCCCCACGAAACGCCTCGACCAGCGCCATCCCCTCCCCCGGCCCAGGGAACGCGTTTTCCAGCGATGCCAAAACAGGACCATCCGGCAGCCGCGTCAGCAGTTGTTCCAGCAGTTTCAGGCTTTCCCGAATTTCCTCGACCCGGATCCAGGCGCGCGCGTTGACGTCTCCGTCCTCCCGCACCGGAACGGTAAAAGCCAACCGGTCGTAAGGCGCATACCCCACCGACCGCCGAGCATCGAAACCCCGTCCGGACGCTCGTCCGACATAACCCCCGGCCCCGAATTGCGCGGCCAAAGCGGGTTTCAGGATGCCGGTCGTGACAGTCCGGTCCTGCAAGGACGCGGTTTTGTCGTAAAGCTCCACCAGCGGCGCGAACGTTTCCCCTAACGATTCCACTAACGCCAGCAGCATCGCCACGCCAGCGTCGTCCAAATCCCGCGTCACCCCGCCCGGCACGATCCGGTCCATCATCAGCCGGTGCCCGAAACACGCCAGTGCCGCCCGCAGCACCCGTTCCCGCAGCACCGCGCAATGCGCCAGCATGATGGCGAATGAGGCATCGTTGCAGATCGCCCCGAAATCGCCGAAATGATTCGCCAGCCGTTCCATCTCGGCCATGACTGCGCGCAGCCAAACCGCCCGCTCCGGCACCGCGATATCCAGCGCCGCTTCCACCGCCCGCGCGAACCCCAAACTGTAAGCAACCGTACTATCGCCCGAAACACGCGCCACGATCCGTTCCGCTCGGCCGAGCTGCGCACCGGACAGCAGCGCATCGACGCCCTTGTGCACGTAGCCCAGACGTTCCTCCAGCCGCACGACCGTCTCGCCCTCGGCGGTAAACCGGAAATGGCCGGGTTCGATGATGCCGGCGTGGACGGGGCCGACCGGTATCTGGTGCAGCGCCTCGCCCTCCACTGGCAGGAACCGATAGGGCAGGGGCGTTTCGTCGCCCCACCGCCCATGGTCCAGCCAAGGCCGGTCGTCCAAAGCGCCCTCGGCTTCCAACCCGAACAGGTCTCGGGTCGCGCGTTCCAGCCGGATCGCGGGCGGATGCGAAGCCCCCACGGACGGGTACCGCAGCGCGGGACAATCCAGGCTCAACACGGCAATCGGCGGCGTTTCGTCCGGCGATAACAGCGCCATATGCACCCGCCCGGTATCGCCCCACAGGCTGAGCAACGTCACGGACCCGTCCGCCAAACACGCCGTTGCCTGCCGCCAAACTGCCGCCGTCACCGCGATACACGGCCACGGATAGTGCCCGCCGACCCGCGCACCCGCTGCCAGAAGGTCCGAAAGTGCGGTCATCCCAGCATCCTCGCCACATGCTGGAACCAGTCCACCACCATCGGCGGCAGCCAGATGCCCGCCATCAAGACAATGCCCAAATGCACGAACAGCGGAATGGTGGAGGCATCGACCGGCCCCACCGGCCCCTTCACCGGCCCGAAGGCTACGTCTGTCAGCCGCAGCAGCAACGCCCCGAACGACAGCAGCAGGCCGAACACCAGCAGCCCCGCAAGCAAAGGCTCGCGCGCGAAGGTGGACGAAACAACCAGGAACTCGCTCATGAACACACCGAACGGAGGCAGTCCGGCGATGGCGGCGACGCCCGCGACCAAGCCCCAGCCCAGCAACGGATGACTGGTGGTCAGTCCGCCGATTTCCGTCATCCACTGGCTGCGCTTCACCTGCGTGATGTGTCCGACAGCGAAGAAAATCGCCGATTTCGTCAGGCTGTGCATGGTCATTTGCATCAGGCCCGCAAAATTGCCGAGCGGGCCGGCCATGCCAAAGGCGAACACGATGATGCCCATGTGCTCGATGGAGGAATACGCGAACATGCGTTTGATGTCGCGCCGCCGATACAGCATGAACGCCGCGAAGATCAACGACAGCAGCCCCAGCCCGACCATCAGCGGCCCCGGCGCGATGGACAGCGGATTGCCGGCGAGCAAAATCTTGAACCGCAGCAGCGCATACAGCGCCACGTTCAGCAGCAGTCCGGACAATACGGCGGAGATCGGCGTCGGACCTTCCGCGTGTGCGTCCGGCAACCACGCATGCAGCGGTGCCAGCCCGACCTTGGTGCCATAACCCAGCAGCAGAAAGACAAACGCGATATTCAGAAGCGATGGGTCGAAGTCCTTCGCGTGCGCGACCAGGGTGGTCCAGACCATCGCGTCCATGCCCTCGCCCACCACGGGACGGGCGGCGAGATAGACGAGGATCGTGCCGAACAGTGCCAAAGCAATGCCAACGCTACCGAGGATGAAATATTTCCAGGCCGCCTCCAACGCCGCGGGTGTACGGTAGAGGCCGACCATGACGACGGTGGTCAGCGTCGCCAGTTCCACCGCGACCCACATCAGGCCGATATTGTTGGCGGTGAGCGCCAAGTTCATGCCGAACAGCATGAGCTGGTACATCGCGTGGTAGAACCGCAGATGAAACGGCGTCAGCCGGCCGATTTCCAGCTCGTGCGCGATGTAGCTGGCGCTGAAGACGCTCGTGGTAAAGCCGACGAAGCTGTTCAGGACGATGAATACGATGTTCAAATCGTCCACGAACAGAAGATTGCCAGGGCCGGGGCGGTCGGCGACCAGCAGCAGCAGCGCGAAGACCAGGGAGATCATGCTGGCGATCACGTTCAGGATCGCGGACAGCTTATACGACGGCACCGCCGCCAGAATCGCGGCGGCGACCAGCGGCACGAACAGGACGCCGGAAACAAGGTCGGGGATCATGGGGCCGTCTCGGGCAGCAGCACTCCCCCTCCCCTTGCGGGAGGGGGTTGGGG
>Ga0214180_1000415_pt1 | contig 15635 bp, 11 predicted proteins | sample TroBogEpilimnion_22_FD_153018 | JGI IMG/M metagenome (GOLD analysis project Ga0214180, IMG submission 153018) | Freshwater microbial communities from Trout Bog Lake, WI - 16OCT2007 epilimnion | ecosystem: Environmental > Aquatic > Freshwater > Lake > Epilimnion/Euphotic zone | place: Trout Bog... | reverse complement strand
TCAGGCAAGACCCGGATCCTGATTTCAGCGAGAGATGTTCCCGGACAGACACTGACAAGTTCGTCATTGCGAGCGCAGCGAAGCAAGCCAGGAGGGCGCGGCACTGGATTGCCTCGCTGCACTCGCAATGACGTTGTTACGCGCTCGCCGCCCGAGCGATCTCGCCCGCGTCTTTCAGGGTCCCGATGTTCCAGCAGAGGTCGATCAGGCGCTGGACCCGGCCGGCGGGGATGATCCCGGCGACGAGGTCCTTGAATTTCGCCTCCAGCTGCGCGTCGGTCATCGGGTTTTCGACGCTGCCGACGGCGTGTTCGACGAATTGTTCCAGGACGCGGCCGTCTTTCAACGTAATCCGCACGCGTGCTTGATCCTGCTTCAGGGACGCGTCCTCCTTCGGAACCACCTTGTCGCGAACGGCAACAGTTACCGGGTCCTTCACCGCCGCGTCGCTGAACTGATGCTCTCCGGCGACGCCGGCGACCAACCCCACGGCGGCGGCATAGTAGATGCTGAATTTGCCTTCCAGGCCGGTGGCCGGGGTACGCTTGGAGGTCAGCTCCATCACGATCGGATGGATATCGACCTCGATCCGCGTCACCATGTCGGGCGTAAGCTTATGGGCGTTGCGCAACCGGATGCAGCCGTCGATGGCGGGATGCACGACCAAGCCGCAGGCGTAAGGTTTGTAGCTGTTGCGCATGATTTCGTAGGTGCTGCCCAGCCCGTCGGTGATGGCGGTGTAATCCTGTTTGGTGCTGAGGATATTCGCCCAGCCGCGCTTGGCCTCGATCCCGTGCAGCGAACTTGTGTAGCCCTGCTGCGCCAGGAAGGCGCCGAGCATGCCGCTTTGGGCGGCGCGGCCGGGGTGGAAGCTTTTGGTCATGGAGCCGAACATCTCGCGGATGCCGACCGGCTGCGTCGCCGCCAGCCCGATCGCGTGCGCCATATGCGTTTCATCCAGGTGCATGACCTTGCTGGCGGCGACGGCGGCGCCGAACACGCCGCAGGTGCCCGTGGGATGCCAGCCGATATCGGTGTGCGGCGGTACGACGGACCGGGCGATGCGGCACTCGGCCTCGATCCCCATGGCCATGGCGAGGACGAAATCCTGGCCGCTGAACGGCTTGTATTCGGCCAAAGCCAGCAAGGCCGGCGCGACGGGGGCCGATGGATGCACGGCGGTGGCCAGATCGGTGTCATCGAAATCGAACACGTGCGAGGATACGCCGTTCAGGAAGGCGGCATTCATGACGTCCAGCCGATCCTTGCGCCCGAGCACGGCGGCTTGAGGGGGGCCGGCGAAGGGTTTGATGGCGCGGAGCGCGATCTCGATCGTTTCGTGGCGGGATGCCCCAACGGCGACCCCCACCCAGTTCAGCAGCGCCCGCGCGACCTCGTGCCGCACGTTCGCCGGCAGATCGGCGGCTTTGGCGCCGACGACGTAGCGGGCCAGGGGAAGCGTAACATCGGTATCGGTCATGGTGGCGCCTTTCGTGGCTGATACGGGCAACAGCGGCATCCCCGCCGTCACGGCGGAGGCAGTTAGCGCGATACGGCGCGTGAGCATGGGGTATCCTCCGTGTCGGTCGTTGGCGCGATCTTGACGTTTGGCAGGTGTTCAGTCCAGCTAGCGGAGGGCGCCAGAAGGATCGCCCGCACCGACAACCAACCCCGGGGAGGGAAGCGTCTTGGACTCCGTTGAAACCCGCACGATGGCGAAGGTATCGAAGCGTTTGATACCCTTTGTCATCATTTGCTATTTCGTCGCCTATCTGGATCGCGTGAACCTGAGTTTCGCGTCGTTGGAGATGAACAAGGACCTGCATTTCTCGTCCACCGTTTACGGGCTGGGCGCGGGCATGTTCTTCGTCAGTTATTTCCTGCTGGAGACGCCGTCCAACCTGATCCTGCTGAAAATGGGTCCTCGGCGCTGGATCGCTCGGATCATGTTCACCTGGGGCATTTTGTCGGGCGCAATGGCGTTCGTCTCGAACGAAACCACGTTCTACATCATCCGCTTCCTGTTCGGCGCGGCGGAAGCGGGGTTCTTTCCGGGCATCCTGTATTATTTGACCCTGTTTTTCCCGGCGAAATATCGGGCGCGCATGGTCGCGATGTACATGGTCGCCATTCCGGTATCGGCGGTGATCGGGGCGCCGCTGTCGACGTCCATTTTGTATGCCGACGGGTTCCTGGGCGTGCGCGGTTGGCAATGGGTGTTCTTGAGCGAGGCGCTGCCGGCGCTGATTCTGTCCGTCGTGACCTGGTTCTATATGACCGAAAGCCCGGCCGAAGCGATGTGGCTGGCACCGGACGAGCGGACGTGGCTGACCACGACGCAGGCGGAAGAACTGCGGCAGCGCCGAGCGGCGCACGATTATTCGGTGTGGGAGACGTTGAAGAATCCGAAGGTGATCGCGTTCGGGATCGCCGGATACGGCATCGCCAACGAGATTTATGGGTTGTTCTACTTCCTGCCGCAGATCGTGAAGGCCTTCGGCCTGACCAACATGCAGACCGGTCTCGTATCCATGATTCCGTTCGGCGTCGGTGCGATCGGGATGATCTGGTACGGCAAGAAATCCGACCGGGTGTTGGAGCGGCGCAGCCACACGGCCGTGACCTTCTTGATCACGGCGGTCGGGCTGATGCTGGTCGGGCTGACGCCCAATCCGTATCTGCGGCTGATGTTCCTGAGCTTCGCCGCGTTCGGCGCATTCGCGGTGCTGCCGGTGTTCTGGGCGATGCCGACGGCGTTCCTGTCCGGGGCGGCGGCCGCGGCCGGCGTGGCTTATATCAACTCCATCGCCAATATCTCGGGTTTCGTCGGACCGTTCATCATGGGCTGGCTGAAGGACGCGACGGGCAACTACGACAGCGGGCTGCTGCATATCGCGGTGGTCTGCAACATCGCCGCCTTCGCGATCATGTGTATCGAACATCCGAAGGAAGCGGTGGCGGAGCCGATCATCGACGACGTGGTCCCGGAACCTGGGAACGTGGCGGAGATCGTTTAGACAGCGGACGCGCCACGGGGTAACGTGGCGCGTCTTTAACCCAAGGAGGAAGCAATGGCCGGCAACGGACAGATGATCATCGACCTCGACCGCCAGCGCATGACCGCGATGGCCGAGAAGAATATTCCCTTTCTGCGGTCGCATCTCTGCAAGGGGCTGATCTATACGCATTCGTCCGCTCGGATGGATACGAAGGACAGCCTGATCGCGAACATGGAAAACGGGTCCACGGTTTATACGTCCGTGGTGCCGTCGGACGTGGTGGCGCAGGACCTGGGGGACGCGGTCGTGCTGACCGGTGTTGCTCGGATTTCGGTGATGTCGGGCGGCAAGCCGAATTCGTTCGGGGTGCGGTTCACGGATGTTTACCAGAACCAGGGCGGGACCTGGCGTATGGTGACTTGGCAGTCGACGAAGCTGCCGGAATAAAGGCGCTGGGCGCTTTCGGTGTATCGCCGGAAGCGCCTTCGTCCAGGCCTTGCGAGTAAATATTACTTGTGCGATGTATGCCGCTACTCGGAGAGCGGCAGATGACCAACACGACGACCACCGACCCTATCGGGGAGGCTACCGGCGCTCCCGCGGCCGTTGCTGACGAGCAGGCTATTTCGCCACTGGCCGTCCTTGCCGTTGCGCTCAATTCCACATTGAATGCGGCGCTTTGGCAAAACCATGTGCCGATACTGACGGAACTCTGTTTGACGGTCGGTGAACAGGTTGCGTTAGGCGACATCCTGATCGATCTAGTCTGTGAACCTGCGGTAATCCTTCCAAGGACATGGCGACTCCAAAATGTTGGGGTTGGGCAGACCCGACAGGTCCCGGATCTCGACGTCTCGCTTGACGGTAATATGCTACTGGAACTCACTGAAGGGACACGGGCAACCGTGGTATTTTCCGCCCGTCGTGTTGGAGACGACAGTGTGGTTGTCGCTGAGACGAGGTGCGATTTACGCGTGCTGCCGCACAACGAATGGGGAGGATCGGTCGAGATACCGGATATTTTGGCGGCGTTTGTCGAATCTAACGATCCGGCAGTGGCCAAAATTCTTCATCTGGCGTCGGACCAGCTGCGGGCACAGGGTCGAGCGGACGGGCTGGAGGGGTACCAGGCGACTACTAAAGCGCGTATTTGGGAGCAGGCTGAGGCGCTTTGGCGAGCGGTTTGCTCACTCGATATCCGTTATGTAAACCCGCCGCCGTCTTTTGAACGTGTGGGGCAGCGCATCCGTCCACCGCGGCAGATTTTCGAGGAGCGGTTGGGCACCTGTCTCGATTTGGCGACGTTGTTCGCTGCCTGTTTGGAAGCAATAGGTCTATATCCCGTCATCGTCGTGATCCGTGAACATGCCTTTGCCGGGTTTTGGCTATCCCGCTATGACCTCGGAAAATCGGCCGCGGACGATGCCCCCGCCCTTCGGACACGCCTCGCGTTGCACGATCTGTTGTTATTCGAAACTACGATGGCCTGCGGAGGAGGGCGAGCGGGATTTACGAAAGCCTGTGAACTGGGCGCCGACCATGTACAACCCGAAAAGGATGAGGCATTCGACGTTGTTATCGACATCCATAGGGCACGCCAACGACGTATTAGGCCGTTGGCCGCCAGGGACGCGCAGTACGCCTGGTCGACCGAAGTGCCAGAGGATACATCCGCGGGTGCGGTAATGCCGGTCGAAGCCCCACCTCCCTTACGTGACGATCCCCGGGACGATGTCCTGGAGGCGTCCCCTCCGACACCTGCTGGTCGGTTGGAGATGTGGCGGCGGCGCTTACTCGATCTGTCGGGCAGAAACCGGTTGCTGAACCTCAGAACTGGCGGAAAGCAGGCCGTCACTGTCGATTGTCCCGATATCGACAGATTGTGGATCGTTCTCACTGATATGTACGGGCAAACCGGGGGAGCGCCGCTTCGATTCCGTCCATGGCCCGATCTTATGACAGGTGCTGACCCCCGCAGCGCCAAATTGCACCGGGCCCGTATGCAAGAGGATGCCGAGCGGGCGTTTGCTCGAGAGGCCATGGAGCGGCGAGAGCTGTTGGTTGGGCGCGACGAAGCATCCCTGCAAGCAGCTCTGACGGAGATTTTTAGGGCGTCGCGTGCCGCCGAACAGGAAGGTGGCAGTAATACCCTCTTCCTGACTTTCGGCTCGCTGTTGTGGCGACAAAAGGATAAGGAAGTCCCATACCGGGCACCGATTGTTTTGGTGCCCGTTACGCTGGAACGTCCAAGCGTACGCTCGGGGTTCACGCTCAAAGCGCATGGCGACGAGACCCGGCTAAATGCCACTTTGCTGGAGATGCTCAAACAGGACTTCGATATTCGCTTTCCCACCCTTGAGATCGAGCATGACGGGGAACGGCAACTCAACATGCGGGAGATTGTCGATGCGTTCCGGCGTAAGATTCGGGATATCGCCGGGTGGGAGGTAGTCGAGGAAATTTCTCTGACTAACCTGTCCTTTACCAAATATTTGATGTGGAAAGACCTCGCGGATCGGGCGGACGCATTGCGCGAAAGCGAAATCGCAAGGCGATTGATCGACGGGTCGCCCAACGACCGCTCGGATGAAGGCGCCTCGAACGATTGGGATAATCGGGGCGAGACCACTTTCGATTTGGTATGCCCGCTGGAGGGAGACAGTTCCCAATTGCGCGCGGCAGCTTTAGCAGCCAGCGGCAAGAGTTTTGTATTGATCGGTCCGCCTGGGACCGGGAAAAGCCAAACGATAGCCAACATCGTCGTCGATACATTGGCGCGGGGACGCACAGTCCTTTTTGTCGCCGAGAAGCGTGCAGCGTTGGAAGTCGTGCAGCGACGGTTGCGCGAGGTCCACCTCGATGAATTTTGTCTTGATCTGTTCTCACCGAAAACCAGCAAAGCAGCGGTCGTCGAGCAATTGGATCGCGCCCAACAAGCAAGAGAGGCGTTCGATCCGATCTTGTGGACAACGGCGGTGGACGAAATTGCGGCGCTTCGGAGCGAGTTAAATGATTATGTCGTCGAATTGCATCATCGCGGGCGCAATGGCTGGACGCCATTTCGTGCCATGGGGGTGGTCATTCGGGCAGACGATGGAGCGGTGCCTGAAATCGCTTTGACCTGGGCGAAAGCCGATTTTCATGATGCGGGTGATTATCAACGTTTGGTCGAGGCGGTGGAGGAAGCTTCCGCCACCTTCGTCCGGGTTGCCGGTGTTGTCACAGCTGGTGAGTTGGCGGGCGTGGAAGTTGCCGAGTGGTCGCCGCCCTGGCAGAATCGCCTATTGGAAGCCGCGCGAAGGGCTACCGACCGGTTGGAAGCACTGCCGAAAGCGGCTGCTGCTGCTGGCAAGGCGCTTGGGCTGCCAATGCTCCCGCTATCGGTTCCCGTATTGGTCGCGCTGGATACTCTCGCCGGCTTGCTGCTCGATCCGTTGGCCGCTGAAAGCGGCTGGGCGTTGCGCACCACAGCGGAGGAAATCGTCGATGCGGCCCGCGCCGAGGCGATGAGGGTCAAGGAATATCGGCGTGTTTACGGCACGCTGAGCGTGACTTGGCGCCCAACAGTGACTGCAATGCCGTTGGGCGATTTACGGGAGGCATGGCGAAATGCGTCGGGGCGTTGGGCGCTGTCGCGCCATTTTGGATATCGTGTCGTCCGCGGTCGGCTCAAGAGTGAGGCCATAACCAGTGTTCCCGCCGATTGCGCATCGGAATTGGATCGCCTGATTGCGCTGCAATCCATGGAGACCGCTCTTGCTGCTGCCGACGCCCAATTGGCACCCGTTCTGGGGCGCCATTGGCGTGGTATGGAAACCGATTTCGATAGGATCGAAGCGGATTACACCTGGGCACGCAGCTTGAGGGCCGCAATGGCTGGGCTAGCTACCGATCCGGCCGATTTAGTGTCTCTGCGAACCCATGTTCAACGTTTGATCGTAGATGCGCCCGATTTGCTTGCCTCGACTGGATCGGTCGGATCAGCGCTTCAACGCTTCCGTACAGATTGGGGTGAGGTTCAAGAATGTTTGACCGCTCTCAGCGATCAATGCGGTCGAGATGCCATGGGTATAATCGAACCTTCCAACACGGACTGGGTGGAAAGTCTGATCGTGCGATTGCGGGGATGGGAAGCGGGGTCCCGGCACCTGCGCGACTGGTGTGGGTGGCACGGTGTTGCGCAACGGGCAGGCGCGCTGGGCCTGTCACCTATCTTGTCGGCGATCGTATCTGGCGTTGTTTCGCCGGCCGATGCCCGTCGAGTTTTTGAAGCAAATTACGCTCGGTGGTGGGTAGGCCTCGCGATTGAGGTTTCACCTCGGCTGCGGGCGTTCGTCGCTGCCCAGCATGAGACCCGCATCGAACGATTTCGTGCGTTGGATCGTCGTTTGCTTCAACTAGCATCACGGCTTGCCCGTGCCAAATTGGCGCAGGCATCCCTGGAAAGGACATTCGAGAGCGTGACCCGGAATATGGTGTGCTGACTCGGGAACTGGCCAAACGCCAACGCCATCTCCCTGTTCGCCAGCTGGCCTCGCGCATGCCTCACGCACTTCGGCGTCTGACGCCTTGCCTGATGATGAGTCCTCTGTCCGTCGCACAATATCTGCCAGCGGACGCGGAACCCTTCGATCTCGTGATATTCGATGAGGCGTCGCAAATTCCGACATGGGACGCGATTGGCGTGATTGGGCGCGGCCGGCAAGTCATCGTCGTAGGCGATCCCAAGCAGTTGCCGCCAACGCATTTCTTCGAACGCCATATTCCGGGACAAGAATTGGAAGGAGATGCCGCGGAAGTCGTGGTGCAGGATTTAGAGTCCATCCTGGACGAGTGTCTGGGAGCCGGCGTTCCGTCCATCGAACTGATTTGGCATTATCGCAGTCGGCACGAAAGCCTCATCGCCTTCTCGAATCACATGTACTACGGGGGTCGGTTGGTGACCTTCCCCTCGCCGGTGACGCGAGACGATGCGGTGTCGTTCCGCCATGTTGCGAATGCCGTCTACGCCCGGGCGGGCGCGCGGACGAATCCTTTGGAAGCGCGTGCCGTCGTCGCCGAAGTGGCGTCACGGTTGAGACAATGCATCGATAGCGGGGTTTCCCACACGATCGGCATCGTCACCTTCAATGCCGAGCAGCAAACATTGATCCAGAATTTACTGGACGAAGCACAACGCGATGACCCGTCGCTGGAGGCGTTCTTCGCCGAAGATCGCATGGAGCCGGTTCGTGTTTGGAACCTGGAGGGTGTTCAGGGCGAAGAGCGCGATCTGATGCTGTTTTCTCTGACCTACGGGCCCGACCAAGCGGGGCGGGTGGCAATGAATTTCGGCCCGTTAAATCAAAGCGGTGGCGAGCGCCGATTGAACGTCGCGGTGACCCGCGCGCGTGAGGAACTTGTCGTGTTTGGCAGTCTGCGGCCAGAGCAAATCGATCTGTCCAGAACGTCGGCTGTCGGGGTAGCCCACCTCAAACAATTCATGCAATTCGCGATGCGTGGCGCCCGCGCCTTCGCAACATTTGCTACTGCGCCGCTCGGCGACCACGAAAGTCCGTTTGAGTCTGCGGTGGCGGAAAGATTAAGGGCATTAGGATGGGTCGTGCATTCTCAAATCGGCGCCTCTAACTTTCGTATCGATCTGGCGGTCGTCGATCCCGAAGAACAAGGCAGCTATCTGGCTGGCATCGAGTGCGATGGTGCGACCTATCATCGCGGTGCGACAGCCCGAGACCGCGACAGATTGCGACAGGCCGTGCTGGAGCAGTTGGGTTGGAAAATACTGCGCATCTGGTCGACCGATTGGTGGCCGAATGCAGGGCGGGAGACAGAGAGGGTTCATGTTGCCCTGAAGGCGTTGCTCGCGGCCGCACAAGCGGGCCGGGTTACGGAGCCAGCGGATGAGTCGGAGCTTGCACCGGAACCTGTGCCCGAGCTGCCAGCGGAGGATCCAGTACAACCCGATCCTGCGCACTTCTATGACGACGAATATAAACCGAATCTCTCCGCAATTATCCGAGACGAGTTGTACCGTTCGGGACCGCTGCGGCACGATCGTCTTATTCAGCGGATCGCGCGTGTCCACGGTTTCCACCGGTCGGGACGAGAAATACAGGAACGCGTTATTGCTGCGATACCCGCCGCTTGTACAAAAAGTGTTGATTCAGCGGGAACGTTCATTTGGCCGGTGGGTAGCGTCCCAACAGATTGGGATCGGTTCCGGATGCCTGCACCGGGTGAGCACCGTGACCCGGCTGAAATACCGATGGAAGAGCTTGTTGTTCTGGCGAAAACGTGCGTTGTCAAACATCATTCGGAGGACGCTGCCCTTTTTGCTATGCGCGATGCTTGCGGCTTACGCCTTCTGCGCGATGCCGCGCGAGAGCGCTGCCGATTGGCAATCGCCGCCGCGCAACAAAGCGAGGTACTGTAAATCGTATGAAAGCCGCTTTATCCCTTCAAAACCTCCGGGTTCGTCACCCGCACCGGCTTCCCGTCCAGAAACGCCAGCGCGTTCTCGATCATCTGCGGGTAGAACCCGTCCCACGTTTCCTTCACGCCATATCCCATATGCGGCATCAGCACCGTGTTCGGCGCCGTCCGCAACGGATGCCCCACCGGCAACGGTTCCCGGTCGTAAACATCCAGTGCCGCCACGATCTTGCCGGCGTTTAGCGCCGCCAGCATCGCCGCCTCATCGATGATCGGCCCGCGGGACGTGTTGATCAGGATCGCACCCTGTTTCATCTGCGCAATATCGGCCGCCCCGATCAGGCCGCGGGAGCGGGGGGACAGCACCAGATGCACGGAAATCGCATCCGACTGCGCCATCAGCTCATCCTTGGTGACCAGCGTCACACCGACCTCGGCGCAACGTTCCGCCGTCAGGTTCTGGCTCCAGGCGATGACGTTCATCCGCAGCGCCTTGGCATACGTCGCCATGTAGCCGCCCAGCCGCCCGAGGCCCATGATCCCCATCGTCTTGCCGGCCAGCCCGATGCCCACCGGCACGCCCATCTGGAAGGTGCCGCCGCGCATGTTGGCGTCGCCCCGGGGAATGCCGCGCGCCGCCGCCAGCAGCAGGCCGAGCGACAACTCGGCGGTGGCGGAGTCGGCGTATCCGCCGCCCTCGGTCTTGCACACGGGGATGCCGCGCGCGGTGCAGGCGGGCGTGTCCAACGATGCGTTGCGGGCGCCGGTCATGCCCATCATCCGCAGCTTCGGCAGGCGGTTGATCAGCGAAGCGGGGAGGGGAGTGCGCTCCCGCATCGACAGGACGATGTCGAAATCGGCGAGTTTGGCGACCGCGTCGTCCTCATCCGCGAAGGCTTCCTGGAAGATGGTAACGTCGGCGCGGGCGTCCAGCGCGGACCAGTCGGCGGCGCCGCGCGCCACGCCTTGCCAATCGTCCAGGACAGCGACTTTGGATTTGTTGCTCATGGATGGGTCCTTCCCCTTATGCGAGGCCCGCAAAGTGCCGCCGGGTTGGCGCGCGCGCAAGCAGGGAGGCTATAAGCCGCGCGAACACAGCGGGAGAATCCCATGACCCAAGTCGCCGTTATCGGTGCCGGCCTGATCGGCCGCGCCTGGTCCATCGTTTACGCCCGCGCCGGGTTCGACGTCGTGCTCTGGGACCAGTTCCCGCAGGCGGTGCCGGCCGCGCTGGATTTCATCGCCGAGCGGCTGCCGGAGTTGAAGGAAAACGGGCTTCTGAAGGATGAACCCGCCGCGGTGTTGGCTCGCATCCGCCCGGTGGCGGACCTCGCCGAGGCGGTGCGCGACGCCGAATACATCCAGGAAAACGGCCCCGAACGCGTTCCCGTGAAAATCGCTCTGTTCCAGGAGCTGGACCGTTACGCTCGGCCCGATGCCGTGCTGGCGAGCTCCACCAGCGGCATTCCCGCCAGCGCGTTTACCGAGGGGTTGAAAGGCCGGCATCGCTGTCTGGTCGCGCATCCGGTGAACCCGCCCTATCTGATCCCGCTGGTGGAAATCTGCCCGGCGCCCTGGACCGATGAGGCGACGGTCGCGCGCACCAGAGCATTGCAGATCGCCGCCGGGCAGGTGCCGGCGACAGTGAAGAAGGAAATGGACGGGTTCGCACTCAACCGCCTGCAAGGCGCGCTGCTGGCCGAGGCCTTCCGCCTGATCGCGGACGACGCGATTTCTCCCGCCGATCTGGACGCGTTGGTGAAGCACGGGCTGGGTCTGCGCTGGAGCTTTATGGGGCCACTGGAAACCATCGACCTGAATGCGCCGGGTGGGCTGGCGGATTACTGCGACCGCTACGGGCCGCTGTATGCGAAGATGCAGGAGCAGATGACTCCGCTGGACTGGGATGCGGCGCTGGTTGGCCGTTTGCAGGATGCTCGGCGGGCGGAATTGCCGGCGAATATGCAACCGGTGCGGCAGGAATGGCGCGACCGGCGGCTGATGGCGCTGTTGGCGCATAAGGCGGGACAGGTGGATTAGCTGGCGCGTTCGAAGACGATCTTCAGCCTCGTTCCGGTGGCGCGGGCGAAGCGTTGGAGCGTGCGGGTGGATGGCATGACACGCCCGCTTTCCAGGCGGGCTACCACTGCTTGCGTTGTCCCCATCGCCTGAGCGACCTGTTCTTGCGTCATGCCGCACTCGCCGCGTGCTTCCATCAATGCCCGAGCGAGTGCGAATTCGCCCTCCAGCGCGTCGTATTCCGCCCGGAAGGCTGGGTCTTTGTCCCACTCTCGGAAGGCCTCTTCGACCGGGATAAAAGTGCGCGTCATGTGACCTCCTTCGCTCGGCGCAGAGCGGTTTCGATTTCTCTGCGCGGCGTCTTTTGCGTCTTCTTGACGAAGACGTGGACGACGACGACGCGTTGGCCGGACGCGGTGACATAGGCCGCGCGGGCGATGCCGTCCTTGCCCTTCATCCGCATTTCCCAAACCGGCCCTTCGAGATGTTTGACATGCGGTTCGCGCATCCGTTGCAGCCCGAATGTGCCGATCATCTCCACGATCCGACGGAAGGACGCCCGGATATCGGCGGGCATGCCCATCATTGTTTCCATCACGGTGTCGTCGAGAAACTGGACCGTCCATACCATTGGGCGAGTATACCATTTTTGCAATATGAGGCAAGCTATTCACCGCCCCCAATCCGCGCCATTATCCCGACAACACCACCCCGAGAGGAAACCCCAATGCGTCCCAACCGCCTGCGCGCCTCGCTCGATGCAAATGAGCCGACGATCTCCACCCATATCCTGTCCACCTGGCCCACGCTGGTGGAGCTGATCGGCGACGCCGGCCACTACGACTACGTGGAATTCACCGCCGAATATGCGCCCTTCACCATGGCGGACCTGGATAATCTGGGTCGCGCGCTGGAATTGAAGAACATGGCGGGCATGATCAAGATCGAGCAGACGCAGTACACCCATCAAGCCATGCGCGCGATCGGCTCGGGCTTCCAGAGCGTGCTGTTTGCCGATCTGCGTTCCGTCGCCGATGCCGAAGCCTGCGTGGCGGCGGTGCGGGCGGAAACACCCGGCACGCGCGGGCGCCTCGGCGTCGGCATGCGCCGCGATGTCGGCACGGTGCTGGAAGGCGGCTCCCCCGCTTACGTCAACGCGCTGAACGATGTCGTGATCGCGGTGATGATCGAGAAGCGGGAGGCCGTCGAGGATCTGGAAAACATCCTGTCGGTCAAAGGGATCGAAATGATCCAGTTCGGCGGGTCCGATTATTCCATGAGCATGGGTCTGACCGGCCAGCGTGCGCATCCGGACATCAAGAACGCCGAACGCAAGACCATCGAAACGTCGTTGAAGATGGGCCTGCATCCGCGCGTGGAGCTGGCGGACATCAAGGACGCCGCGCCGTATCTGGAAATGGGCGTGAAGCACTACTGCATCGGCTGGGATGTGCGCATTCTGTATAGCTGGTGGAAAGCGAACGGTGAGGGCATGCACGCGATGCTCGCCGAGGCCAACAAGGGCGACAAGCGCAAGACGGCGGCTTTGGCGTCGCGCGCCGGGGTGGCTGCTGGGACTTACTGATTGCCGACTCCGGACCCCACCGTTTCGGCGGTGGGGAGAAGACTGGCCCTTACCCGTCATTGCGAGCGCAGCGAAGCAATCCAGACGCTTGTGGCACTGGATTGCTTCGCTGCGCTCGCAATGACGGGTGTTGTTGTCGTTGGGCGGCCGGGCGCCGCCGCCTAAACCCGCGGCAAAACCTTCTCCCCGAACAACCGCATCGAATCCATCGCGGCTTCCAGCGGAATATCGTTGAAATTCACCTGCAACGAAGCGATCTCGAAATCGCCCACCTGCTGCCGATACGTGGAAATGGTGTCCAGAATCCGTTCCGGCGTCCCCACCCAGGCCGCGCATTTCGCCACCTGCGTGTCGAAATTCTCCCGCGACAAAGCCTCGATCACCTTATCGTAGCCTGGGTAATCGGCCGATGTCGTGCCGGTCGTCCAGTGCGACGCCGCTTCTACCAGAGACCGCAAATACCGATTCAAAGGCTCGCGCGCGATGGCCTCCGCCGCTGCCTGATTTTCGTGGCACAGCATGTGGAACGCCAGCATCACCGTGCCCGGTCCCTCATGCCCCGCGCGCGCCCGAGCCTCCCGATATGCGTCCAGCAGGTCCTTCATCGCCCCGCCGGCCATGGGGATCGCCATGATGCCGTAACCGGCCGCGCCGGCACGCTCGAACGACTCCCGCGTCGCGAGCGCCGCCACGAAAAACGGCGGGCGCGGCAGTTGGGTCGGGCGGGGCAGGGAAGTCACGTTCGCGAACGAATGAAACCGTCCGGCGGAGGAAACATTCTCCTCCTCCAGCAGCCGCCGTACCTGTTCCACTCCTTCATCGAATCGCGCTCGGCTGTCATCCATCGAGACACCGAAACGTTCGAACTCATGGGGTAAAAACGCCCGAGCAAATCCGGCGTCCAAACGCCCGTCGCACAATGCGTCGAGCATGGCCAGTTCGGCCGCGATTTGCAGCGGGTTCTTGAACGCCGGCAGAAACGCGCCGGTCACCAGACGCGCGCGCTTGGTGATCTGCGCCGCGGCGGACAGAAAAATCGCCGGGTTGGGGCTGTAGCCGCCGTACGGGTGGAAGTAATGCTCCACCGTACGGACATGCGCGTAACCGTACCGGTCGACCAGACCGACCAGCTTCAGCGCGTTTTGCCAGTAATCCCGGCCGGATTGCACATCCGGGCCGACATCGGGAAAGAACTGGATTCCTACCTGCATGTTCCCGTTCTTCTCCGATTGGCACGGGGTGGTCGGGTCAAGCCCGACCATGACGGAAAAGGGGGCCTGTTACGCCCCCTATCCCCGATTAAGGCGCCGCGGCCATCTGGCGCAGCACGTACTGCAGGATGCCGCCGTGCTGGTAGTAACCGACCTCATCGACCGTATCGATGCGGCAGGTCACGGGCACGCGGTCCGTGGTGCCGTTGGAGCGGTGGATGACCAGAGTCAGGTCCATGCGCGGGGTGATGTTGTCCAGGCCTTCGATGTCGATGACCTCATCGCCCACGATGCCCAGTGTCTTGCGGTCCATGCCTTCCTTGAAGGTCAAGGGCAGCACGCCCATGCCCACCAGGTTGGAGCGATGGATACGCTCGAAGCTTTCCACGATCACCGCCTTGACGCCCAGCAGGAACGTGCCCTTGGCAGCCCAGTCGCGGGACGAGCCGGTGCCGTATTCCTTGCCGCCGAAGATCACCAGCGGGGTGCCCTCGGCCTTGTAGCGCATCGCCGCGTCGTAGATCGGCATCGTCTCGCCGGACGGGATGTGCTTGGTCATGCCGCCTTCGACGTTGGTCAGCATCTCATTGCGGATGCGGATGTTGGCGAAGGTGCCGCGCATCATGATTTCGTGGTTGCCGCGACGCGCGCCGTAGCTGTTGAAGTTGGCCTGCGTCACCTGCCGCTCCAGCAGATAGTCGCCGGCGGGGGAGGTTTTGCGGATGTTGCCGGCCGGGCTGATGTGGTCGGTCGTGATGCTGTCGCCCAGCTCCGCCAGGACGCGCGCGCCGGCGATGTTGCCGACGGGCGCCGGGTCCATCGTGATGCCCTCGAAATACGGGGGGTTCTTCACGTAGGTGGAGCCGTCGTTCCAGCGGTAGGTCGCGGCACCGGCCTCGACCTCGATCTCCTGCCACTGGCGCGGGCCTTTGCTGACCTCACCGTAGCGCTTCAGGAACTGATCGCGCGACAGGCTGGACGCGATGATGTCCGAGATTTCCTTGTTCGTCGGCCAGATGTCGCGCAGGTAGACGGGGTTTCCGTCGTTGCCGGTGCCGAGGGACTCGGTCGTGATGTCCACGGTGACCTTGCCCAGCAGCGAATAAGCGACAACCAGCGGCGGCGACGCCAGATAGTTGGCGCGCACGTTGGCATGCACGCGGCCTTCGAAGTTGCGGTTGCCGGAGATCACGGCGGTGCCGACGAGGCGATTGTCCTCAATGGCGTCCACGATCGCATCGTCCAGCGGGCCGGAGTTGCCGATGCAGGTGGTGCAGCCGTAGCCGACAGTCTGGAAGCCGAGCTTGTCGAGTTCGACTTGGAGGCCGGTTTTTGTGAGGTAATCAGTCACCACACGGCTGCCTGGCCCGAGGCTGGTTTTGACGGAAG
>Ga0214180_1000404_pt1 | contig 15853 bp, 15 predicted proteins | sample TroBogEpilimnion_22_FD_153018 | JGI IMG/M metagenome (GOLD analysis project Ga0214180, IMG submission 153018) | Freshwater microbial communities from Trout Bog Lake, WI - 16OCT2007 epilimnion | ecosystem: Environmental > Aquatic > Freshwater > Lake > Epilimnion/Euphotic zone | place: Trout Bog... | reverse complement strand
CCCGCCATGACGATATGTATGACGCTCATCCCCATTACCTCACGCCTGCCAACAGGCAGCGAAATGATCCGGCTGCTTCAATTCGAACGGCGGCACCGTTTCCCGACACCGGGCATCCGCCAGCGAACAGCGCGGCGCGAAGGCGCAGCCGGGCGGCAGGTCGTTCAGCGCCGGCACCATGCCGGTGATTTCCCGCAGACGCTCATCCGGCGACACGTCCAGCCCGCGTGCGCTGCCGACTCGCGGGATCGAACCCAGCAAGCCCCGCGGATAGGGATGCAGCGGATGGGCGAAGAGTTCGCCGACCGAGGCTTCCTCGACCTTGCGGCCTGCGTACATCACCACCACCCGCTGTGCGACTTCCGCGACCACGCCCAGATCGTGCGTGATCAGCACCACGGCGGTGCCGAATTCCTTCTGCAAGTCCCCGATCAGGTCCAAGATCTGCGCCTGAATGGTCACGTCCAGCGCAGTGGTCGGCTCATCCGCCACCAGCACCTTCGGCTTGCACGCCAGCGCCATCGCGATCATCGCCCGTTGGCGCATCCCGCCGGACATCTGATGGGGATACTCGCGTGCCCGCCGCGCCGGCTCGGGGATGCGCACATGGTGCAGCATCTCCACCGCCCGATCCCGCGCCACCTGCTTCGAGGCGCCGTCGTGCAGCATCACCATTTCCGCGATCTGTCGGCCGATGGTCATCAGCGGATTCAGCGCGGTCATCGGTTCCTGGAAAATCATCGCGATCCTGCTGCCGCGCATTTTGCGCATCTCGGGCTCGCTCAGCTTCAGCAGATCGGTCCCGTCCACCTTCACGCTGCCGGAGACGATTTCCCCCGGCGGTTGCGGGATCAGCCGCATCAGCGACAGCGCCGTGATGGTCTTGCCGCAGCCGGACTCGCCGACGATGGCCAAGGTCTCCCCCGCTTCGACGCTGAAGGAAACATCCTGCACCGCGCGCACCAGCCCGCGGCGCGTGTGAAACACCGTGCTCAGGCCGGAGACTTCCAGAACGGGGGCCATCAGTCGCGCTGCCTCGGGTCGAGGGCGTCGCGCAGCGCGTCGCCCAACAGGTTGGAGCCGAACACCACCAGACTGATGGCAAGGCCAGGATAAATCACCAGCCATGGCGCGGTGCGCACGTATTCGGCGGCGGACTCCGACAGCATGCGCCCCCAGGACGGATAAGGTTCGGGTACGCCCAGACCGAGGAAGGACAAAGACGCTTCCGTCAGGATGGTGGACCCAAGCTGCGCCGTGGCCAGCACGATCAGCGGCGCCAGCGTGTTGGGCAGGACATGGATAATGGCGATGCGCCACTCGCTCATGCCCGTGGCCTTGGCAGCTTCGACGTAAGGCATTTCCCGCAGCGACAGCACGTTCGACCGGATCACCCGCGCGACCGAGGGGATCAGCGGAATTGCGATGGCGATGATGGTGTTGCGCAGGGACGGGCCGAGGGATGCGGTGATGACCAGCGCCATGACCAGTAGCGGCAGCGCCTGCATGACCTCGGTCACGCGCTGCACCAGCAGATCGAACCAGCCGCCGATATAGCCGCAAGCCAGCCCGACGGCGCAGCCGATGCCGCTGCCGATGATCGTCGCCCCCAACGCCACGGCCAGCGACACCCGCGCCCCGTGGATCAACCGGCTGAGCACGTCGCGCCCCATCATGTCGGCGCCGAACAGATACACCGGCCCCGGCGCCGCCAGCGACGCCTTGGCATTGGTGTTGAACGGATCGAGCGGTGCCACGGCCGAGGCAAAAATCGCCGCCAGCACGAACACGATCATGATGATCCCGCCCGCCACGCCCAGCGGATAACGCCGGGCGTTGTAGGAAACATTGTTCCAGAAGCTGTGGGGGACGGTGGCGCTCATTCGCTGTACCGGATGCGAGGATCGACGAGCATATACAGCAGATCGACGATCAGATTGACGGTCACGACGACCACGGCGATGAACATCACAAGGTTCTGCACCATCGGGTAGTCGCGCCAGCGGATCGCCTCCACCAGGAAGCGGGCGACGCCGGGGATGTTGAACACGGTCTCGGTCACGATCAGCCCGCCCATCAGGAACGCGGTTTCCACGCCGATGGTGGTGATGACCGGCAGCAGCGCGTTGCGCAGCGCGTGCACGTAGGTGACGGCGTTATCCGACAAGCCCTTGGATTTGGCGGTGCGGACGAAATCCTGGCGGAGGATTTCCAGCATCGACGACCGCGTCAGCCGCATGATCAGCGCCGAACTGCGGAAACCCACCGACGCCGCCGGGATCGCCAGCATCGCGATCCACGCCCAAATGCTCGCCGGGGCGCGATCGTAGATCGGAATGGTCCCGAACCACCGCACGCAGGCCATCAGGATCAGCAGCCCCAGCCAGAAGGACGGCATGGAGAGGCCGCTGAGCGACAGCACGCGCAACGCGTAATCCAGCTTGGTGTTCTGCTTCACCGCGCTGATGACGCCCAGCGGCACCCCGGCGCAGATGGCGAACACCAAAGCCAGCCCGGCCAGACGCGCGGTGATGGGAATGCGCGGCAAAATCTCATCGATGACGGGTTTTTCCGACACGTAGGAAAACCCGAGTTCCCCGTGCAGCACGCCGTTCAGCCACGACCAGTATTGCAGCGGCAGAGGCAGATCCAACCCGAGATCGGCGATGATTTTCTGCTTTTCCGACGGATCGATCATGCCCGCGGAATCGAACAGAATATCGGCGATATTACCCGGAACGATCCGCAACAGCAGGAAAATCGCGACCGAAACGCCGAACAGCGTCACGATCATCAGCAGCAGCCGGCGGATGAGATAGGTCAGCATGGGTCAGCGTTCCAGCCAGACGTCGTCGAGACGCCAGTGGTTGTAGATGCTGTTCACCGCGAGATGCAGACCCTTCACATGCGGCCACCAGCAGGTGCCGCCCTGCGCCTGATAAACGATGGGACGCGCGCCGTCCTCCTGCAGGGTTTTGTCGATTTCCCAAACCAGCTTCTTGCGGGCCTCGAAATCCCTCGTCTGCGATTGCTTGCGGAACAGGGTTTCCAGATCCTTGTTGCAGTAGGCGGTGTAATTGCGCTCCGACGCGCAGGTGTAATTCTCGAAGAACATCACGTCGGGATCGTCGATGCCGGTGCCCTGCACGTTCATGCCGACGGAATAATCCTTCTTCAGCAGGCGCGCGTACCAGACGGCGGAATCCAGGGGTTCCAACTCGCCCTGGATATAGACGTTTTTCATGTGATCGATCAGCAGCACCGCCGCATCGCGATAATCCGGAATATTCCGCGTCGAGACCTTTAGTTGCAGCGGCTTTTCGGCGCTGTAGCCGAGGGAGGCCATGATCTTGCGCCCCTCTTCCCGGCTTTTTTCCACGTCGGCGCCATAGCCGGGGACGGTGGCCATGAATTCCTTCGACCAGCCCCACAGCCCCTCGGGCGGGGCCAGCATCGCGCCGCCGATATTGTAGACACCGCGGCTGAGAATATCCGAAAACGCCTTGCGGTCGATCGACAGCACCAACGCGCGCCGGATTTTCGCATCGTCGAACGGCGGCCGGTCGCGATTGATCAGCAAATTCCCCTGCGTATTCGAAGGCTGCACCAAGCACTGCATGCTCGGCACTTCCTTCTGCACGTCCTTCACCAGTTCGGGCGTCAGCTCCCCGGTGATGTTCATGTCGAATTTACCGGATTCCAGTGCCAGCACGGCGGTGGAGCGATTGGCGATGATCGAATATTCGATCCCGTCCAGGTACGGTTTGCCCGGTTTCCAGTAGTCGGGATTACGCTCCAACCGGATGGACTCGTTCTGCTTGAATTCGACGAATTTGAACGGACCGGTGCCGATCGGATGCGTGCGCATCTGCGCCGCGGGCACGTGGCAGGGATAGACCGGCGAAAATCCGCCCGACAGCATCACCAGAAAGGACGGCTGCGGATCGTTCAGGTGGAAGGTCACCTGCAAGGGATTGTCGACGACGATGTCCTTGATGTTGAACCACCAGGTCTTGCGCGGGTTCTTGCGCATTTTGCTTTCGGTTTTGCCGGACACGGCGTCCCAGGTGCACTTCACGTCCTCGGCCGTGAACGGCTTGCCGTCGTGCCACTTCACGCCGTCGCGCAGCTTGAAGGTCAGTGTCCGGTCGTCGTCGGAATAGGCCCAGGAGGTCGCCAGTTCCGGCACCACCGCTTCCAGCCGGTTCTGCTTCGCGTCGGGCGCGAAGACGACCAGATTGTTGAACACGCCCATGAACGGCATGTCGGTGGAGATCGTCGCTTCCTCATGGATCGAGGCGCTGGGAGGGTTATCGCGATGCGTGATGCGCAGCACGCCGCCCTGCTTCTGGGCCTGCGCGGCACCGGTCCACAGCGACAGGGCACAGACGCCGGCAACCGCCAGCCGTCTCAGCAAACGCGACATTATGCCTTCCCTCCCTGCGTTCAGGCTATGGCGCCATGTAACGGGGCGGGCAGGGGCTTGGCAACCGAGAAAGGGGACAACGACAGGGCAATCGCTTGAACGAGACCGGGCCATATGCGGCAGCGTAGGGCGTATCGACGACGAGGCCAGTGCCGCTATCGGCGATCGCGGTGTTTCTCACGAAGCGCACACAAGAAAGATTAATCCACGAAGATCGGTAGGATCGCACGCTCCGACCCGACCGAACACCCTTGGCGCTCTTCGTGGCGTCGTCTTTCTTGTGTGCGCTTCGTGAGAAACAGCGATATCGCCAGGGGACATGGCCGCGCCAGGGACGCTGCGGGATCGCAAGCTCATTCAAGCGATTGCCCGCGGGGCGACCCCCATGTCATCCAAGCCCAAGGGCGAGGACCCATGCGTTCCTGGATTTCCCACTGTCAGGCGTGGGTCCTCGGCCTTCGCCGAGGATGACAGGGTTTGTGGCTGCCCCTACGCCTGCTTCGTCGCGATCAAACTCCGCCGGATCTTCCGGCCCCGTTCCACCTTGTCCTCGATATACGCCGCATCCCCCCACCGGATCGCCCGCGCCATCGCCTGGGCGTCTTCCATGAAGCGTTGCAGCATTTCCAACACCGCTTCCCGGTTGTTCAGAAAAATATCTCGCCACATCACCGGATCGGACGCCGCGATCCGGGTGAAATCGCGGAAGCCCGAGGCCGCGAAATTCACCACTTCCTGCCGGCTTTCGTCCGCCAGATCGTCGGCCGTGCCGCAGATGGTGAACGCGATCAGATGCGGCAGATGCGACACGATCGCCAGCACCCGGTCGTGATGCCCTGGCTCCATGCGTTCCACCATCGACCCGCAGCGGCGCCAGAGTTCGGCGACTTTCTCGACCGACTCCTCGTCCGTGCCGGGTGGAGGCGTCAGCAGAGTCCACCGTCCCTCGAACAACGTCGTAAACCCGGCATCCGGCCCGGAATATTCCGTCCCCGCCACCGGATGCGCCGGCACGAAATGCACCCCCGCCGGCACCAGCGGCCCGATGTCGCGGATCACCGATTGCTTCGTCGATCCCACATCCGTCAGCACCGCGCCCGGCTCCAGGAACGGCGCGATCCGTTCCGCCAGGGCCGCGAAGGCACCCACCGGCGCGCACAGCATGACGCAATCCGCGCCCTTCACCGCCTCCGCCGGGTCCAGTTCCACCCGGTCGGCGAAGCCGATCTCCATCACCCGGTCCAGCGTCTTTTGCGTCCGCGCGTTGACGACGATTTCCCCGGCGATATCGCCTCGTTCCCGAGCGATGCGGGCGACGGAGGAGCCGATCAGGCCGATGCCGAGGAAGGCGATGCGTTTGAACAGCGGCTCAGCCATGACGCGCGAACCCCGTGAGACCGTCGATCAGCGCTGCGGTTTCCTCGGGCGTGCCGACCGTGATGCGCAAGCAATGCGGCAGCCCGTAAACCCCCACTTTGCGCACGATAATGCCGCGCTTGCGCAGGAACGCATCCGCCGCGTCCGCCTTCTCCGTCGTCCCGAAATCCGCCAGCACGAAATTCCCCTCGCTCGGCCACACCTTAATGCCCGCGGCACGCAGCCCCTCGGTCATGATGCGGCGATATTCCGTATTGTGGGCGCGGCCCTTCTCGACCCAGCCGGGCTCTTCCAGCGCGGCGATCGCGGCGGCCTGCGCGGCGACCGAGACATTGAACGGACCCCGCGTCCGGTTCAGCACGTCCACCACGGAAGGTGGCGCATAGCACCAGCCGACCCGCATCCCGCCGAGCCCGAACACTTTCGAAAATGTCCGCGTCATCACCGTGTTGTCGGTGGCGTCGACCAGTTCGATGCCGGGTTCGTAATCTTCCCGCGTGACGTATTCCGCATAGGCGGAATCCAGCACCAGCAGCACATGCGCGGGCAGCTTCGCGCGGAAGCGCGCCAGCGCCTCCTTCCCGACCATGGACCCGGTGGGATTGTTCGGATTGGCGACGAACACCAGCCGGGTTGAGGCCGATACCGCCGCCAGCATCGCATCCAAATCGATGCACAAATCCCGCTCGGGTACCTTGATCACGCGGCTGCCGGCATAGGTCCCCGCGACCTGATAGATCGCGAACCCGTGCGCCGACATCACGATGTCCCGCCCCGGCCCGCCATAGGCCAAGCAGAACTGATAGATCAGATCGTCCGACCCCGCCCCGCACACAATGCGCGCGGGGTCCAACCCCCAACGCTTGCCCAAAGCCCGCCGAAGCTCGATCGCGGTGCCGTCGGGGTAGCGAAACACGTCTTCGACCGACGCCCGCACCGCCGCTTGCGCGCCGGGAGGCACGCCGAACGCACCCTCATTCGACGAGAGCTTAACGGTCCGGTTGGCGCCCTCGATCGTCGATTCCCCCGCGACATAGGGGTGAATCGCCAGAATCTCCGGCCGGGGGGAGGGGGCTGTCATACCGTCTCGCCCCCGATCGGTTCGGCGTAGGCGCCCAGCACGGCCGGGCGGCGAATGGCGCCGGTCAGGTCGCTCAGACGCGGATCGGCATCTGTCAGGTAACCCGCGACCTCGATCAACGCGCGGGCGTAACCGGCATCGCGGCGCAACACGATCGCGCCCGGCACCAGCCCGGCCGCGGTCAGGCCCTGGGTCAGCCGGTCGCGGCTGACATCGTTATCCAGTTCCACCACCAGGAACGACCGGTCGGCGGCACTGGCATCCGGCGCGGCCGACGCCACCACCAACGCCTGCGCGGCCGGCGCACCCTCCGCCCGAGCGGTCCAGAACGGGAGGCGGGCGATGACGTGAAGGCGGGGGGAGCGGGTGGCCAAAGTCGCCCACCAATCGTCGCGCGTGCTGTCGGCCTCGGTCGGCACCGTCAGGATGGCGACGGTGGCCGCACCGGAGGATACTTCGTTCAACGCCTGAGCCGGGCTGCCATGCGTGCGCAGCGGGGTCATCGTGCCGAAATGCTCCCGCGCCAACTGGGTCAGCACGGCGCCGGGGCCGGTCTCCGCCACCGCGACGGTGACCTTGGACTGCATGCCGGTGGTGCCGGCCAGCAGCTCCCGCCACATGCGGAACAGGCTTTGCGCGGGGAGGGAGCCGGTGTGCCGCCCAACCAGCCGCCGTACGATGTCGGCCTCCCGCCCCGGGCGAAACGCGGCCGGTTTGCCGGACTGCGCCACTTTCTCCACGACGCGGGCGCGTTCGATCAGCAGATCGTGCATGGTGTTGTCGATCCGGTCCAGCTCGGCCCGCAGGGCCGCCAGATCGGGAGGGGAGGCGCGCCGCCAGCCATCCTCGGCGGCGACAGCGTTTTCGGGGGCAGAATGGGGCATCGATCCGACCGGTTCAAAGTCGGCCCCCATACAAGATGCCCGCCCCGCTGGAAACCCTCGTGCGCGCAAGACGGTTGCGAGCGGCGGGCGCAGGTCCTATGCAAACGCAGCCATGGATCAGACGGTCGCCCTTCACGATGTGCAGCACTCCCACGTCACGTTCGACGACGGGATCGTGCTGGATTGCGGCACCGCGCTGCCGCGCCTGACCATCGCTTTCCGCACCTACGGCACCCTGAACAGCGAGCGTTCCAACGCCGTGCTGGTCTGCCACGCGCTGACCGGCGATCAATACGTGGCCGAGGAAAGCCCCGTCACGGGCAAGCCCGGCTGGTGGGATCAGGTGGTGGGGCCGGGGCGGCCGGTGGATACCGACCGGTTCTTCGTCATCTCCTCCAACGTGTTGGGCGGATGCATGGGCAGCACCGGCGCCCGCAGCATCAAGGAAGACGGTTCGGGGGAGCCTTGGGGCACCGATTTCCCCCCTGTCACGATCCGCGACATGGTCCGCGCGCAGAAACGTTTGATCGAGCATTTGGGCATCGGCCGGCTGTTCGCGGTGATTGGCGGATCGATGGGCGGGATGCAGGTGCTGCAATGGGCGGCGACCTACCCCGACGCGGTCTTCGCCGCCTTGCCGATCGCGACGGCCGCGCACCACTCCGCGCAGAACATCGCCTTCAACGAGGTCGGTCGTCAGGCGATCTTCGCCGATCCCAACTGGAACAACGGCCAATACTGGCGCGACGCCCGCATCCCGGCCCGCGGTTTGGCGGTGGCGCGCATGTGCGCCCACATCACCTACCTCAGCGAGGAAGCCCTCACCCGAAAATTCGGCCGCCGCCTGCAAAACGCTCCCAAAGACAGCGCCGAAGTCATGAGCCTGTTCGGCGAGATGTTCGAAGTGGAAAGCTACCTGCGCCATCAGGGCAGCACGTTTGTCCAACGTTTCGACGCCAACGCCTATCTGACGATCACCCGCGCCTGCGATTACTTCGATCTGGCAGCGGAGTTCGGCGGCGATCTGGCGAACGCGTTCCGCGGCTCGAACACACGGTTCCTGCTGGCATCCTTCAGCTCCGACTGGCTCTACCCCACCGTCGAAAGCCGCACCATCGCTCGGGCGTTAAACCGAGCGGGGGCGAACGTTTCGTTTGTGGAGTTCCCGACGGATAAGGGGCACGATGCGTTTCTGCTGGAGGAGCCGGATTTCCACCGCACGCTGGCGGGCTTCCTGCGCGGCTGCGCGATGCATGCGGGGCTGCCGGTTTAAGGGCCTCGCCAAACCTTCATGATTGGATGGGGATTGCGGCACACGCCTTCAACGTCATGCCGACGCAGGTCGGCATCCACGCCTGGCGGTGCGGATCGCAAGAAAGTCGTGGATATCGACCTGCGTCGGTATGACGGGATTGGGTGCGCGGCCCTACTCGGAGCAGCTGATTCCCAACAGACCCTTCCCGATTCGGACCGATGTCGAACTCGACCCGAAGGCCAAGGATCGCTATCAGTACAAGCAGGAAGACGAGATGGTGTAACATCGCGAACTCCTTGCTAGCGGCCGGTCGGACTATTCCGCCGGCCGCAAATGCGTACAGGGTAAAGATTGATAAATCGTTAACGCGAACCGATTATTTTCGCCGAAGCGCGGAACACCTTATACCAATCGCCACAACCGGTGACGCACCCAGCCTGCCCTTTACCGTCATCCCCGGGCTTGTCCCGGGGACCAATTCCGGCAGGAAATCGCGATCTTGTGTGGGTCCAGGTCCCCGGGACAAGCTCGGGGATGACGCGAGGGGGAGGCCGCCGCGTCGGTTGCAGGTAGAGGCGGCTGGTATCAGGCCAATGGGGTACCGCCAAAAACCGTGCAAATTCAGCGCGCCTCAAATCGCCGGAGTTGGTCGGGTCAAGCCCGACCATGACGATGAAGAGGCGACGACCGCCATCGGTACAAGCAGGAAGACGAGATGGCGGTACATCGCGAACTTCTTACGAACGGCCGGTCGGACAATTCCGCCGGCCGTCAATGCGTACAGGGCAAAGGTCGATAAATCGTTAACGCGATCCGATTATTTTCGCCGAATCAGCGCCCTCTTTCCGCATCCCCGAGCCGCCGTTACCCTGTGCCCCGGCAGGGGTTCCGTTCGTCATGTCCGACTTCGACGTCTTCATCTCCGCGGTCACCAGCGAATGCGGGGCGGCGCGTGACCGGGTCGCGATCCATCTGCGCAATATCGGCCTGCGTGTTGCCGTGCAGGAGGATTTTTCCCATTTGCCGGAGCCGAAATCGACGCTGCAAAAGCTGCACGACCACGTGCGGAACTGCGCGGAGGTGTTGTGCATCCTCGGCCAACGCAGCGGTGCCTGTCCATCGGACACCGAGGCCGAACCCTTCGCCGCCATGCTGCCGCCCGGGTTCGATACGGCGTCCTACACGCAGTGGGAATGTTTCTTCGCGCTGCATTACGGCAAGGACCTGTTTCTTTACACGACCGGCGACAATTGGAAACCCGACAAGCCCGCCCCGACCGGCCCGGATCGCCCGGACCTGCAACAACAGGTCAAAGACCATCTGCTGAAGCGGCTCGGGCGCGACCGGCTAGAGAAATGCGACAACGCCGACGCGCTCTGCGCCACTGTGCTGGTGCAGCGCGCAGGGGTGGAGCGCTGGAACCCGGAGGCTTTGGCGACCGGCGCGGCGGGCGGGGTGTTCGCGGGGCTGCTGCTTTGGGCGCTGACGCGCTGGGCCGGCACCTTCGGCACCGTAACGGGCACTGTGGCCGATACCGTTTGCATCCTGGGCGCCGCGGCGTTCTTTCTGATCTGCACCCGCTACACCGGCATCCTGACGCGGCGCGGGCGCGGCACCCAGGCGGCCTATGAGTTGTTGCGGCACCGCCTCGCACACGGGGGCCGCGCCGCCGAGACCTATGCCCGCCGGTTGACCGCCGCGCTGCGATGGGTGGACGGCTTCTTCGATCCGGGCAGACCGGACGATGCGCCGCCGCCGACCTGGACCGCGCCGAGCTACGACCGCTGTTTGCTGGTCGCACTGATCTATCCGGTGGTCACGGTGCTGGTGTTGTGGGTCCTGTCCGGTCACGTGGGGCCGGCCGAACGCGCGCTGTTGCTGCCGGATCATTTCGGCTTTGTCCCGCGCGCGGTTTCGCTGATCGCGATGGCGATATCGTTCTATTGTCTCCGTAGGGGCACGAAGAGCGAGGGCTGGACAGCCTCGGTCTGGACCGTTGTCGCTGGCGTTTTTGCTTTGGCTTGCGCTTTCGCTGTCGCTTTATCTGGTGCTGTCGTTGTCGCTTTCGCTGTCACATGCGCTGTCGCTTTCGGTGTCGCTGGCGTTTTCGGTGGCGCTGTCGCTGTCGCTTTCGCTGCCGCTTTCGCTGTCGCTTTCGCTGTCGCTTTCGCTGTCGCTTTCGCTTTCGCTGCCGCTTTCGCTGTCGCTGTCGCTGTCGCTTTCGCTTTCGCTGTCGCTGTCGCTGTCGAATATCTCAGCAAACGATCGGTGGGCAACGCGTGGCATGGCCGGTTTCTCGGTGCCCTGACAGTCGTGCTGATCGTCGCATCCCTGGCAGCCCCCCTCGCCGCTGCAACATCGCCGATATGGGCGTTCGCCGGCTCATGGCTTCTGTTCCTCGGCCTGCTGACTCTGGTCAACGCGCCGTTCGACTGGGCGGCGCTCGGGCTCACGCGCTGGCTGCTGCGCACCGGCCTGCGCAAAGGCGGCTGGTGGCCCTGCGCGTTGGGTGCCGCCGATGCCGTTATCGCCGCCGGGGTCATCGCCCTGTTGACCGTCGTTTGCGTCGCCGCGGTCGATATTTTCAACACCATGGCCCTGCTGCGCGGCGGCCCCGACGCGATCATCCTGCCGTTGGGCGATCTGTTCGACGGGATCGAGAAACACCCCGGTGCACCGGAATACTGGTGGGTGTATATGATGCTGCTGTCCACCATGATCCCGAGCCTGATCAATCTGATCATTGGCGGCACCTCGCTGTTCCGCGGCATACCCCCGGTCAACGCTCTGCTGCTGCGGAACATGCCGGAACGGCACGAACCCGGTGCGTACGACCGAACCTGGATGGCGTGCCTGCTGACAGGTCAGATTTTCCTCGGCGGCCTGCTCGGCATCGCGGCGCAGGGGCTGCTGGTCTACGTCATGATCTGGCAGGTGTTGCCGCTGTTCCATGACGGGCTGCTGAACCTCGCCCGCGACGTGGCCGAAGCCAATGTGCCGCTGTGGCTGCTGGCGCCGTTCCTGAAATAGACCTCGCAAGGGGCAGGCCGGCCCGCGTAGCCGAACGGACCGGCCCTCCCCTACTTGGGCCCGATGTCGAACTTGACCCGAAGGCGGTATTATGTAGCACCCGCCACCACGGGACAAGAGCGCCAGGATAGGGACCGCCCTATGATACACCCATGGCCCAGTCACCAGTCGTCTACAACCTCAAGGACCGCTACGCCCGGCTTTCGGGAGAGATTGCCGAGGTCAAGAAGCAACTCACCATGCTTCGGGCAAAGCGCTACATCGTAGAGCGGGCACTCCGCTTGATCGACGATGGCGTTCGGCCGGAAGAGATTAAGGGCATCCGACCACAGAAACGCATACCGGGGTTGAATTTGGGGGATATCTCCCGGATCGCAGTGGCGACCATGCGACGGGCACAAGAGCCGCTTTCGGCGAACGCCATAGCGGCAGCAATCGCAGCGGAACGCGGGATCGATGTTTCGCCAAAGCTGATCCAACGGACGCGGGAGCAGCTATGGCAGTTGGTCGCCAGCGGTCGGGTTGTTCGGAGTGGCAAGCACCGGGCGCGGCTTTGGTCGCTGGCGGCAAGATGACCGTACGGAAGGAGGGGCTTGGATTGGGGGGCAGTGGGTGAACGTGGAAGGGTAGTTGCTTAAAGATGTTTTCTGACGCCATACGCCCATATGGCATAAGAATGCTCCATAATATACTGATTATTCGACATTATATAATGGCCTTGACGCGCCTAAGGATTCGGATACTGTGACCCTCGTTGAGGCGCTGGACGCCGCGACGAGTTCCGATGCCACATACCTACACAAGATCGATGCACCCAGCATAAGGGGATAGCGCCATGGACGAACGCCTAAACAGGTTGATAGAGGCGGCTCGTACGCGACCGATGGACGAGCAAGGCCGGGAGGAACAACGTGTTAATTTCGCCTACGGGAACGCGTCCGAGGGCGATAGCAAAAGCACGAAAGAATCGGTGCGGGCCGCCTCCGCAATCACAAAGGTTTCCTAACGCTTAAGGGATTCGAGAGGGGAACCTTTCGAATCCCTTTTTGTATGCGGAGTGATTAATTGTGGCAACGATAATTAAAGAGGAAGACGACGCCGAGCTATTTCGTTTTATAACAGATAGAAACCTACTAGCTCAATACGATGCGCTGGAACTGGCTGTAAAGGTAGCTATTTCCGACAAAGCCCAAGGGATATCGCACGATCTTCTCAAGCATCTAAATCACGTGGTGACAAAGTATTTATCCGAATTGCCTGGGCAATACCGGCAATGCCCAATTTACATTAATAATTCAGAACATACTCCGCCACCGCATGCCGATGTTTATGAACTTATACAGGATATGATACGGTATATTTTTGAAAATTGGACGCGGAGAAGTGCGGTCCATCTAGCCGCCTACGCATTATGGAGAATCAATTGGACGCATCCCTTTATCGAAGGGAACGGGCGAACCGCACGCGCGGTGTCGTACTATATACTATGTGTATCCCACAACATGTGGTTCCCTGGGACGAATATTATACCTCAACAAATCCGCGCTAACCGGAAGCCCTATTACGATGCTCTGCGCAAGGCAGATATAGCGTATTCGGCTGGGTCTGGAAGTGTGGATGTCTCTGAATTAGAGGCTTATTTGAGTGAGCTTTTGACCATCCAGTTGAGTTAATTTACGCTGCCTTCGCGCTCCTCTGCCAATACCCGCACCAGTCAACCGAGGCCGGCGCGTTCATGGCCAGCCCGGCAATCGCGGACGTCTGCCGGCCGTTGTCCATCCGGCGATGATCCTCGCGCCACGCGGACTCTTGCGCATACCGGACCAGATAGGGGCCGCTGATGTGGTGGTGATGGCCAGCTTCCCCACGGCGGAGGCGGGAGAAGTAGCTTTCGGCGTTGTTGGTGTAGCCTCCGGTTAGATCGCTGTAGAGCTTGGAGTGGTCAATGCGGGTGATTTCGAACCGATCCCCGAGTTGGTTCCATGAGGAGGCTTCGTCCGCCATGATGTGCGTGTCCTTGGCGACGCGGGAGGCGATCCAGCCTTGCGCCTCGGCTTCGGTCTTGAACACGGCCGGGACGGTGCGGCCACCGCGCTCCCGGACCACGACAACCACGCGGCGCTTGCCGGATTGGTTCCGGGCGAGGCGACGATCGCGACGGTTTTCGAGGAAGTTGGTCGGCTTGACGTATCCGCCGGCATACAGGCCATCAACCTCGACGATCTTGCCTTCGCCGCCGACCTTCATGCCCTTCAATTCCGACGCCATGGCTTCCCGGATTTTGTGTGCTAAAACGAAACTCGTTTTGTATTGCACCCCCAGGTCGCGGGACAACGCCAGCGCGGATTTACCCTTGCACTCGTTCACGAAGATCGCGATGGCCGCGAGATACTGGCGCAGCGGCATCTTATGGAACGCGAAGATCGTCCCGGATGTGATGCTGAAATCCTTCCGGCATGCCTTGCAGCGGAAGCGCAGCGCGCCAGACGGGCGGCGGCACTCGTAAACGGTTGGGCATTCGCAGTGGACGCACACAACGCCTTCCGGCCAGCGGAGGTTCCGGAACACCGTCTCGGCTTCCGCGTCGTCCATGCGCATGACCTGCACCAGGGAAAGGGTGCGGGCACGGGCGGAAAGGAGGAAGTGGGACGCCATTGGGATCATTTTCGCTTGGAACAAAGCGAATATGATCCTATTGACGCCCCTTGTCAATCGGAAAAGATCGTATATGATCGCCTAAGATCACTTTTGATTGGAGGTTGTGATGCCTATCAGTGCCATAGAGAAGGAATGGGCGGACAAGGCCCGTAGGTTCCTAAAAGCCGAATTGAAGCGGGCCGGGGTGACCTATGCCGAGCTTGCCCGGCGATTAAACGAACACGGCTTCGAGGGAGAGACCGAGGCATCGGTCAACAGCAAGCTGGTCCGGGGCACCTTCGCGGTGACGTTCTTCCTGGCAGTGCTGGCGGTGCTGGAACTGGAAGGAATGACGTTAGCAGAACTTTAAGACCCTAATTTCTCACAGTATTTAATTGATCCAAGGGAGAGGAAAATGTGGCACGGTGTATCTAAATATCGATGGCGGGCTCACGAGAAAGCCGCATATAATAAGAAATCCGCCGACAAAAAACGGCAGGAAGCCGCCGAAGATGCCCACCAAAATAAGGTAATTATTGCGCTTGAGCGTATAGGCCAAGAGATAAATCGCGCCGCCGATAAAGCTAAGCCCAAGCACAAGCGCGAATGGCCATGGAAATTGGCGGAGGTTCTCGGCTTGTGGTTGGCCGCGCTGGTCGGGCTCTGCGCGATCATTATCGGTAATAACGATGCCAGTCAACAGCGGGTTGTTATGCAAGGCCAGCTTGACGCCATGAAAGCCGACCAACGCCCATGGGTCTCTCTCGCTTCTGTTGATGGTATCGCGATATCTGAACCGTTGACGTTCTCCGCTGACCGCTCCGCTAAAATGCGTCTGGTCTATAGACTGCGAAATGGCGGAAAATCTCCCGCCCTTCATGTTAGGTTTAACGCAAAAATCGTCATGCTGCCCCATATTGACTCCTACACCACAGAAATCGCTACCGCTCAGGCTGATTTCTGTGATCCTATGCGAAGTGTTGCTAACGAGTTCGATGACGATGTGATTTTTCCAGGTGATCAGCCCAGCCGAGATTACCCGCTTTCCCTGTCCGCTGGAGACGTTGAGATCGCGCTTAAACGTAAAGAAACCGGATTCTTTGCCCACAAAGGATATGTTAGCCTGTCGGTGATCGCCTGTATCGACTATCAGCGTCCCGCCG